>OFHO01001440.1_pt1 | contig 17050 bp, 21 predicted proteins | sample 1521531 | NCBI WGS metagenome assembly OFHO01 (sample SAMEA3504124, study PRJEB24116) | mouse gut metagenome | biome: mouse gut; feature: mouse-associated habitat; material: faeces | place: Denmark | collected 2011
AATTTATATCTACAAATTCATAGGAACCCAAATGGTCCTTGGCTGGATTAAACAGACTGTTTTCCGCATTATCAATACCGGCTAAAGAAGAATTAAGTTCATCCTTAGAGGAATCCATACCGTCATTCTGATAACCATTAGTAACATCATCAAAGCCTTTAATAATTTCATTTTCATCCTCAAGCGGGTAAGAAAAAGCACCAACAGTATCAGGAGTAGAACTAAAATGATGAAGAAGAGGAAGGCCAATATAAGCAACATCAACCACCACATCAAAGCCAATAAAAGAGGATGTAATATCACTATAACCACCAATCTTAAGCACATAACCAGATTCAGTAGAATATGTAGATAAAATAATGTTCTTCTCCGATTCAGTCAGCAAACGAGCATCTTGCAACATTGCACCAGTGCCACTATATTCAATAGACAAATCATAATATACACGAGTACCAATATCATAATCAGGAGAGCGAAAATGATGAACAATACACCCAATATAACCATTGACTTCCGCATCTGAATCGAGAGAAACAACAAAAGATTCATCAAGAAACAAAGAACGGCGTTCAACAACAGTTTTCATACTCCCCGTAGTCTGATAAATAGTTAAGTCAGAATTTGTTAAAACACCAAAATCAAGATAATTATCAGGACGAACAACAGGTTCTTTATGTTCCACTACAGAGCAAGAAACTTTACCGCCCGAAAACAAATACTTATTTTTTGGAGTACCACGAAAATATAAATAATATCTTTGAGACGGATCATAATTAATACTTACTGTAGAAGTACCACCATTTATAGGCAAATCAACATGAACAGCATCAGAAAAAAAGAATCCCAAGAACTCCAATAACCTACAGACATACGCTTATAACCAGGGACAATAAGCCAGTCAACAAAATCAATACCACTATTAAAATAAATGTCAGAAGTAATACTAACATCAAAAGAATACGTACCAGCAGAAAGATTTGAAGGAAAATCAATATAGTAGCTCCCACTATTTTCAGAACTAATCACATTGAAAACACATAATTCAAGATTTGATATTTCTGGATAACTAGGCAGACTAACATTATTGACAGAAGCCAAAGCCACCATAGGAAAAGAAAAAACGGCACTTATCAAAAGTACAAACACCGATATATAAATATTGACTTTTTTTGAAATGCTCTTAATCCTTTTCATAGCTGAATCTCCTTATAGGCTTTTAGTTAAAGCTCCGGCCGTTTATTTCATGGCCGAAGCTTTACAAATCGAAACCGGACGCTAAACTCCGGGCCCGCGATAAAACCGCCCATGGGACCCGCCCGGAGTTCTTAACGCTGTTAAACAAAAAATCACATGAAGGAAAAAACACTGACTGCTCCACTACTTCTTGGGATGGACCGCTACAACCTGGAGGCGGTTGTATCTGTCATTAAAGCTTGCGTCAAAATCCGCTTCCGTGTAGTCCTTAAGTTCTCCGGCCTTGTACCGGTCAAACAAAGCTTTGTCGCAGGGAACGGAGCCGACTTCACCGCCTTGTTTGATTGCCACGTTGTAATAACATCCGGGCTTGCCCGTTGACTTACTCACATAATCTGTTTTCGATACTCCTAAAAAGATACCCTCCGCCTTAACCATCAATTGCATACTCATTCTCTCCTTTTCTCTCTTTAATTTACATTAATTTACTTTTGATTTTCTATGGTGAGGTCAAGGGGCCGAAGCCCCCGGACGTTCCAAACTTTATTGGGGCAAGAGGGCCGAAGCCCTCTTACTTTCTGGAAAGACTATCAATAATAACCGCATCAACCGCATCAGCTAAAAAACGGAATTAAACCGTAGTAATGATTCCTGAATCCAAAAGAAAACGATTAACACACAAAACCCTATCATACCAAACACTAGATTTTAAACCGACAAAACAAAAATTCAAAAAATCTTCATCCAACTGATTAAATATTCTCTTTTTCATACTCTTGCCCCTTTCATTCTTTCAATGAATTTGTTATAATACCCTAAAAGGATTACACCTTTATTAGATATCTAAAGTATAGCATATTAGATATCTAATGTCAATAGATATCTAATATTTTTTAGGGGCAATTTATGAGCACATACGACTTATACAAAAACAAAACATATCCTCTAAGGCTACCGGATGAATTAAGAAAAAAATTTGAAATAATAGCTGAAAGAAAAGGGTATAAAAAGACATCACACGCATACAAAGAAGTAATAGAAAATTATGTAAAAGCATATGAAATACAATATGGCGAGATAAAAATAAAAGAGTAGGACTACCCTACTCTTTCTTTTACACTGAACAAATTACAGCCGATCTAGTGCGAAAAACATCCATTTTTCCCATAGGATTGTAGCGACCGGGCGACTTTTTAAGCGGACAATTTGAGTGTCGCCCGGTACAATCTATGTGAAAAACTACGACATATTTTTCGCATAGATCTATATGCATTTAATTGAATAAAAAAACATCTGCCGCAAAAGCTGTTTTCAGAAGCTCTTTTGTTCCGAAAAAAGCTGCAGGTTTTTTTTCCGATACACATTGGCTTCTTTACAACAAGCTCTTGGACAGATGTCAGGCATCCAAAGCAGGCCGGGAAAGGCGTGAGTAAGCTGAATGCCGTCACAGCTTATCAGACCTTTCATTCTGCACCGCTTAAGGATGGTACGGTTCCACAGTGAGCATTCCATATGACACAAATTGCCTTATGAACCCTGTAAGCATAAAAATGCCTGCTTCCATAGAAACAGACCGATACAAAAAGCCATAAGGCACTTTCAGGACTGAACTTTCTTCGGAAGTCTCTCCTTAAGTATTGAGCAGGTTTCCTGGCTTACAGATCTGCATATTTTCCTTTCCTTCTCATACAAAAAGTTGTACAATGGATTTGTCAGGAAATACTCCCTGTTTACAGTGACCGGATCGCTTAGGATTTACACCTGATTCCCTTTTCCCTGTCAGAATTCTATATCAGAACAGGCACTCAATACTTTATATGGAATTGTACTTAAATATTATAACATTGACACCTTCATACGTCAACGGATATCTGACAAGCATTGATTTACCGTTGATTTACATAACAATATTACGGTAACCAATCGGAAAGGAAGCCTTTACCAATGGAATACAGAACCTATCATGAACAAAACGACATGGAAAATATCCGCAAGCTTCGGGAGGTTTTAAAAACGCTTCCCCCGTTTGCGAAGGATTATTTCCGGGCTGTGGAGCCAACTACCTCCACAAAAACCCGGATTTCCTATGCATATGATATCCGTGTCTTTTTCCGGTTTCTTATAGAGGAAAATCCTCTTTATAAAAATTATCAGACAATGGATTTCAAGCTGAGCGATTTGGAGCGGATTGAGGCGGTGGATATTGAAGAATACCAGGAGTACCTGAAGCTGTATCAGAAAAAGATCACTGTATCCGGTACGGATAAGGAGAAAGAAGTCTTCGGCAGCATCGATGTGACCAACGGTGAGCGGGGCCTGAAGCGAAAAATGTCTGCTTTGCGGAGCTTTTATGCATATTTTTATAAGCGGCAGCTTCTGGAGCACAACCCCACCGTATTTGTGGACATGCCCAAGCTTCACGACAAGGCCATTATCCGCCTGGATGTGGATGAGACAGCCCGGCTGCTGGATTTTATTGAGCATGGAGGCGACGGGCTTACGGGACAGAAAAAAGTCTACTATGAAAAAACAAAGGAACGGGATCTTGCCATTGTCACACTCCTTTTGGGAACCGGAATCCGTGTCTCCGAATGTGTGGGCCTTGATATAACGGATGTTGATTTTCGCAACAACGGAATCAGGGTGACACGTAAGGGCGGCTCTGAAATGATTGTTTACTTTGGGGACGAAGTGGAACAGGCTCTGCGGAATTATATTAACGGAAGCCGTAAGCAGGTGATTCCTCAGGAAGGACACGAGCTTGCACTCTTCTACTCCACTCAGAAAAGGCGAATCGGCGTAGGCGCCGTGGAAAACCTGGTAAAGAAGTATGCGAAACAGGTAACGCCTCTTAAAAAAATCACCCCCCACAAGCTCCGCAGCACCTACGGAACCACTCTGTATCAGGAAACAGGTGATATTTATCTGGTTGCGGATGTGCTGGGCCATAAGGACGTAAATACCACCCGGAAGCATTATGCCGCGCAGGATGAAAACCGACGTCGGATGGCCGCCAAGGCGGTAAGACTCCGGGAGGATTAAGCATGAACAGCCGGAAGTAACAGTTCCGATATAAAAGCAGTCATAGCAGGACCGTATCTCCTGCAATGACTGCTTTTTAAAGATCAATTTTTCATTTGTTTTAGGATTTACTCAACCACCAGCTCATTCCAACGGGTATCCGGTACAAACCCAATATAGGTCTTTCCCGTATTTACCTGAATCTCATCTGCGGTCATATCAAAATAGATGGTGCGTCCCTGCTCGGAGGTCTTGCTCCAGCTGATTGGAATAGCCTTTCCGTCGGTAATATAATAACCCTCACCGGAGCCCAGACAGTTCCAAACCATGTACCCGTGATCGTCCAGTTGACTGAAGGTCATTTTCTGAAGAATCACATTCTTGAAAGCCAGCTGCTGGTTTCCATTACCCGGATCCTTGTGTGCGCTGTTGTACTCGGAATACAGATAGGTACCGGTTGCCTCATCATAATCAAGCTGAGAACCGTTGTGGCCAAAGGGAAGATCCACCAGGGTGCAGTCAAAGCAGCCGGACTTCTCTTCCATTTTAACAGGCTTCTTTTCGGAAACAAATTCAAAATGCGGCTCCGTGGGCCTGTAATCATTGTACTCTCTGTCTACCTTCGTATTGCGGAAATTCTTATCCATATCTCCGGGAAGAATGTACTCGGTAAACTCTCTTGGCTTTCCGTTGTTCACACGCGAAAAGGTTCCGCTGAAATGATCCACATAGGGATTATTCAAATATGTATTAATATAGAAAGGTCCTCCATCGTGACAGACGATGGCGTTCCATTCTGGCGCAATCATCAGGTTGGTGGGACGTACGCTTCGTACACTTCCGATCTGATCCACGCTGTCATAATCCTTAAAAAGAACCATAAAACGGGTAATCTGATCATTCAGGGTACTGTTCATCATCTCATAAACAATATCTGCCTTTGTAAGTCCATAGTGAGGCAGGGCCGTCTTCTCATTGTCCACCATTACGGCGATGGGCCGCTGCTCTTTCAGATCTTCGCTGATCCATTCGTTGGTCAGCTCGCTGCGGTACATACCCTCCGGGGCAATCTCCGGTTCTTCCTCCTCTTCTTCCTCTTCGGGTTCCTCCGGCTCTTCCTCAATAACTTCGTCCTCTGTGGAAAATTCCTCTTCCGCCGGAGCTGAAGCAGGTTCCTCCTTTTTTCCACAGCCTGTGACACCGATACTTACGGTCAGTGCCAACAAAATCCACAGCATTCTCTTCCTCATAAGTAGTAAGTTCCTTTCTGTTTTCCTGTTGTGTGATGAATTATTACAATTCGTAACAATTATATCATAGACTTTTAAAATTTACTAGGAAATTTTTCAAATTATATGGGAAAAAACAGAACAAATTTTCTAAACATTTGTTTGCTTTTCACCCGAACATATGTTATACTATATATGATATATAGGTTCAACCGACAAGCCCAACATTAAGATATAAGGAGGAACGTATCTATGTCCTATGGTAAAATCACAAAAAAGCAGACCGAGATTTTGGAATATATTAAATCACAGATATTGAATAAGGGCTATCCCCCTTCAGTGCGGGATATTTGCGAAGCCGTGGAACTGAAATCCACTTCATCGGTACATTCTCACTTGGAGACTCTGGAAAAGAACGGATATATCCGCCGGGATCCCACCAAACCCCGTGCCATCGAGATCATTGATGACAATTTTAATCTGGTACGCAGAGAGGTGGTCAATGTTCCCATTGTAGGCAAGGTAGCTGCCGGACAGCCCATTCTTGCCGTTGAGAATGTGGAATCCTACTTCCCCATTCCTATGGAGTTTATGCCCAATGAGCAATGCTTTATGCTTAAGGTACAGGGAGAATCCATGATCAATGCAGGGATTTTTGACGGCGATACACTTTTGGTGGAACAGCGCCAGACAGCGCGTAACGGGGATATTATTGTAGCGCTGGTGGATGACTCCGCTACCGTGAAGACCTTCTATCAGGAAGCGGATCACATCCGTCTGCAGCCGGAGAACGATACCATGGAGCCAATCATCGTTTCGGATTGCCAGATTCTCGGAAAGGTATTCGGAGTCTTCCGGTTTTTTCACTAATTTTATCTCAGTATAACAAGCGAGGCAGATTACATAATATTATTACGTAACCTGCCTCTTATATTTCCGTACTTTCCTGCTTCCGCCCCTTTTATAAGCGCCAAAGGCTTGCTGCGCTGCAAGCATGATGCTCTGTCCGCATACTGCGGCGGCTTTTACTTTGGCCTGTTCAAAAAAGCAAATGGGTTTTCCGGAGCTTCGTGTAAAAAATGCATCATCATATAAGCACACATTAAAGAAACATTTTCTTCTTTTAAAATACGTGCAATTTCCGTTCGATCTGCTAAAACAACCTCAATTTCCTCCGTCTCCTCCTGCCCCTTACTTGAGATCTCTCCGTCGGCCCAGCCAAAAACGGCTGCACAGGATTCATCTGTCATCCCGATGGTTGTAAAGTAAGGCCTGGAATACATGGGATCTGCCTCCAAGGGATGCAAGGTCAGCCCTGTTTCCTCCCGAAGCTCACGGATTCCGGCAGTTTGAAAATCCTCTCCAGTGTCAACCAGCCCGGCAGGAAATTCATAAATATAGGTACCGATGCTGTAGCGGTACTGACGAATCAATACAACACGATCCCGCTTTTCCCCATAAAGAGCATAAATAATCACACCGTCCGGCTTATTCTTCCCTGTGGAAAGCTTTAAGTCCTCTTTGCGCTGTGCCCTAGATGCCACATGGTAGGCATGTTTTCCGCCGTTTTTATCCTCCACATCCAGATCATACATATTCAGAAAACGGTTGTTGGTGGTCTTGGTAATATTCAGTATCTTTCCCATAAGGCTCCTCCCGAAAACATCTTCGAATTCAAATGCAGTATCACAGCCATACCTCACATAAATCTGCAAAGAAGAATGGGCAGAAATACGGCTGGTATGGAATTCATTACACAGATTTTATTTTTAAAGAGCATATTAATGGCAACTCCCATAATTAAGAGAGAGCCTACACAGGTCATTTCATTGATCACGGATTCCGTCAGAAAAGGACCGATAAACTGTGCGCACAGAGCCAGTCCGCCCTCATAGACAAGGCAGAGGATGCCTGCAAATAAAACTCCGAAGCCCAGACTGGAAGCAAGAACCACAGCCGCTATTCCGTCAATGAGTGATTTGGCAAATAAAGTGCTGTGATCCAAGGAAAGGCCGCTTTGCAGGGAGCCGACAATTGTCATAGCCCCCGTACAGAACAAAAGACTGCTGGTAACAAAGCCTTCCGCCACGGATACCCTGCTGTCCTTGGAGCGGAACTTTTTTTGAATCCACTGTCCAAGCCGCTCCATTTGTTCATTCAGGTTCAAAAGCTCTCCGATGACAGTTCCGACGGCCATGGACACAATGGCAATTAAAACATTTTCTCCCTCAAAGGCGCCGCTTATCCCGATATAAATCACACAGAGGGAAAGGCCCTTCATAATGGAATCTCCCATGCGCTCCGGCAGCCCCTTTTTCAAAAGCAGTCCCAGTGTACCGCCGGCAAATACGGCCAGTGCGTTTACCACCGCTCCTGTCAATATCATTTGTTTCATCCTCCCGTCAAGCCAAGTCTTCCGCCTGAATCAGTGCACCATCCCGCCAGATGCGCTCCAAATCATAGAAAAGGCGGTTTTCTTCGTCAAATACGTGAATAATAATATCGCCGTAATCGAGAAGAATCCAATTGGCCGTTTGATAACCCTCTACCTGCCTGGGATCAAAGCCTGCCTTATGAAGCTCCTCTTCAATGTGGTCCACCATGGCCTGCACCTGGTTCCGATTTGTTCCGCTTGCAATCAGAAAATAATCCGCCAGTACGCTGACCGTGGAAATATCCAAAATACGGATATCCTTTGCTTTTTTATCCTCTAATGCATGAAACGCCTTCTGCGCCATTTCCTTAGACTGCTTTAAAGTCATTGTTCTCCTCCTGTTCAGGTTCTTGCTGCTTCTTATGGTAATATTCATACGCCTTCATGGTCATATTGTCAATCTCGCCGGATCCCTTATCCAGATATTTCAGGGTATCGGAAAGAATCTGGTAGAGCGCCTGATCCAGATCGAGAAATGCCAGTTTGCGGATCTCCTCCAGATTTTCGGCTTTGCTGCGCCGCGGCTCAATGTAATCGGCCACATATACAATTTTGTCAAGCAGGGACATATTGGGCTTCCCGGTCGTATGGTTGAGAATTGCACTGATGATTTCCTTATCCTCCACACCATACCGATCCATAGCAAGAAAGGCTCCCAGCTTTGCATGGAGCAGAAAGGGATTTCTGCGCTCTGTCTCCGAGATCTGGATATTGTGCTTCTCGCAGAGCTTCAGCTTTTTCCCGTTGGGAATACACTTGGCGCAGTCATGAAGCAGACCGGCCAGCTCCGCTTTTTGAATGTCATATTCGTAGCGCATGGCAAGGGCCGCACAGGTATACATAACGCCGAGCGTATGCTGGTAGCGCCCGTCGTCCATCTCATGCTTGATCTTTTTCTGATAAGCCTTCATATCGTAATGCTTCATTTCGATTCCCCATTTCCGTAATCAAAGCTATAGGGACGTAATTTAAAGATATAAGCCCTGTTCCCGAATGTAGGCTTCCACGGTGTCGGGAACATAATACCGGATGCTCCGCCCCTTGCGCACCCGTTCCCGAAGCATATTGGAGGAAATGTCAATGTTGGGAGTCTCCAAAGGCTCAATGCAGGCCCCCATCTCCAGCGCTAACCGCTCCATATGCTTCTTTAATACGGAGGTTTCCATACGATCTCTCGTAGCCGCCAGTATTCGGCAGCATTTGCAGATTCTCTCCGGCTCCTTCCAGGTATGAAAATGTACCAGAGAATCCGCCCCCAGAATAAAATAGTAATCCGTATCCGGATGCTCCTGTGTTAAGAATTCCAATGTCTCATAAGTATAATGGTAATCCTGAGGCGTTTTTTCAAAATCGGATACCCGGAAATGGTCATTATCCGACGCGGCCAGCTCCGCCATACGGGTGCGCTGCTCCATGGACGCATTGACCTGTCCGGGCTTATGAGGCGGATTGCCGTTGGGCATAATCAAAACATAATCCAGTGAAAATGCTTCACAGGCTGTTTCCGCCAAAATCAGATGTCCCGTATGAATGGGATCAAAGGTTCCCCCCAGAATTCCCACCTTTTTTCTTCCTGCCTCCTCAGCAGGGAAGCATGATTCGTTTTTTATCATCCTTGCCCTCTTTGTAGAGTACGATCTTTTTTCCGATCACCTGTACCACCTGGGAATGTGTACGCTCTGCCAGCATTTCCGAAATAACTTTGGGATCGTCCGCACAGTTTTGCAATACACTTACTTTTATAAGCTCCCGCGCCCGTAATGCTTCGCTGATAGCCGAGATCAATTCCGGAGTTACGGAAGACTTGCCTACCTGAAAAATAGGGTCCATTTTCATGGCCAGGCTCTTTAAATAGGCCCTCTGTCTGCTTGTCATATATAAAATCTCCTTCTTTTGCACCATTTACACCGGCCGAACTAACGAAAATATTCAAATGCCAATCCGTACATCCGCACGGTGTCGCCCTCCTGAATACCGGCTTCCTCCAGTTCCTTCAGGATACCGGTATCCTTTAAGAAATTCTGGAAAAAAACAAAGCCCTTCTCCGAATCCAGATTGGTATATCCCAGCATCTTTTCGATCCGCGGCCCCTCCACGATGAAGACGCCTTCCTCCTCCGCAGATTTCTCCACTGTATAGGGAAGCTGGACGTCCATATTCATTTCCTCCGGGAAGAATTCCTGCTCAAATACAATAGGCTCCTGTTCGGTTCCGTTCAATAGCTCCCTGGTATAATACAGAAGCTCTTGAAGACCCGTACCGGCCGCTGCGGATATGGGGAGCACACGGATGCCCTGCGGCTCAAATTCCTTTTTTAAGCGCTCAACGGGATTATCGCCTCCGCCGTCATAGATAGCGTCTATCTTATTGGCTGCGATTATCTGGGGCCTGGCGGCAATCTCTTCGTTGTATGCCTTAAGCTCCTGATTGATGGCATACACATCCGCTACCGGATCCCGTCCTTCCGTAGATGCCGCGTCTACCAGATGGATAATGACGCGTGTACGTTCAATGTGGCGCAGGAATTCATGTCCCAGTCCGACGCCCTCGGAAGCGCCCTCAATAAGCCCCGGAATATCCGCAATGACAAATCCGCCGCCATCCATGTCTACCACGCCCAGATTGGGATTCAGTGTTGTAAAGTGATAATTGGCAATCTTGGGCTGCGCATTGGTGACACGGGAAAGAAGGGTGGATTTTCCTACATTGGGGAAGCCCACCAGACCTACGTCCGCAATTACCTTTAGCTCCAGGAGAACCTCCAGCTCCTGTGCCGGCTGTCCCGGTCTGGCATATTTGGGAACCTGCATGGTAGAGGTTGCAAAATGCTGATTGCCGGCTCCGCCCTGGCCGCCCTTTAAAATAATCTGCCGTGTATTTCCGCCGGACATATCCGCAATCACTTTGCCGCTCTCGGCTTCCTTGATCACGGTTCCCTCCGGCACCTTCAATATAATATCGCCGCCGTTTTTTCCGTGGCAGCGTCGTTTTCCGCCTTCTTCGCCGTCTTCAGCCTTAAACTTCCGTTTATGACGGTAATCGTAAAGGGTGTTCAGGCCTTCGTCTACCTGAAAAATCACATCTCCGCCCTTACCGCCGTCTCCGCCGTCCGGCCCGCCGTTGGGAACATACAGCTCCCGGCGAAAGCTTACATGGCCGTCGCCGCCTTTGCCGGAACGAATAAGAATTTTTGCTCTGTCTGCAAACATCAAAATACCTTTCTTATGGAACAAATACCTGCCGGGCTTTCTCCCGGCTTTGACGTATTAGTAAAAGAGGCTTCAAATCTATCGACTTGAAGCCTCACAAACAACCTATTCTGCTGCTACCGGAACGATAGAAACCTGTTTCTTATCTCTTCCTTTTCTCTCAAAACGAACAATACCGTCTGTCAAAGCAAACAGGGTATCATCTCCGCCGCGTCCTACATTCACACCCGGGTGAATCTTGGTTCCACGCTGTCTGTAAAGAATGTTTCCGGCCTTTACAAACTGTCCGTCCGCTCTCTTTGCGCCCAAACGCTTAGCCTCGGAATCTCTGCCGTTCTTGGTAGAACCAACTCCCTTTTTATGAGCGAACAACTGAAGGTTCATCTGTAACATGGTCTTACACCTCCTTGCATATCAACCTGATATACTGCTTTCCATAGTTATTCTGAATGTCTGTTATGCCAAGCACCATGGAATCCATCAAAAGCTCCGTCTTGGAAGACGGGCGGCTTTTGAACTGACAGGTAAGAAATCCGTTCTTCTCCTCTGCCGAAAAATCATCCTCCGTAAAGGCTTCTATGGAATTCACCGTATTTACGGTCAAAGCACTGACTGCCGCGCAAATGATATCATAACCCTCCTGGGCATAGCCGGCATGTCCCTCCACGGAAAAATGATGATATTTACCGGAATCCTTATATATGGTAACTGTAATCATAACAACCTATTCCGCTGCTACTGCTTCGGCCTCTTCCGCAGCCTTCTTTGCACGTGGCTTCTTAACGGCGATCTTCTCGATCTTTACTTCCGTGTACTGCTGTCTGTGGCCGTTCTTCTTGTGATATCCGCTTTTTCTCTTGTACTTGTAAACGATGACCTTCTTGCCTTTTCCGTCACCGACTACCGATGCGGTAACAGTGGCTCCGGCCACGGTGGGGGTTCCAACTGTCATGGTATCTCCGCCTACTGCCAGAACCTGATCAAATTTATACTTTGAACCGGCCTCCACACCAAGCTTCTCCACTCTGATAACATCGCCCTCGGATACTTTGTACTGTTTACCACCTGTTGCAATAATTGCGTACATATGGCACCTCCTATTATCATTACTCGCCAGCTTCGGTGATGTATCTTTGAAAAAAATACATACTTCTACCCCACTGTGCGGCATCCCTAATAGATTAGCATGGATAAGAGGCAATGTCAAGAATTATTTTTCCCATAAACAGCCCCATAAACAGCATAAACAGCAAAAAAACATGCCTCGAAAATTCTTTATATTGATTCATGTTCCACCTGCTCTTTTAAGGTTTTCCGCACCTTTTTCCGTGTAAGCTCCACAAGCCCTAAGGGAGTCATATCAACGAGAACAGTTTTTACAGGGTCCTTTTGAAGCTCCTGCGCCAGGGTATCCATCAGGCTTTTGCGATCCGCTTCCTCCTCCATATCAATAAAATCTACAATGATAATCCCCGACAGATTGCGCAGGCGCAGCTGGCGTGCCAGCTCCCTTGCCGCTTCCTGATTGATGCGCAGGAAGGTTTCACGCAGCTTTTTGTGCCCGTCGTATTTCCCCGTATTCACATCCACCACGGTCAGGGCTTCCGTAGGCTGAATCACAAGGTACGCCCCTGACTTCAGCCATACGCGCTCCTCCAGAGCATGCTTAAAAGCCGTACTGATCCCATAAAAATGATCCATAGAAGGACTTTTCTCCTCATAAAAACGCAGCTTATCCTTATCCTCCGGCTGATATTCCGCTAGATATGCCGAAATCTCCTCAAAAATCTGCGGGTCATCCGTTACAATCTCCTGAAGCTCTTCTGTCTTTAAGCTGCGGATGCCGGCCATGTAGGCAGGTGGTTCCTGATAGAGCCTGGAAAAGCAAATCCGGTGCCTCCCCTCGTTCAAAACTTTATGACAGGCGTCAGATAGGCGTTTATATTCCTCCTCAAGAGCTTCCGCTGAGGCATAAGCGCCGTTTGTTCTCACTATCACTCCAAACTCTTCCCTGGGAAAGGATGACGCAATCGCTTTCAGCCGTTCTTTTTCCTCAGGAGGAAGCTTCGCGGACAGGCCGATCTCCTTCCTGCCCGTAGTAAGTACCAGATATTTTCCGGGAAAATTCAAATTGCAGGTAACCGTAGGCGCTTTTGTCTTTACCGCCTCCCGGCTTACCTGTACCAGAAGCTCATCTCCGGGAGACAGCCTGTTCCCTTTCTTATCCTTGATAAAAATGGGCTCCTCTTTCTCCCGAAGGGAATAATAACAGAGAATTCCCCCCTCAATCTCTATAAAAGCCGCCTCAATATTCTTGACAACGTTTTTTACCTTCCCAATGTAAACATTTCCCAGGAGCTGTCTGTCGCCGAAGCGGAAACAGGACAGCTCCGCCGGTTTTCCATCTTCGTAAAAGGCAGAAAGAATCCGCTCCTGCCGCTGTTCCTTCTGCCGCGTAATCAAAAGTTTTCCGTTTTGTCTCATTCTACCCTTTCTCCCAGCGATTCCAGAGATACCAGCCTGCGTTCACCGTCCGTTCCCGTATCCGCATACAATTCCAGCCGGTGAATCAAAAGAGCATGCTCGGAAATTGTGATTCCTGCAAAGGCGCCGAAGGCATCCATAACAAGCTCCGGCTTCAGGTTTTCGGCGCTTCCCGCAGCCAATTGAAGAAAAATATGGTCCTCCCGGCGTTCCGAACGGTACAAAAGGGGCCGGATGTCCAGTTCCCGCTCTCCCTTTTTTGTCTTTTTTACCACGGGAATCCGGCTTTGTGCACAAAATGTGTCAAAGAGGCTCTCCCACCCTTTCTCCGGTTCCATACCTTCCCGGAACCGGACTTCATAATCGGCCGCAGCCGTAAGGGCCATGGCATTGGAAGCCTTTCCGTCGGGGATACGGCGAAAGGATACGACCTCCACCCCGTCGGCCATCACCTCATTTAGCTGTGCGACGGCCTCCCGGGAGGAAAGAGTCTCTCCCACCTCAATGTCCAGATACTCGCTGTCGCTGGTAAGCCCGACACCCAGAGGGGAGGCAAAAGACATAATCATATGAGGGCTGAATCCTTCGGAATAGCAGATATCAATGCCCGCCCTGCGCATGGCCTTCTGAAAATAGCGCATCATATCCAGATGACCGATAAATTTCATTTCTCCGTATTTGCGGAATTTGATTCGGATTTTCATAATACCCTAAGCTCCGTTCTTTACTCTTTAGATCTATAAGACCTCTAACCGCTTTTTCATCGGTTTACGTAACAGATACCCGTTCCATAACAGGCAGCTCCGCAGCCGCTGCATTGCTGCCGGCAGTTCAGTGTGACGGTTTCCTCCTGTGCCTTCTCCCATTCCCGGTATAAGAATTTCTTCGTAACACCGCAGTCAACAAAATCCCAGGGGAAAATTTCTTCTTTTCCCCGTGTCCTTGTGGTGTAGAATAAAAGATCCGTTTCCGTCTCCGAAAAGGCCTCCGTCCACCGCTCATTGTCAAAACATTCCGTCCAGGAATCAAAGAGGCATCCCTTTTCATAGGCCCGCAGAAGAAGCCTGGAAAGACGGCGGTCGCCTCTTGCAAATACTCCCTCCAGCACCGTCACATCTGCTTCATGCCAATTGTACTTAATGCTTTTCCGGTTTAACTGATCCTTTATCTCCTGATTCACCGTATGGGCCTTATTGAGAAATTCCTCCTTGGTACACATGGGTGCCCACTGAAACGGTGTGAAGGGCTTGGGAACGAAGAAGGAGGTGCTGACCGTAATCTGGCATTTGCCGTTTCTCTGCTCCTTGGGAATCTCATAATAGCGCTTTGCAATCCTTTCCGCCAGCCAGGCAATGCTCTTCTCGTCCTCCTCCGTCTCCGTGGGAAGGCCCAGCATAAAATACAGCTTCACCTTATTCCAGCCGCCCTCAAAGGCATCCCCGGCGCCCTTAAGAATCACTTCCTCCGTAAGGCCTTTGTTAATAACATCCCGCAGGCGCTGGGAGCCGGCCTCCGGCGCAAAGGTAATGCTGCTCTTGCGGATATCCTGAATCTTGCTCATCACATCCAGAGAAAAAGCGTCAATCCGCAGGGACGGAAGGGAAATATTTACGCCCTGCTCACGGAAATTTTCCATAAGGTAGGTCACAAGCTCCGGAAGCCGGGAATAATCGCTGGAACTGAGGGAGCTTAAGGAGATCTCCTCATGTCCGGTGGATTTCAGCATTTTGTGAGCGGCACTTTTCAGCATTTTAATATCCCGCTCTCTTGTGGGGCGGTACAACATTCCGGCCTGACAGAAGCGGCAGCCCCGGATACATCCCCGCTGAATCTCCAGAACCACACGATCCTGGGTCACCTTGATAAAAGGCACTAAGGGCTTTTCGGGATAAACCGTATGCGTCAGATCCGTTACCGCCTGCCGCCGTACCTTTTCCGGCGCCCGGGGACTCAAAGGCTCCATAGACGCAATGGTTCCGTCCGGGTGGTAGGTTACCTGATAGAGGGAAGGAACATAGATCCCCGGAATTGCGGCGGCTTTTTCCAGAAAGGATCTTCTGCCGCCTCCGCTTTTTTTGTGCTCCCTGTACAGATCCAGGAGCGCATCGTAAGAGGTCTCTCCCTCTCCGATATAGAACAGATCAAAGAAGTCAGCCAGGGGCTCCGGATTGCAGGCACAGGGACCTCCGCCGATTACAATCGGATCGTTCTCCCCCCGTTCCTCTGCCATCAGGGGAATTCCGCTCAAATCTAGGATCTGCAGAACATTGGTGTAGCACATTTCATATTGGAGGGTAATACCCAGAAAATCAAAGTCCTTAATCGGATCCTGGGACTCCAGGGCAAAAAGCGAAATCCCCTGCTCCCGGAGTATCCGATCCAGATCCACCCAGGGAGAGTATACGCGTTCGCACCAGACATCCTCCCTGCGGTTGAACATATCATAGAGGATTTGAATTCCCAGATGGGACATTCCGATCTCATAGACGTCGGGAAAACACATGCAGAACCGGACATTTACCTTGGACTTGTCCTTATAAACCGCATTGATTTCATTGCCGATATAGCGGGCGGGCTTTTCTATTTGTAATAATATGGTATCATCCAGAGCTAATTTTTTCATATTTCCTTCATCCTTATTCATACTAAAAACCGTTGCGGCCTATGCGCCGTCCCTCTAAGGCAGAATCACCCGATCCGGAATCAGGTTGGGAACGCCTACGTGCCAGAAGGCAAACAGGGACAAAAGGCAGGTGCACACCAGAATTCCCCGCAGAAACCTGTCCTTCTCCGGCCGTTCCGTCCGTGCTGTCAGATAGGATACGAAGAACAGAACCGGCAGCAGATAACGTCCCTGGGGCTGAAAATCTATAAACCAGGAATTAAATACAATCAAAGCATACTGCAGAAAGCAGCAGAACATCACGGCGGCATACTCCTGCCATTTCTGCCGGTCCTTCATGCGGATAAATCTTACGGTAATCCAACCCAGAAGAGACAGATATAATAATCCCATCAGCAGATAATACCAATTGCCTTCTCCGAAGGCATAGCTTCCGAAAAAGCCCGCAAAGGTACGGAAAAGATTTTTATGAAACTCATATTTGGTCAGCAGCTCTCCCAGAGTAATGCCCTTTCCGAAGAAGCTCATGGAATATGCCTGCTCAATGGGCGGTGTGGAGGGCTTATAGCCGTATTCCGCCTGCCGCTCCGTCACCTCAATCACCGCTCCCAGCTTGTCAAAGCCGTAATAGGGATAGTCGGTAATCAGATAGCGTATCACAAAGATTCCCAGTGTCAGCCCCGCAAGAATCAGATATTTGCGCAGGAGCGCCCCTCTGGCTTTCTTTTCCTGCTGTTTTTTCTTTTTTAACTGAATATATTCATATTTGGACCATACGCCGGAATACAGAATATTACGCAGAATATCCGCGTGCAGAAGTATCGGCAGCCGTTCAAAGGACTTCGCGCATTCCGAC
>OFHO01001446.1_pt1 | contig 17019 bp, 17 predicted proteins | sample 1521531 | NCBI WGS metagenome assembly OFHO01 (sample SAMEA3504124, study PRJEB24116) | mouse gut metagenome | biome: mouse gut; feature: mouse-associated habitat; material: faeces | place: Denmark | collected 2011
GTGGCCTCCAGCACGAAAAACCCGCTCTTGGGCCGGGCCTCCAGATAGCCCTCCGCCACCAGCATCTGGTAGGCCGTGTCCACCGTGTTCACCGCCACCGCCAGCTGTCCGGCCAGGCTCCGCTTCCCCGGCAGCCGGTCCCCCCGCCGCAGCCGCCCGTCCCGGATCTGCTGGATCAGGCTCTCGTAGAGCTGTTGATAGAGGGGCCGCCCGTCCCCTGGGTCCAGGCATACGGTCAGTTCCAGCATGGTTCTCCTCCAACTGATACCATAAAAAATTTACATTCTGACAGTTTCAATAGAGCCAGATGGGAGTATAATAGCATCATCAACAGGGGCCGTCAAGAGGGCGGCCCAGTAAAGGAGAGAACTGCCATGAATGCTTCCAGGACCCATGCCGCGCTTTTGAAGCTCTGTACCGCCGCCATGATGACGGCTATCGTGTTTGTGGGCAACTTTCTGCGGGTGACCATGCCTGTCCCTCTGGGGGGCGTGACCTCCTTCACCCTGGCCAACATCCTCTGCGCCCTGTCGGGGATTCTGCTGGGGCCCTGGTACGGCTTTATGGCCGCGGGGCTGGGCTCCTTCCTCTACGACTGCACCAATCCTGTCTACGCCATTGAGGCCCCCATTACCCTGCTGACCAAGGGCATGTACGGTCTGGTGGCCGGCCTGGTGCTCTGCTATCTGTTCAAGAACCGCCGGGAGAAGTACGGCCCCCAGGTGGCGGCCGCGTTCTGCGCGGCGGCGGGCTACATGCTGGCCTACTGCGTGAAGAACTACTTCTACAACGCCTCCGTCCAGGGCCTGACGGAGCCGGTGCAGCGGTGGGCCCTGGTGGTGTCCAAGATGCCGGCCACGGTGGTCAACGGCCTCATTGCCGTCATCTTCGCCCCCATCCTGGGCGTTGCCCTGATGAAGGCCCTGCGGGCCGCCCATCTGGAGAGAATCCTGGGCTGAAAAGAAGAAAAGACCTCCCGAGGACCAAACGGCTCCCCGGGAGGTCTTTTTGGACTTTACAGGGCCCGGTAGTGGTAGAACCGGGCAAAGTTGCGAAAGAGGATGTCCTCCAGAAAGTCCTCCGGCAGGCCCAGGGCCTTGGCCTTGGCCAGCTCCTTCTCCGGGCACCAGATGGGGTAGTCGGAGCCGAAGAACACGTGGGAGGGATCGTACTCCGCCAGGATGGGGTACAGGGGGGACTTGTCCTGCACATAGCTGAAGGAGGAGCTGATGTCCGTGTACACGTTGGGCAGCTTGGCAATGGGCCGGATCTTCTCAACGTCCCAGTCCCCCCAGTTGCCCAGGTGGGCGGCAATGCACCGCAGGCGGGGGAAGGTCCGGGCGATGGGCAGCATCCGCCGGGGGCCGGAGACGTTTACCCGGGGGTCCCCCATGTGGGCGATGAGGAACATGTCCTGGCGCTCCATCTCCTCGAACATGGGGAACAGCCGCTCGTCGTCCAGCACAAAGCGCTGGAACTCCGGGTGGAGCTTCACGCCAAAGATGCCGTTTTCCCGCATCCAGGCCAGCTCCTCCCGGAAGCTCTCGTACTCCGCGTGGAGGGTGCCGCAGGGGATGAGCTGGGGGTGCTCCTGAGCCTGGGCAAGGATATAGCGGTTGATATGCTCCACCTGATGGGCTGTGGTGGCGGCGGAGAAGACCATGGCGTAGTCAATGGAGGCCCGGCGGAGGACCTCCAGCAGCTCCCCCGTGCTGCCGTAGTGGTTGGGGGGCTCGGGGAGGTCAAAGTACTCCGCCGTGGCCACGGTGGCCTTGGCCGCGATTTTCTCCGGGAAAATGTGGGTGTGCATATCAATAACTTTCATGGCTGCCGCTCCTGACGTGTGATGGTTTCTCTCAGATTATAACACAGGCCCGGCGGCTTATAAAACGGCGGATACCGCCAAAAATCCCAGGGTAAGCAGGAAGAAAATTAGTATCAATTTCCAGACGAATTTCAGCCACCGATCGTAGGGCACGTTTCCCAGGGCCAGTCCGCCCATGACCACCGCCGCCGTGGGGGTGACGATGTTCACCAGTCCGGAGGCGGACTGGAAGGCGGTGACGATCAGCTCCCCGCCCACGCCGGCGAACTGCCCCAGAGGGGCCACAATGGGGATGGACAGGGTGGCCAGACCCGAGGAGGAGGGGATCAGGATGGAGAGGGGCAGGTAGATCAGGTACACCAGCACCAGGAAGGCCACGCTTCCCGTGCCCTCCAGGGCCCGCTCCCCCCAGTAGAGCACTGTGTCGGTGATCTGGCCGCCGTCCATGAGCACGGTGATGCCCCGGCTGATGCCGATGATGAGGGCCACCCCCACCAGCTCCGAGGCCCCGGCCACAAAGGCCTCCGCCGTTTTCTCCTCCCCCAGGCCGCAGGCCAGGCCGATCACCGCCCCGCCCACGAAGAACAGTCCGCTCAGCTCCGGGAACCACCAGCTCAGGGTGGGGATGGGCAGGCCGATCTCGTCAAAGGGGATCACCGCGTAGACCATCACCAGAAACACCAGGGCGAACAGGGCCAGCGCCAGCTTCCGCCGCCCGTCCAGGGCCGGAACGTCGCCGCCCTTTTTGGCGGACCCGGCGGGGGTGAGCCCGGCGGTGAGGGACCGCTCCGGGTGGCTGCGGACCCTGGCGGCGTAGGCCATCACATACCACATGGCCGCCAGATCGAACACCACCAGCATGAGGATCCGCACCATCAGCCCGTCCCCCAGGCTCACCCCGGCGAAGCCGGAGGCGATGCCCGTGGCAAAGGGGTTGACCGTGCTGGCCAGCACCCCGGCCCCGCTGCCCAGGAGCACCACGGAGATGCCCACCAGGGCGTCGTACCCTGCGGCGATGAACACCGGGATCAGCAGGGGGTAGAAGGCCATGGTCTCCTCCCACATGCCGAAGGAGGTGCCCCCCAGGCTGAAGAGGAGCATCAGCACCGGGATGAGGAAGATCTCCTTCCCTCCCAGCAGCCGGACCACATTGCTCACCCCGGCGTCAATGGCCCCGGTGGCCATCACCACCCCCAGAAAGCCGCCCACCATCAGGATGAACAGAGCCACGTCCACCGCGTCGTAGAACCCCTGGAAGGACGCCAGGATCACGTCCCCCACGCCCTGGGGCTGCTGCGCCACGGCGTGGTAGGTTCCGGCCACCGGGGTCTCCCCCGCCCGGTCATAGCTGCCGGCGGGGATGATCCAGGTGGCCGCGGCCACCAGCACCAGCAGAAGAAGCAGGATGGTATATGCTGTGGGCATTCGAAAATTCTTCATCGTTTTCCGCCTCCAATCCCGGGTAGTATGCGCCGGAAGGGCGGAGGACATTCCACGATTTCGGAAAAAACGCCGGCGGCCTCGATAAAGAGGCCGCCGGCGCGGACAGGGCGTAAGCCCGGGTTCTATGGATGGATCAGGCGTTGGCCTTCTTGGCCATGTCCACCAGCTGCTTGAAGGCGGCCTCGTTGTTGACCGCCAGCTCGGAGAGCATCTTGCGGTCGATGGTCACGCCGGCGGTCTTCAGACCGTGCATGAAGGTGGAGTAGTTCATGCCGTTCAGCTTGCAGGCCGCGCTGATGCGGGTGATCCACAGGCGGCGGAAATCTCTCTTCTTCAGGCGGCGTCCCTTGTATGCGTACGTCAGGGACTTCATCACCTGCTGATTGGCCATCTTGAAGTGCTTGCTCTTGGCGCCCCAGTAGCCCTTGGCCATCTTCAGGATTTTATTTCTTCTCTTGCGGGTCATCATCGCGCCCTTAACTCTTGCCATTGTAAAAGCCTCCTATTCTAAAGCGTATCGTATATTCTTACTTGTAAGGGATCATCTTGCGGATGGCGGATTCGTTGGTCACGTCGGCATAGCCGCCAGCGCGCAGACGACGGGTACGCTTGGTATCCTTCTTGGTGAGGATGTGGCTCTTAAAGGCCTTGGCACGCTTGACCTTCCCGGTCTTGGTCAGATTGAATCTCTTCTTGGCACCGCTGTGGCTCTTCAGTTTCGGCATAATCAATTAAACTCCTTCCGTATACTTCCCTGGCTGTGCATGGGTCTGTGGATTACTTCTTGGGGGAGAGGAACATGGACATGTTCCGGCCCTCCAGCTTGGCGCCCTTATCGACGTTGGCGATCCCGGCGCACTGTTCTGCAAACTGGTCCAGGAGCTTCCGCCCGATGTCGGTGTGGGCCATCTCGCGGCCCCGGAATCGGACGGACACCTTGACCCGGTTGCCCTCGGACAGGAATTTCTGGGCGTTCTTCAGCTTGACGTTGAAGTCGCCCACGTCGATGCCGGGGGACATGCGGATCTCCTTGATCTCCACCACGTGCTGGTTCTTGCGGGCCTCTTTCTCCCGCTTCCCCTGCTCGAACCGGAACTTTCCATAGTCCATCAGCTTGCACACCGGGGGCTTGGCCTGGGGGGATATCTTGACTAAGTCCATGCCCTTCTCGTCCGCAATGCGCAGGGCGTCCTCGGAGGACATGATCCCCAGCTGCTCGCCGTCGCTGCCGATCAGGCGCACCTCCTTGTCGCGAATATCCTCATTTAGTTGATGCATTACAATGCTAATAACCGAGACACCTCCTTCAACATGTTGCCCGATATGTGACCCATAAAACAAAAGCGCGGATGCCTCCGCACCCGCACGAACAACTGCGCCCCGGTTTCCCCGGGCGCATCGTCCTATGAACCCCTTCGCTGCGCTGGGGGTGAGGCGGGCGCATCCTGCCTACTTTGTTTTTACCTGTTCACTATAGCAGACCTGCCGGACCTTGTCAAGAGCTTTTTTGCGGGAAGAGGGGCGAAAAATTCCCTCTTTGCCCCGGATAAGCTATTGAGAAATAGGAATCACTATGGTAAAATATAAAATTACTGCAATCGCCGCCCCTGCGGGAGGGGATGCGGCGTGTACGTGGAAAAAATACGGTGCGCGGAGGCGGCGCGGACGACATTTATGCGCGCCAACTCCGGCACAATCAGGAGGAATACAAACATGAAGCTCGGCATCGTGGGACTGCCCAACGTGGGCAAGTCAACCCTTTTCAACGCCATCACCAACGCCGGCGCGGAGAGCGCCAACTACCCCTTCTGCACCATTGACCCCAACGTGGGCATGGTGGCCGTGCCCGACGCGCGGCTGGACAAGCTCTCGGAGATGTACCGCCCCAAGAAGACCACCCCGGCGGTGATCGAGTTCGTGGACATTGCCGGATTGGTGAAGGGCGCGTCCCGGGGGGAGGGACTGGGCAACAAGTTCCTCTCCAACATCCGGGAGACCCACGCCATTGTCCACGTGGTCCGCTGCTTTGATGATGAGAACGTCATCCACGTGGAGGGGACCACGGACCCCCTCCGGGATATCGACATCATCGACCTGGAGCTCATCATGGCGGACGTGGAGATGGTGGAACGGCGCATCGAGAAGGCCCAGAAGGCTGCCAAGGGGGACAAGAAGTTTCTGCGGGAGGCGGAGGTGTTCCAGGGCCTGCTGGCCTGGCTCAACGACGGCAACGCCGCCCGCGCCTACGACTGCGACGACGATACCCGGGCCATCATCGCCACCAGCGACCTGCTCACCCTCAAGCCCGTCATCTACGCCGCCAACCTGGACGAGGCCGGGTTCTCCGACTGCGGGAGCGTGGACTACTACCGGCTGGTGGAGGAGCGGGCCCAGAGCCAGGGGGCCCAGGTCATCCCCGTGTGCGCCAAGCTGGAGGCGGAGATCGCGGAGCTGCCCGGGGAGGAGAAGGCCATGTTCCTGGAGGATCTGGGGGTGAGCGAGAGCGGCCTGGACCGGCTCATCCGGGCCAGCTACACCCTCCTGGGCCTCATCTCCTACCTCACCAGCGGGGAGGACGAGTGCCGGGCCTGGACCATCACACGGGGCACCAAGGCCCCCCAGGCCGCCGGCAAGATCCACACCGACTTTGAGCGGGGCTTCATCCGGGCTGAGGTCATCGCCTATGACGATCTCATGGCCGCCGGGTCCATGGCCGCCGCCCGGGAGAAGGGCCTCATCCGCTCCGAGGGCAAGGAGTACGTGGTGAAGGACGGGGACATCATCCTGTTCCGCTTCAACGTGTAATGGGCCGGCGGTTTGACGTTCTGGACGGCTGGCGGACCCTGGCCCTGGCGCTGATGACGGCGTACCACCTTCTCTACGATCTGGCCCTCTTCGGCGTCATCAGCTGGCAGCAGCTCTTCTCCCCGGCCCTGAACGTGATGCAGAAATTCACCTGCGGCAGCTTCATCCTCCTGGCCGGGGCCTCGGCCCGGTTCTCCCGCAGCAACCTGCGCCGGGGCATCATCGTACTGGCGGCGGGGATCGCGGTGGAGCTGGGGGCCATGGTGGGGGGACAGATCATCCACTTCGGCATCCTGCACTTTATGGGCGTGTCCATGGTGCTCTACCACTTTCTGGGCAGGTATCTGCAAAAATGCCCGCCCGCCGTCCTGCTGGCGGCCAGCGCCGTCCTCTACGGTCTCACCGGCTGGTGGACCTCCGTGACCACGGTGTCCGTGGGCTGGCTCTACCCACTGGGCCTCCTGGCCCCTGGATTCCACAGCGCGGACTACTTTCCCCTGCTGCCCTGGTTCTTCCTCTTTCTGGCGGGGACCGTGCTGGGGGGCTGGTGCCTGGACCACCGGGACAGCCGGGTCCTCACCCTGACCCTGCCCGGGGCGCTCACGTGGCCGGGGCGGCACAGCCTGCTCATCTACCTGCTCCACCAGCCGATTCTCTTCGGCGTGAGCTATCTCATCTGGGGGTGACGCTGACATGCGCAGCAAATGCAACAGCACCTTGATCTATCTGGAGAACAGCCGGGGGGAGTACCTGATGCTCCACCGGGTGAAGAAGAAAAACGACATCAACCACGACAAATGGATCGGCGTGGGCGGCGGCTTCGAGCACGGGGAGAGCCCCGAGGAGTGCGCCCTCCGGGAGACCCGGGAGGAGACGGGCCTGACTCTGACCAACTTCCGCTTCCGGGGAATCGTCACCTTTGACTGCGAGGGTCAGGAGACCCTGTACATGCACCTCTTCACCGCCTCCGGCTGGACCGGGGAGCTGACGGACTGCGACGAGGGGGAGCTGGAGTGGGTGGCCAAGGAGAAGGTCTATGACCTGCCCATCTGGGAGGGGGACAAGATCTTCTTCCGCCTGCTGGAGGAGGAGCGGCCCTTCTTCTCCCTGAAATTGAGCTACGACAAGGGGGACGTGCTCCGCCGGGCCGTGCTGGACGGAGAGGAGCTTGCCCTGTGAAAGAAAAGCTGCTGGTGTCCGCCTGCCTGCTGGGGGAGAACTGCCGGTACAGCGGCGGGAACAACTACAGCCCCGCAGTGGCGGCCCTGGGGGAGCGCTATGAGCTGATTCCCGTGTGTCCGGAGGTCCTGGGGGGCCTGCCCACCCCCCGGCCGCCAGCGGAGCGGACCGGGGAGCGGGTGATGGGCCGGGACGGGACCGACGTGACGGCGGCCTTCCGCCTGGGGGCGGAGCGGGCCCTGGAGACGGCCCTGGCCCAGGGGATCACCCGGGCGGTGCTCAAGGAGCGGAGCCCTTCCTGCGGCAGCGGGCAGATCTATGACGGCGCCTTCACCGGCAGGGTGATCCCCGGCCAGGGGGTGACGGCGGAGCTGCTCTCAGCCCGGGGCGTGGCCGTGTACGGCGAGAGCCGGATCCACGAGCTCTTATAATAATAGTATAGACGAGAGGGGAGAGGCGGAATGAAAAGCGCGCTGCTGCGCCTGCGGGAGTACAGGGACTCCATCAGTCCCACAGAGCGGACCATAGCCGACTATCTGCTGGACCACCCGGAGAGCGCCATGGAGTGCGGGGTCCACGAGCTGGCGGAGCGGACCTTCTCCTCCGCCTCCACCATCATCCGCATGTGCCGGCGGATCGGCTTTGACGGGTACAAGGATTTCCGCAGGGCCGTCACCTACGAGGCGGCCCTGCGCCGGCACAACGAGGAGGAGGAGCAGAAGGAGATCACCTTCTCCGACAGCATGGAGGACATCATCGAGAAGATCACGGAGAAGAACATCGTCTCCCTGGAGGACACCCGGAACCTGCTGGACCCCAAGAGCCTGGAGCAGTGCGTGGAGATTATCTGCCGCAGCCGGAACGTGCTGCTGTTCGGGCTGGGGGCCTCCCTGCTGGCAGCTCGGGATCTGTACCTCAAGTTCCTGCGGCTGAACAAGGCCTGCGTCATCAACGAGGACTGGCACGCCCAGCTGCTCACGGCCCGCAACGCCACCGGCGAGGACGTGGGACTGGTCTTCTCCTACTCCGGGGAGACGGAGGAGGTGCTCACGTGTATGCAGGCCCTCAAGGAGAACCGCACGCCGATCATCGCCATCACCCGGTTCAGCGCCTCCCCGGTGGCGGAGCTGGCGGACCACAACATCTACATAGCGGCCAACGAGTCCATCTTCCGGTCCGGGGCCATGTCCTCCCGCCTGTCCCAGCTCAACGTGGTGGACATCCTTTACACCGCCTTCGCCAACAGGGACTACGAGGCGAGCCTGTCCCAGCTGTCCCGGACCCACATCTATAAGAGCAACGGCCGCCGCCAGCCCGGGGAGTAGAGGCGGACTGCGGACGGATTTTTCGCAATTTGTCGAAACAGTGGATATGAATGCGTATTATGGAGGTTTCAGGGCCATGAAACAGCAGAAAAGAGTGTCCCTTCGTTTGCTGGCGGCCGCGCTGGCTGTGTGCCTCCTCCTGCCTCTGACCGGCTGCGGCAAACGGGAACCAGAGCCCCAGCCAGCCACGGAGGTGGAGCGGCTGAGCAAGCTGTGCCGGGTGTGGGGGTATGTGAAGTACACCCACCCGGTGTTCCTGTTGGGGGAGCGGGACTGGGACGAGGATTTGCTGACGCTGATCCCCCAGGTCCGGGAGAAGGAGACCCATGAGGAGGTCAACGCCCTGCTCCACGAGTGGTTTGTGGATCTGGGGGAGATTGACTACGGCACGTCCCGGCCGGCGGCGTTCTGGGCCGAGGCGGCAGAGGAGGACAAGGTGGTCATTGCCGATACCTCCTGGACCACCGATGCAGGATACCTTGGGGAGGATTTAGCCGGGGATCTGGGCCAGCTGGGAGAGATACCGGATATCCGGCGGCGCAAGGGGCCAGTTCACTTCCAGATTAACTCCATGCTGGAGGTGACCTATCCGATCTTTAACGAAAATGAGCATCCTGATATGGACTTTGCCAATGAGGAATACCGCCTGCTGGGGCTGTTTCGGGCGTGGAACGTGCTGGAGTACTATTTCCCCTACCACGATCTCCTGGAGGAGGACTGGGGGGACTGCCTGGAAGAGATTATTCCAATCATGCTGGAGGGGGACGATCAGGACAGCTATTTGAACGCCATCCTCCGTCTGCTGACAAAGCTGCATGACAACCATGTGGGCCTTGCCTTCAACCCCATTGATTTCTCTGTTCTTGCTACCGCCAGTTATGCGGACGTGACCGCCGATGCCACGTTTTTTGCGGAGGAGGCAGAGGGAAAGCTGGTGGTTTCCGGTACGACAGATGGCTGCCCCCTGGCGTTGGGCGATATCATTTTGGAAATGAACGGAATGAGCGTTGAGGAAGCTGTACAGAGGGTAAAGCCATATACCCCCTGTTCCCGGGACAGCGCTTTTCTCAGCCGGAACGCATACAAGATTTTCAGAGAGATGGCGTCCATCCGGGAACCGGCGGAAGTGACGGTCCTGCGGGATGGAAAAGAGGAGAGCCTTCTTTGTCAGAAGGTGTTCGTATCGGGGCTTCGGGCGGCTCCTCTGGAGGAGTACCGGATTTTGGATGGAAATATCGGACTGATTAACCCGGCAAACCGTCCCCAGGACAGCATTATGCAGGACCTGCGGGACACAGACGGGCTGATTATTGACCTGCGCCAGTATCCTTTGGCCGGTGACGAGATGTGTGCTTTTTATCCCTATTTCACCGCCGAATACGTCCCAGCGTTCATCCACGGGTCTCCCTCCGGCGCTGTGCCCGGAGCTTATGTCAAAGAGGTCTACAGTGTTGGTTACCGCCCCGGCGATGAGGAACAGGGCGTTTACCACTACGACAGGCCGGTGGTGGTTCTTATGGATGAGTTCTCCCAGAGCGCCAGTGAACGGGCCGCATGGTCCATCGGCAAGGGGAAGAATGTGGTCCTCATGGGGCAGAATACCATCGGGGCCCTCAGCTGGGCTGTGGGAGTGCCCCTTCCCGGCGGTTTTTGGTTTACTTTCACCTCTGTCCGGACCGAGCTGGACGACGGCAGCCAGTTCCAGCGGGTGGGCCTCACCCCGGATATCCCCGTCTCCCGCACCGTCCAGGGCATCAAGGAGGGCCGGGACGAGCTGATGGAGGCGGCCATAGAATATATCCAAAAACAAAGCATAAAATAAACTGGAATACGTATTAGGAGGCGCATATGGCCTTTATTTCTCGCAACCACAACGGCGTGGTCTACCACGCCTCCACCCTGCTGGAGGGGGTGGCCCACGGCTTCTCCACCCGCCTGGGGGGCGTCAGCCGGGGGGTCTTCGCCTCCCTCAACTTCCGCGCCAGCGGCCCGGACCCGGACGACCGGGAGAGCGTGCAGGAGAACTACCGCCGGTTCTGCGCCGCAGTGGGCGCTGACCCGGCGGGGCTGGCGCTGTCCAAGCAGGTCCACCGGGACACGGTCCGCCATGTCACCGCCGGTGACCGGGGCAAGGGCTTCTCCATCCCCTCGGACTACACCGCCGACGCTCTGGTGACAGACGAGCCGGGGCTGGGACTGATGGTGTTCTCGGCGGACTGCATCATCCTGCTGCTCCACGACCCGGTCACCGCCTCCATCGGCGCGGTCCACGCCGGCTGGCGGGGCACGGCCCTGGACCTTCCGGCCAAGACCGTGGCGGAGATGGGGCGGCTGTTCGGCGCGCGGCCGGAGAACATCCGCGTAGCCATCGGCGCGGGCATCGGGCCCTGCTGCTTTGAGACCCACGACGACGTGCCCGAGGCCCTGCGGGCCGCCTTCGGCCCGGGGGCGGAGGCGTACATCGCCCCCAGGGGGGAGAAGTGGACCGTGGATCTGAAGGCCGTCAACGCCTGGAGGCTGCGGGAGGCGGGGGTGGACCCCGCCCGCATAGACCTTTGCTCCGTCTGCACCGCCTGCCGCACGGACCTCTACTGGAGCCACCGGGTCACCGGGGACCGGCGGGGGGTCCAGGGGGCCCTCATCTGCCTGCCCCAGGCGGGAGGCGGACAGTGAGGCGGCGGGAGACGGGGGCGCTGCTGCTGGCCGCCCTTCTGGTCCTCTCCGCCTGCGCGGTGAGCGGGGAGCCGGAGCCGGAACCGGAGTGGGAGAGCTACCAGCAGGGCCTCCTGGAGGTCCAGGAGCCGGAACCGGAGCCGGAGGGGCCGGCCCTGCCCGGGGCCTTCACCCTGGCCTGGCAGCAGGACCAGACCCTGGACCCCATCACCTGCGGCGAGGGCATCCAGGAGGACGCGGCCTCCCTCCTCTTTGAGCCCCTGTTCCGCCTGGACCGGACCTTTACGGCCCAGCCCCTCCTCTGCCGGGGATACAGCTGGGACGAGGCGGGGCTGGTGTGCACCCTGGACCTCCGGGAGGACGTGAGGTTCCAGGACGGGAGCCCCCTCACCGCCCGGGATGTGTCGGACACCCTCCGCCGGGCCGCGGCCTCGGAGCGGTACGGCTACCGGCTGCGGGGCGTGGCCTCCGTGGCCCCCAACCGGGCCGGGCAGGTGGTGATTACCCTCACGGAGCCCAACCGGGGCCTGCCGGAGCTGCTGGACATCCCGGTGGTCAAGAGCGGCACGGAGCAGGAGCGGGTCCCCGTGGGCACGGGGCCCTACCGGCTGACGTCGGAGAACGGGGCCTACAGCCTCCAGGCGGACCCGGACTGGTGGCAGGGCAGGCCCCTCCCTGTGGAGACCATCCCCCTGGTCCAGGCAAAGGACCGGGACACGGCGCTGTATCTCTTCTCCACCCACCGGGTGGAGCTGCTGACCGTGGACCCCACCGACGATCTCTCCTCTGTCACCGGACAGGCCCAGAGCGCCAACCGGCCCACGGCCATCCTCCAGTTCATCGGCTTCAACGCGGCCGAGGGGCGGCTGTTCTCCAGTCCGGCGGCCCGGGCCGCTTTCAGCCGGGGCATCCCCCGGGAGAGGATGGCGGACGCCCAGCTGGCCCATCTGGCTCTGCCCGCCCAGTTCCCCCTCTCTCCCCTCTCTCCCCTGTACCCCAAGGATCTGGAGCGGGCCTACAGCAAGGAGGACGCCCAGGCGGGTCTCCGTCTGGCGGGGCAGGACACCGGGGAGATCCGGGAGCTCACGCTGCTGGTGAACGAGGAGGATGGCTTCCGGGTGACCAGCGCCCGGTTCATCGCCCAGAGCCTCTCCCTGCTGGACTGGCAGATCACGGTCCAGGTCCTGCCCTGGGAGGCGTATCTGGCCGCCCTGGAGGCGGGGGAGTTTGACCTCTACTTCGGCGAGGTGCGCCTTACTGCGGACTGGGATCTGCGGGACGTGGCGGGCGCCGGCGGGGCCCTGAACTACGGGGGCTTCACGGACCCGGCCCTGGACGAGGCCATGGCGGCCTTCGCCGCCGCCGGGGACCGCCCCGCCGCCGCCCGGCGGCTGGCGAGCCTTCTCCAGAGCGCCGCGCCCATTGCGCCGGTCTGCTTCAAGAATTATACCGTGCTGACCCATCCGGGGGTGGTGGAGGGGCTGGACCCCGCGCCCTCGTTCACCTTCCAGGGCCTGGAGAGCTGGCGGATCCGGCTGGAGGGGTGACCCTGTAACCGGACCGGCCTGGTGAAAATCAGGATTTTCCAGGGAAAATTGTAAAAATTCGGTTGCATGTTCCACGCCGGATGTGGTAATGTAAGAATGGGATTTTTCCCACACATCAACAGAAAAGAGGGACGACAGTGGCAAAAGGATACCAGAGCTACCGGGGACGGCGATCCGCAGGCACGAGGCTGCTCATTGCGGCGCTGGTCATCATCCTGGTGGGGGCCTGCTGCTTCCTGCTGGCGCAGGAATATATCGCCTATACGGACGACGGGGGGATGTATCTGGATCTTCCTTTTGGCCGCATCGACCTCCCAAAGCCCCCTCCGGCCGCCGAGCCGCCGGAGGATGAGCCGCCAGCGGACGGGACGGAGGACAGCCAGGAGCCCGCGACGCCGGACACGCCGGCGGTGGATCTGGTGGTTGAGCCGGCTCCGGAGCCCGCGCCGCCCCCGGAGCCGGAGGAGGAGACGTACGGGGAGCGCCGGCTGGCGGCCCTGGAGGTCCTGCCGGCGGACGGGGCGGCCTTGGCCGCCCAGCTCTCCGCCGCCGGGGCCAACGGCTTCCTCTATCAGGTGCGGGACAACACCGGAGCAGTCCGCTACGGCTCCGCCGCAGCCTTGAGCAAGGCTGTGGTTCAGGACGGGCCGGGCATGGATCTGGTGAAGGCCCTGTGCGCCGGGGAGGGGCTGGCCGTGGCGCGGTTCAACTGCCTCCACGACAGCTTCTTCGCCTGGGAGAACATGAAGGAGGCCGCCGTGTGCCAGCGCAACGGCTTTGTCTGGTACGACAACCACAGCTACCACTGGCTGGACCCGGAGAAGGCCCTGGCCAGGAGCTATGTCATCAGTCTGGCCGTGGAGTGCGCCCAGATGGGCTTTGACGAGCTGGTGCTGGAGGAGCTGGCCTACCCCTCCTCCGGCCGGACCGGGAAGATCGACTACTCCGGCAACGTCATGACCAGGGGCGAGGCCCTGGTCCTCCTGCTGGGACAGATGCGGGAGGCCCTGGAGCCCTACGGCACCCGTCTGAGCCTGCTGGTGACGGAGAAGCTGCTGCAAGCCGGCGGCGACGAGGCCACGGGGGAGGATCTGGCGGCCCTGCTGCCCATGGTGGACGCAGTGTACGTGGACACCGCCGATCCCGCCGCCGCCAAGGCCCGGCTGACGGAGCTGGCCGGGGAGAGCGCCCCGGCCCTGGTGGTCATGGGCGCGGACGGGATCCGCACCGCCCTGAATCCGTGATTTTTCGCTCTTTTACGGGCTCTGGGGAGTTGTCCCCAGGGCCCGTATTTTTACTGCCGTCAACCGGGCTTTTGGTGAAGGTGGACATATCTGACAAATGAATCCCCTCACTTTTTTCCATTCTGCCTAATTTTGCCGAATCACGGAAAAGTTAGCAAAATCTCTGGCATTGCCGGGGCGATTGTGCTATACTATTCAGTACCTGACTTATCGCCAAAAGCAGGAACGGAGAGGGATTCGGGCCCCTGGCGGCGAGAGGAGGGGGAGCAATTTATCCAAAACTGATTCGGTAGAAAAGGGGTGAGAAAGTGTCACTGGAAGCCATAACCAAAATCCGTGCGGTGGAGGAGGACATGGAGCGCTCCAAAACCGACGCCAAGGCACAGGCGCAGAAGCTGATCGCGGACGCGGACCGGGAGGGCCGCTCTCTGCTCCAGAAGGGCAGGGAGACAGCCGCAGCCGCCGCAGCCGCCGCCATGAAAAAGGCGGAGGAGCAGGCGGCCGGGCAGCGGGACAAGATACTGGCCCAAGCCGCCAAGGACTGCGAGAAGCTCAAATCTGACGCCCGCGCGCGCATGGACAAAGCGGCGCAGGCGATCATAGGAAGGGTGGTAGAGAGGTAATGTCCATTGTCAAGATGAAACGGATCCGGCTCATCGCCCTGGCCAAGGACAAGGATGCGCTGCTGTCGAGTCTGCTTCATGTGGGCTGCGTGGAGCTCAAGGAGCCCACGGAGGTCCTGGCCGACGAGGCCTACGCCTCTCTGCTGCACCGGGAGGGCTCCGCCGCGGCCCAGGCAAAGGCCCAGCTCACCGAGCTACAGCACGCGCTGGACGTGCTGGGCCAGTACGCGCCCCAGAAGGGCGGTCTGTTCACGCCCAGGGCGCTGATGAGCTCCAAGGAGCTGCTGGACAGCGAGGCCCGGGCCAAGGCTCTGGAGAAGGCCGCTGACATCAACGGCCACGCCCGGGAAATCGGGGCCCTCAACGCCCGGGAGACCCGGGCCAGAGCGGACATCCAGGCCCTGGAGCCCTGGTGCGCCTACGACGCGCCCCTGGAGACCAAGGGCACCGGCCGGGTGGATGTGCTGCTGGGCACCGTGCCCGCCACGGCGGACTTCCAGGCCCTGGCAGGGGCGGTGGACGAGGCCGCCGGAGCCGCCGACGTGCGGGAGCTGGGGGCGGACAAGGAGCTGAAGTACCTGGAGGTCCTGGTCCACCGGGACTGCCGGCAGCAGGCCCTGGACGCCCTGCGGACCTTTGGCTTCAGCTTTGCCCAGCTGCGGGATCTCACCGGCACGGTCCGGGAGAACATCGCCTCGCTGGAGCAGGAGCTGCGCACCATCGCCGCGGACCGGGAGCGGGAGATCGCCGCCCTGGCCGCCATGGGCGGAGCCCGGGACCAGCTGAGGACAGGCCTGGACCGGGTGGAGCAGGTGCTGGCGACCGAGAGCGCCAGAGAGCGGCTGCTGGCCGGCGGGTCCATCGTGTACTTGGACGGGTGGGCCTCCGCGCCGGAGATCCCCGCCCTGGAGAAGGCGCTGAGCCAGTTCGACTGCGCCTATGAGCTGGAGGAGCCCAAGGAGGAGGAGTACCCGGAGGTGCCGGTGCAGCTGCGCAACGGCAAGCTGGTCCGGCCCATGAACATGGTCACGGACATGTACTCCCTGCCCGCCTACGGCTCCGTGGACCCCAACCCGCTGATGGCCCCCTTCTTCATCCTGTTCTACGGCATGATGATGGCGGACATGGGCTACGGCATCATCATGATGATCCTCTCTGCGGTCATCCTGCTCAAGGCGAAGCCCAACGGGGCCACCATGCGCTACATGATTCCCCTGATGGGACTGTGCGGCATCAGCACGTTTATCTGGGGATTCCTCACCGGCGGCTTCTTTGGCGATCTGATCCCCCAGATGCGGGGCATCCTCACCGGCGTGGATCCGGAGAGCGTTCCCCTGTGGTCCCTGTTCTCCCCGCTGGACGACGCGCTGATGGTCCTGATGGGCTCCCTGGTGCTGGGCGTCATCCAGATTTTCACCGGCATGATCGTGAGCATGGTCAAGCAGATCAAGCGGGGCGAGACCATGGCCGCCATCTGCAACGAGGGCGCCTGGTTCGCCGTGTTCGCCTGCGCCGGCGTGGCTGCCGCCACCGGGCTGGTGACGCCCATGATCGTGGTCATGCTGGTCATCCTGGCGCTCACCCAGGGCTACGGCAAGAAGGGCATTGTGGGCAAGGTGATGGGGATCTTCGGCTCCCTCTACAACAACATCACCGGATACTTCAGCGACATCATGTCCTACTCCCGCCTCATGGCCCTGATGCTGGCCGGCGCGGTGGTGGCCCAGGTGTTCAACAAGCTGGGCGCGATCACCGGCAACATCGTCACCTTCTTCATCATCGCCATGATCGGCAACGCGCTGAACTTCGCGCTGAACATCCTGGGCTGCTTCGTCCACGACATGCGCCTGCAGTGCCTGGAGTTCTTCGGCCGGTTCTATGAGGACGGCGGCAAGCCCTTCCGTCCCTTGAATATCAACACAAAATATGTAGACGTCGAGAAATAATTAAGGAGGAAATCAATCATGAGTTTTCTGGAATCTTTTGGCGGCCTGGCGCTGGCTCTGCTGGGCTCCGGCCTGGCCGTCGGCCTGAGCTGCGTCGGCTCCGCGAAGGGCACCGGCATCGCCGGCGAGGCCGGTACCGGCCTTCTGTGCGAGGACCCCTCCAAGTCCGGTAAGGTCATGGTCCTGCAGCTGCTCCCCGGTACCCAGGGCCTGTACGGCATGGTCGTGTGGTTCTTCGCCCTCATCCGCATGAACTTCATGGGCAACGCCGCCGCCGTGGCCGGTTCCATGACCGTGCAGCAGGGCCTGGCCTTCTTCGCCGCCTGCATGCCCATGGCCATCGGCGGCCTGCTGTCCGCCATCGCCCAGGGCCGCGTGGCCGCCGGCTCCATCAACATCCTGGCCAAGA
>OFHO01001449.1_pt1 | contig 16986 bp, 20 predicted proteins | sample 1521531 | NCBI WGS metagenome assembly OFHO01 (sample SAMEA3504124, study PRJEB24116) | mouse gut metagenome | biome: mouse gut; feature: mouse-associated habitat; material: faeces | place: Denmark | collected 2011
ATTCATGTATTTTTATGCTACCCGCTGCCCCTCAGGGGAGATCCGGAAGATAGACCTCAAACTGCTTCTCCAGATCCTTGCGCCACTGGTCCCCTGCCTCTGCCCCTCCTCAAATAAGTCGAGCATGGAGGAGAATCCACGACGATATCCTAACTCACAACATACCCCACTATTTTTCTGTGGTTTCGGCTCACCATCGTCATGATGTAGATGTTTTCCCGGGTTTCGATTCGGGATTTGTACTCCAGAAACCGGTATAACTCATCCAATTCCACAATTTTTACACCTGTTGTGGATACTGTTTCAGCCTTCCTCTGACTGCTCTTTTTTATCCAATTCATTACATTTGACTTGTTTATCCCCAGAGTCTTTCCTACGCCGCGGCCGCTGATCCCGCCATAGTACATTTTGATTGCCGGTTCTCTGGGTTCCTCTGGATATGTGTGCCGTTTTGGGTCTATGGTGTAATATATGCCGCACTCCTTACATTTGCAGCGTTGGCTCCCCAAGGCGTTATACCCTGCCTTGATCTGATTCTCTATCTTTCTGCATTTTGGGCATCTTTTTCATGCCTCTTCTGTCCTTTTTCGCATTTTTCCAATTATACCATTAAATCTTTATTTTGGACACTTCCGTTTATAACAATACCGGGCAGGCGATACTCTTATAAGAGTACAGGATAAAAAGAAGCGCCAACCATGCGGCTGGCACTCCTCTTGCTATACCAAAATCCTTTTCATTTGTCGTAGGGTTTGTGGTAAAGTTTTCAAAAAACGGGGTCAAAATCCTCTGAAACCCTTGCAGCACAACGGCCTTTTAATCCAGCGGCTTCATGGTGGGGAAAAGGATGACATCGCGGATAGAGTCGCTACCCGTCAGCAGCATGACGCATCGGTCGATGCCGATGCCCAGGCCGCCGGTGGGGGGCATGCCGTACTCCAGGGCGGTCAGGAAGTCCTCGTCCATCATCCCCGCCTCGTCATCGCCTTTGGCGCGGGCCTCCACCTCCTTCTGGAAGCGCTGGCGCTGGTCAATGGGGTCGTTGAGCTCGGAGAAGGCGTTGCCCATCTCGCTGCGGCAGATAAACAGCTCAAACCGCTCCGTTACCCGGGGATCCTTGGGGGACCGCTTGGCCAGAGGGGACACGTCCACAGGGTGCATGGTGATGAAGGTGGGCTGGATCAGCCGGCCCTCCACCTTCTGGTCAAAGCACTCGTAGAGCGCGTGGCCCCAGGTGGGCTCCACGCCGTCCATATCCACCCCGACGCTCTTGGCTGCGGCCACCGCCTCGCCGTCGTCGGTGATGGACATGAAATCCACCCCCAGGTGCTGCTTCACCGCCTCCGCCATGCTCAGACGGGGCCAGCCGGGGGTCAGATCAATCTCCTCCCCCTGCCACTGGAGTTGGTAGCCGCCGCAGATCTCCTTGGCCGCGCCGCTGAGCAGGGCCTCAAAGAGATCCATCATGTCGTTGAAGTCCGCGTAGGCCTCATAGAGCTCCACGGTGGTGAACTCCGGGTTGTGCCGGGTGTCCATGCCCTCGTTGCGGAAGATGCGGCCCACCTCGTAGACCCGCTCCATGCCGCCCACAATCAGCCGCTTGAGGGGCAGCTCCGTGGCGATGCGCATGTACATGTCAATATCCAAAGTGTTGTGGTGGGTGATGAAGGGCCGGGCCGTGGCCCCGCCGCTGATGGTGTTCAACACCGGCGTCTCCACCTCCATATACCCGCGCTCATCCAGGAAGCGGCGCAGGTACTTGACAAAGGCGCTGCGGACCTCAAAGTTCCGCCGGACCTCCGGGTTGACGATCAGATCCACATAGCGCTGGCGGTAGCGGGTCTCCTTGTCCGTCAGGCCGTGGAACTTCTCCGGCAGGGGCAGCAGGGACTTGCTCAGCAGGGTGATGGTCCCCGCCCGCACACTCATTTCCCCGCGCTGCGTGCGGAACACCTCTCCCTTGACGCCCACAATGTCCCCAATGTCGAACTTCCGGAAGCGGTTGTACTCCTCCTCGTCCATCTCGTCCTTCCGGGCGTAGAGCTGGATCCGGCCGGACTTGTCCTGCAGATCGCAGAAGCTCACCTTGCCCATGCCCCGCTTGCTCATCAGCCGGCCGGCAATGGTCACCTCCGTACCCTCCAGGGCGTCAAACTGGTCCTTGATCTCCTGGGCGTGGCGGCTCACTGTGAACTTCGTCTCCTGAAAGGGATCCCGCCCCTCGCTCTGGAGGGCGGACAGCTTCTCCCGGCGGACCCGGAGGATCTCGCTGATATCCTGCTGCTCCGGCGCGCTGTTCTTCTCAGCCATGACTATCTATCTCCTATTCTATGTCAGAGCGCCTCAGCGCTCGATCTTATCCACGCGGTACTCCATATCTCCGGCAGGGGCGGTGACCACCACCGTATCCCCCTCCTTGCGGCCCATGAGGGCTTTGCCGAAGGGGGAGTCCTCGCTGATGATGCCGTGCATGGCATCCGCCTCCTGGCTGCCCACGATCTTGAAGCTGCGGCTGACGCCGCTCTGGGTGGCCGTGACCGTGACGGTGGCGCCGATGGTCACCTGGCCGGTGGGCAGGTCGCCCTCCTCCAAAATGACCGCGTGGAGAAGAATGTTCTCCAGCTCGCTGATGCGGGAGTAGAGCTTGCCCTGCTCGTTCTTCGCCTCGTCGTACTCGCTGTTCTCACTGAGGTCTCCAAAGCCACGGGCCACCTTAATCATCTCGGCCACCTCGTCGCTGCGGGTGGTCTTGAGGAAGTTGAGCTCCTTCTCCAGCTCGTCAAAGCGGGTCCGGCTCATCTTAAATTCTTGTTTCATAGCGGCAGTATCCTTTCCATCTTCCCAACAGGAAGTGATTTTAGAACCTGTAATCATAACCGGGGGATACCGGATGGACGAGGATTTTTCTCGTCAGACAAGGAGGTTTTCCGCAGCAATCCATATCGTGCAATGACCCCATCGAGGGGGCGTGCACGATTATTCTGCACAGGCGCTTGATGCGCCTGCTGCAGAATCCTGACAGATGGCAAGGGACGATTGTGCAATGACCGCATCGAGCGGTCATGCATAATTGCATTCTGCACAGCCCTTCGATGGGGCCGCTGCAGAATCCATAACGCAGTATGGCGGGAAAAAAGACCGCCCAGACGGCGCGCAGCGGTTGTGAATACAGGTTCTTACACAAAAAGGGCACAATAACCCACGGTAGCTACTTTACCATTCTTTGCATTATATCGGTATTTCGAGGAGATGTCAACAGGGAAATTGACGGGAAAAGGGCCTGAAATCACTGCGGAAGGCGGTGAAAAAGGTGAAAAACAGCGGAGAGGCCGCCAGCGCTTCCGGCGGCGCTCCGCAATTTTTTTATTCCGGGGTTCCGCCCCTCCGTCAACTTTGCCCCCGATCCCCCGGAGGATGAAGGGAGGAGGATACAATGGAGCTGGATCGGGACAGCATCCTGGAGGCACTGGAGAGAATCGCGCTGTCCAGGCCCAACGACGCGGTGGCGCTGGCCCTGGAGCCCAGGGGGCAAGATGTGCCCGGGCTGGACCTGTGGGGCGTGAGCGAATTCAAGGTGAGCAGCACCGGCGGTGTGGAGGTCAAATTCGCGGACCGGGTGAAGGCGGTCTCCCTGCTGCTGGACCGCCTGAACGGCGGCGAGGACGGCATGGACGCCCTGCTGGCCGCTCTGGAGGCGGAGAGCGGGTGAAAATCAAACGATTCTCCCCCAAGCAGCGGCGGGTCATGAGCTGGTGGGGCCCCAGGTCTGCGGACCGGCACCACGACGCCATCATCTGCGACGGGGCCGTGCGCAGCGGAAAAACCCTGTGCATGGGGCTGAGCTTCGTGTGCTGGGCCATGGCCTGCTTCCAAGGGCAGCAGTTCGCCTTCTGCGGGAAGAGTGTGGTGAGCCTGCGCAGAAACCTCTTGCAGGAACTCTCGCCGGTGCTCCAGGAGCTGGGGTTCCAGTGCAGGGAGCGGCGGGCGGAGAACCTGCTGGCGATCCGGAAGGGGGGCAGGGAAAACCGCTTCTATCTCATGGGCGGCAAGGACGAGGGCAGCGCCGCCTTTATCCAGGGCGTGACCCTGGCCGGCGTGCTGCTGGACGAGGCGGCCCTGATGCCCCGCTCCTTTGTGGAGCAGGCCATCGCCCGGTGCAGCGTGTCCGGGTCCAGGCTGTGGTTCAACTGCAACCCCGAGGGGCCACAGCACTGGTTCTACCAGGAGTGGATTCTCAAATGCGCCCAGCGAAACGCCCTGTACCTCCATTTCACCATGGAGGACAACCCCGCCCTCAGCCAGCGGATCCGCCAGCGGTACCGCTCCAGCTACAGCGGCGCCTTCTACCGCCGCTTCGTCCTGGGGGAGTGGACCGCCGCCAAGGGGCTGATCTACGACTTCTTCGATCCGGCCAGGGACGCAAGACCCGCGCCGGAGGGGGAGCTGGAGGAGTACGTCATCTCCGTGGACTACGGCACTGCCAACCCTTGCTCCTTTGGCCTGTGGGGGAGGCGGGAGGGCGTCTGGTACCGGGTTGACGAGTACTACTACGCCTCCAGAACCACCGGCGTGCAGCTGACGGATCAGGAGTATGTATCGGCGCTGGGTCGGCTGGCCGGCGGGCACAGGGTCCGGTGCGTGGTGGCGGACCCCTCCGCCGCCAGCTTTATCACCGCCCTGCGCCAGGCCGGGTACCGGGTGGTCAAGGCCAACAACGACGTGCTCTGCGGCATCCGCATCACCGCCGATCTGCTCAAGAGAGGGCGGATCGTCATCTGCGAGGGCTGCGGGGACTGCCTGCGGGAGATGGCCCTGTACCGCTGGAGCGAGGAGAGCCCGGGGCGGGACGCGCCCCGCAAGGAAAACGATCACGCCATGGACGACATGCGCTATTTCGCCGTCACCGTGGCGGGGTCCGGGGAGCGGGAGGGGGTGTTCTGCTCCGTGGACCGGCGGCGGGTATGACAGGAGAGGAGCTGAGGGATGAACATCTTTCATCGAAAAAAACAACCACAGGCCGGGGCGGCGGCCACGGCACAGATCCGGCGCGCCGACGCCCGCCCATTCGGCGAGCTGGACGCCTACGTGCCCCTGCATCAGGGCGAGGCCAGACTGTACCGGGCTATCCGGGAGGCCGTTCCAGTGATAGACGCGTGCATCTACAAAATCATCCGGCTGTGCGGCGGCGTGACGGCCCAGTGCGCGGACCCCGAGGCCAACAGAGCTCTGAAAGCCTTTTTGGAGCAGGTGGACGTGGGCCGGGGACAGCGGGGCGTCAACGCCTTCCTGGACCAGTACCTGGACTCCATGCTGATGTTCGGCCAGGGGGTGGGGGAGATGGTGCTCAGCGCCGACAGACGGGAGATCGCCGCCTTGCTGTGCGGCCGGGCGGAGGACGTGCAGGTGCGGGAGGGGGAGGGGCCCCTGGACTTCGCCCTGTGCGCCATGGACCGGAGCGGCCGCTTCGCCCCCCTCCCCCGCCAGGACCTGCTGCTCTTTACCCCCTTTAACCCGGAGACCCACGCCCCCTACGGCGTGTCCCTGCTGCGGTCCATGCCCTTTCTCACAGAGCTCCTGGGGAAAATCTATTACGCCATCGGCGTCAACTGGGAGAGAATGGGCAACGTGCGCTTTGCCGTGGTCTACAAGCCCGGCAGCGGCGAGTGGGAGCGGGGCATGGCCCAGGAGCGGAGCCGGCAGCTGGCCAGCGAGTGGAGCAGGGCCATGGAGAGCACCAGGAGCGGCAGCGTGCGGGACTTCGTGGCCGTGGGCGACGTGGAGATCAAGGTCATCGGCGCGGACAACCAGATCCTGGACAGCTCCGTGCCCATCCGGCAGATCCTGGAGCAGCTGGTCAGCAAGACCGGCATCCCCCCCTTTATGCTGGGCCTCAACTGGTCCAGCACCGAGCGGATGAGCGCCCAGCAGTCCGATCTGCTGACCACCGAGATGACCGCCATCCGCAGGGCCGTCACGCCGGCGGTGGAGCGGGTGTGCAGGCTGTGGCTGCGGATGCACGGGTACGGCTGCCCCTGCCAGGTGGTGTGGGACGACATCAATTTGCAGGACCTGCTGGAGGAGGCCAAGGCCGGGTGGTACCGGGAGCAGACCAGAAAGCTGGCCCTGGAGAACGACGCGCTGGAGCGGCGGCAGGGCGCGGCCGCCCCGGCGGAATCCGCTGAGTGAAAGGAAGGCGCTTTATGGACATCAGAAAGGAGCCGGGCGGCGTGGCCCGGCACAGCCCGGACAGGGAAGACATGGCCCTCATCAACCGTCTGGCCCGGGAGGAGCTGACGGCGGAGCAGGTGTACACCTTCTCCCTCCGGCTCTGCGACAACGAGATCGACAGGGACTGGGAGCGGTTTGACCAGAAGGCCCTGGAGGGGCTCCGGGAGCTCTTCGCGGGCAAAAGCGGCATCTTTGACCACTGCTGGTCCGCCCAGGGCCAGACCGCCAGGCTCTACAAGACGGAGCTCTGCTGGGAGGACGGCCGGACCGCCGCAGGGGACCCGTGCCTGTACCTCAAGGGCTGGGCCTACATGCTCCGCAGCGAGAAGAACCGGGAGCTGATCGATGAGATCGAGGCGGGGATCAAGAAGGAGGTCAGCGTGGGGTGCAGCGTGGCCCGGCGGGTGTGCTCCGTCTGCGGGGAGGAGCGCTGCGGCCACCAGGGGGGACGGGAGTACGACGGGAAGCTGTGCTTCTTCACCCTTCAGGACCCCACGGACGCCTATGAGTGGAGCTTCGTGGCCGTACCCGCCCAGCGGAAGGCCGGGGTCATCAAGTCCTTCCGCCAGGAGCCCGGGGCCCTCAAGCGGCTGGCCGCTGGGCGGCCGGAGTGCCTGGAGGAGCTGGCGGAGCTGGAGCGGGAGGCGGAGATGGGCCGGTCCTACATGCGCTCCCTCCGGGGGGAGCTGAGGCGGCTGGCCGGACTGGCGGAGGAGAGCCTCAATTTGCAGCTGTTCGCCAAGAGCGTGGACAGGATGGAGGAGGACGAGCTGCTGGAGCTGACCCGGATGTTCCAGCGGCGGCTGGACGGGAAGTATCCCCCTGTGCCCCAGCTGCGGGCACGGTCCGGGCTGGAGGGGGAGACGGAGGACGGCGCGTTTTTGATCTGAGGTTATTTTTGAGAGGCAGAAGGAGGACCATTTTATGAGCGTTTCTTTTGAGGGCATCGGGCAGGTGTGCGCCACCTTCCTGGGCGCAGGACTGACGGAGGGCTGCGTGGTGAAGGCGGCCGGCGGGGGAGCTGTGGAGGCCTGCGGGGACGGGGACAGCTTCTGCGGCGCGGCGCTGTGCTGCAAGGAGGACGCCTGCACGGTGCAGGTGAGGGGCTTTGTCACCCTGGGGTACACGGGCGACGCGCCGGAGGCGGGCACGGTCAGCCTGTGCGCAGATGGTCAGGGCGGCGTCCGCGCCGCCGGCGAGAGCGGCGGAAGAGCCTGCCTGGTGGTGGACGCGGACGCCGCCGCCCAGACCGTCACCATTCTGCTTTAAGGGAGGAAGAGAGTATGACTTACGACAATCTGAGACTGGAAAAGGGCATGTACGGGGAGTCCGGCAGAACCTTCACCCAGGTGCTGGAGGCCGCCGATCCCAGCGAGAGCTACCGGGGCACCCCCCTGGAGGGCCTGGACGCCTTCCAGCGCCAGCTCAAGCGGTTCGACATCCATGTGAAGGGCAGCCGCTCCGACGCGGTGGAGAAGTTCTTCCGCACCACGGAGTCGGCGGTGCTGTTCCCGGAGTTCGTGTCCCGGGTGGTGCGCCAGGGCATGGAGGAGGACAATGTGCTGCCCGCCATCACCGCCACCACCACCCAGTTCGACGGCATGGACTACCGCTCCATCTCCTCCGTGCCCAGCGAGGAGGAGAAGAGCCTGAAGCGGGTGGAGGAGGGGGCCCAGCTGCCCCAGACCGCCGTGCGGACCCAGAGCAATCTGGTCAGGCTCCACAAGCGGGGCCGGATGCTGGTGGCCTCCTATGAGGCCATTCGGTTCCAGCGGCTGGACCTGTTCTCCATCACCCTGCGGCAGATCGGCGCGCACATCGCCAGGATGCACTTGGAGGACGCCATCAGGGTCATTATGGACGGGGACGGCAACGACAACCCCGCCGAGACCTTCGAGGTGGGCAGGGAGCCCATCGGCGGCGCCGGCGGCCGGCTCTCCTACGAGGCCCTGCTGGACTTCTGGAGCCAGTTCGATCCCTACAGCATGAACACTATCCTGGCGCCCAACGCCGTGATGCTGGACATGCTGAAGATGAGCGAGTTCCAGAACCCCCTGACGGGCCTCAACTTCCAGGGCACCGGCACCCTCTCCACCCCCCTGGGCGCTACGCTGCTGCGCACCAGCGCCATGCCCGCCGGCAAGCTCATCGGACTGGACCGCAGCTACGCCCTGGAGATGGTCAGCGCGGGCGGCGTGACGGTGGAGTACGACAAGCTCATTGACCGGCAGGTGGAGCGGGCCGCCATTACCAGCATCTCCGGCTTTGCCAAGCTCTACGCCGACGCCGGAAAGGTGCTGACCATCTGAGCGGAGGCGGCGGGATGATACACGAAAAGATTTTCCGCCTGGCCGCCGTCATCGCCCAGGCGGGGGAGGAGGAGACCCCCCTGCTGGAGGCCCTGTGCACCGCCGCCGAGGCCCAGACGGCCCAGCGGCTGCGGAAGGGCTGCACAGCCGGGGACTGCGGCGACGCCTTCTGCTGCGCCGCGGCCATGCTGGCGGCGGCGGGGATGCTGACCTGCCGGAGCGGCGGGGAGGTGGAGCAGATGCAGGCCGGGGACGTGTCCCTGCGCCTGGGGACCGGGGGCGGCGCGTGCGAGGCCGCCGCCGTCCTGCGCCGCCAGTGCGCCCTCCTTATGGCCCCCTACTGGGAGGACGACGGCTTCGCCTTTGCGGGGGTGCGGGGATGAGGCGGCGGCTGGAGCGGATGATGGACCGGCACGGGCAGACCGTGACCCTCAAGCGCCGGGGGCAGGAGCCCCGGGAGACCCGGGCCTTCCTCCAGCCGGAGCTGAAGGGGCGGGAGGGCCTGCCCGCCCGGGCCACCCCCCTGGGGGCGGTGAGCGTCCAGCGGTGGCGGTACATAGGCCGCAGCCTCCAACATCTGACGCCCGGGGACCGGGTGAGCTGGGGAGAGCTGCGGCTGGTGGTCCAGGAGGCCAGGGCCGTGGGGTGGCGGGACGAGACGCTCTACCAGTGGGCCATCCTGCGGCCGGAGAAGGAGGCGGAGGAATGAACGGACTGGAACAGGTCAAGACCGCCATCGCCCGGGCGCTGGAGCAGGCCGGGACAGCCGCCCGGGCGGCCTACGCCCCCGGGTGGGCCCGGTCCTATGAGGAGCCCGTGGTGGCGGTGGGCCTGCGCACCGGCGAGAGCCGGGGCGGCGCGATGGGCAGCTACCTGGGGGAGCGGGTGGACCCGGAGACCCAGGCCTGCCGGGAGATCTACGGAATGCGTCTGGAGCTGACACTGTCTCTGGACATCTACAGTCCCCCCGGCCTGGGGGCGGCGGGGTGCGACAGCGCCCTGGAGACGCTCCATCAGGTGATGCTGGGCTCCCTCCCCTCCGGCCTGCGGCCCACGGAGCTGCGGTGGGAGGAGACCGGCTGGGATGAGGACACGTCCATGTTCCTCCGGCGGGGCAGCCTCTCGTGCACCGCCTTCTTCACCGCCCAGGCGGAGGAGGACGGCACGCTGATTTCTGACTTTATTTTGAAAGGTGTTGTGACAAAGGGATGAAGAGCATCATTCATGAGCGTCCGGGGGTCTACTCCTCCTATGACGCGTCCGCCGTGGTGTGGGGCGGCAGGGCCATCCGCACCATCGGCGTGGCCGCCAGGAGCACCGGCGGCACCGCTAACGTGCCCGTGACCCTCACCAGCTGCGAGGCGGGCATCAGCGCCTTCGGCGAGGACGCCAAGAGCGCCCCCGGCATGGCCGCCATGCTGCGGCTGCTGTTTCTGGGCGGCGCGTCCACGGTGGCGGCCGTTCGGGTGGAGGGGGAGGACTACGCCGCCGCCTTCGCCGCCTTGCAGGCGGTGGAGGACGTGCAGGTGATCGTGTGCGACAGCGGGGAACTGGGGGTGCAGACGGCTCTGCGCAAGAGTGTGGAGGACGCCTCCGCCGCCCGGCGGGAGCGGATCGCCGTGGTGGGCATGGACGGGGCGGACGTGGGTGCGCTGACGGAGCGGGCCAAGGCCCTCAACAGCGAGCGCGTGGTCCTGGTGGGCCCCAACATCCTGGACAGCGCCGGACAGGTCCTGCCCGGCATGTTCGCCGCCGCCGCCGTGGCCGCCGCCCTGGCGGTCACCAGGGACCCGGCGGTGCCCCTCAACGGCACGGCCCTGGCCGGCCTGGGGGGCGTGACGGAGCAGTACGGCGACAACGAGATCGACAGGCTGGTCCAGGGGGGCGTGACGCCCCTGGAGGCGGTGGGGGGCGTGGTGTCCCCGGTCCGGGGCATCACCACCCGCACCAGCACCGGCGGCGCACCGGACATCACCTGGCGGGAGCTGACCACCATCCTCATTGTGGACGACGTGATCCCCTCCATCCGCCAGAGCCTGCGCAGCCGGTTCAGCAAGACCAAGAATACCGGCCAGACCCGGGGCGCTATCCGCTCCCAGGTCATCGTGGAGCTGGAGAGCAAGCTGCGAAGCGAGATCATCGACAGCTACGGGGATGTGACCGTGTCCGTATATGACGAGGACCCCACCGTGTGTCTGGTGGAGTTCAGCTTCGCCGTGGCCCACGGGCTCAACCAGATCTATCTCACCGCCCACATCACAATCTGAGGAGGTAACATATGGAAGTGACGGGATTCCCAACCAGCTGCGACATCTATCTGGAGCTGGACGGACGGAAGGTGGCCGTGGTCCAGAGCTACACCGCCAAGGCCACCAAGACCAGTCAGGTGGTGGAGGCCTTCGGCGAGAGCGAGCCCGTGGCCACCATCAACGGCCAGAACAAGTACGTGCTGGAGCTGACCCGGCTCTACGCCACTGACGACGCCATCAGCGACGGCATCGACTTCTTCTCCCTGGCCGACTTCTCCCTGGTCATCTGCAAGCCGGACCGGAAGGTCATCTACAGCGGCTGCCAGTGGAGCGCCATCCAGGAGGAGGGCAAGGTGGGCTCCATGGTGGCGGAGAAGGTGACCGTGGTGGCCGCCGGCAGAATTGAGGTCAGCGCCTGATGGAGGAGGAAAAGGTCATCCAGGTGAGCGTGCAGCTCCCCGCCCAGGCGATGCAGGGGTTCACCGACATGGTCCGGCAGCTGCGGCGGCTGGCGGCGGAGCTCCGGGGCGGTGACAGAGGGGAGGAGAACGCCGCCTTTGATGAGGAGCGGTTTCTGGCCATGCGGGAGGCCCCGGCGGCCAGGAGCACGCAGGCGGAGGAGGGCCCCGGCGCCAAGGAGCCCGCCTCCGCCGCCCGGCAGGTCCAGGATCAGCTCCCGGAGGCCGTCAGGGCGGGGGTCCCGGACATCGCTCTGGAGGGGGGCCAGACGCTGGACGCCGCCGTGGCAGAGGCGTCTTTTTCCGGGGAAGAGGCCCCCAAGCCCGAGGACAGGGCCGGCGGCCGGGAGGAGCCGGAGAGACCGGAAAGCCGGGAGGAGGTCAGCGCCGAGGCCCCGGAGGGTGGGGCGGACATCCCCGCCGTCCGGGCCCGGGCGGATAGCCTAGTGGAGGACCCGCCCAGGGCGGAGGGGGACCCGAAGAGCGCCATTCCGGAGGCCGAGGCCGTGTGGGTCCAGGCATCGGAGGACCGGAGGGAGGCGGAGGCCGCCGCAGGCGAGGCGTTCGCCGGTCCCCGGGCTCCCGAGGGGGCCGGGTTCCGGATGTCGGAGGGGCCGGCGGATCTCCAGAGCCGGTGGAGCGGCGTGACCGAGGAGCTGGCTGCGGCGGGTCCCGCCCCTCTGACCGCAGAGGCGGTATCCCAGGCCTTCCGCCGGGACGGCCGGCGGTATGACAACGGATTTCCGCTGTACTGAGGGAGGTGAGGAAGGTGCGGCTGACGCCCATGCGCTACAAGGACTACATCTGGCCCCACAACCCCGCCACCTACTCCATCACCTATGAGCGGCAGGTGGCGGTCCACAAGGTGCCCTTCGGGCGGTACTACATGCAGGATCTGGGCCTGGGCCGCCGGGTGATGCGGGGCCAGGGGGAGTTCGCCGGGAGGGAGGCCTACGAGGAGTTTAAGCGTCTGGCCACGGTCTTCTACGGCGCCGGACCGGGACTGCTCATCCACCCCCAGTGGCAGATCGCCAACGCCTATTTCACCGCCCTGAAGCTGGAGCAGGAGCCCCTGCCGGACTATGTCCGCTACAGCTTCGAGTTCCAGGAGCGGTTCGACGGCTACACCAGCCAGCTCACCGCCCTGGAGGGCGGTAAGGAGGAGAAACGGGAGGCCCTGGCCGCCAGAACCTGCACCGTGGCCGGAGGGGACACCCTCTGGGGCATCGCCCAGCGGTACGGCGTGGCGCTGGAGGACCTGCTCCGGGCCAATCCAAACATCAAAAACCCCAATCTGGTTCGGGTGGGAGAGCAGGTGACGCTGCCATGATGATCCTGCGTCTGGAGACTTACGATGGGGAGATCTGCCAGCTGCCCACCCTGCTGCGGTGGGACATGGAGTTCACCGGGGCCGTCCCCTGCGACAGCCTCACCGCCACATGCCCCTATGACCCGGACATGGCCGCCGTGCTGCCCAGGGCGGTCCGCTTCACCGCCCTCCAGGAGGGCAGGGTCATGCTGCGGGGCGTTGTGGACGCCTACGAGATTACACTGGACCGGCAGGGGCTGCTGCTGAGCGTGGAGGGGCGGGGCATGGCCGCGCTGCTGGTGGACAACGAGTCGGAGGCCCTGAGCTATGAGCGGGGCCTGCTGCGGGAGATCATCAGCAACCACGTGTCCCCCTACGGCATCGAGACGAGAGTGGACCAGGACGTAACCGGCTCCGCCTACGCCGTGGCCTCCGGCTCCAGCCAGTGGAAGGCCATCCAGGGGTTCACCAACCGATTCGGCGGCTTTGACCCCTACTTCACCCGGGAGGGCGCACTGGTGGCCGGGCGGCTGTGGGGAAGCGGTCAGACCCTGCGCCTGGACGGCAGCGCGCCCATTCTGAGCCTGCGCAAGCGGGAGGAGCGCTATGGCGTTCTCTCGGAGGTGCTTATTCAGGACAAGATCCAGGGCATTGACCACCCGGTGGTCAACGAGACCTTTTCCCAGAGGGGCGGCCGGCGGCGGCACGTGCTGTACATGCCCAGAAGCAGCGCCGACGCAAGACGGTACACGGGGGAATACCAGATCGCCCAGTCCGCCCTGGAGCAGCTGGAGATCGAGGCGGAGCTGCCCTTCCCCTTCGCCGCTTTCCCGGGGGACCGGGCGGAGCTCCAGCTCCCCCGCCTCCAGCTGGCCGGGACCTATGAGGTGGTGCGGGCGCGGTGCCGCCTGGACGGGGAGGGCGAGCGGACCAATCTGGTATTGAGCGTGAGGTGAGTGAGATGTGGGTATCAAGAGCGTTCTCCCTGCGGCAGGCCGCAGAGAGAGAGGGAACCGCCGCCGACATGGGCGTGACCACCATCGGCGGAAAAAGTGCCTCTGTCATGACCCGGGGGGAGCAGCGGGAGCTGGAGGTCTTCGCCCCCGGCGGCCTGGTTTGGCAGCCCCTGGCCGGGGACACCGTGCTGGTGGTCAAGGGGGGCGTGGGTTGCCAGGAGCAGTGCGTGGTGGCTGCGGAGACGGCGGGGTTTGCCCCCAAGGGCATGGCCCCGGGGGAGCTGTTCCTCTACTCCACCGGCGGCGCGTCCGTCTATCTGCGAGGGGACGGGTCCATCGACATCAAGGGGCCCGTCTCCCTGGAGGGTGATCTGACGGTCCGAGGCAATGTGACCATGACGGGGAACACAACCCTGACGGGCACCGTGGCCATCAATGGACAGCTGATCGTCAACGGCGAGCCCTACCGCCCCTGCCGGTGCTGACCGGCCGGGCGGACAAGAACAGGAGGTCCACATGGAGACAAAAATCAGCAACGGAGACTACGTTCCCGACGGGCTGGGGGGCGTGGCGCGGTGCAAGGGCACGGAGGCGCTCCTGGAGCGGGTGCTGTTTCGCCTGACCGCCCGGCGGGGCCAGTTTCCGCCCCTGCCCAATCTGGGCAGCCGCCTGTACCTGCTGCCCAGAGAGCCCGCCGCCCGCCGGCAGTCCGCCGCCGCACAGTACGTGGCCGAGGCCCTGGCAGAGGAGGAGGTGAGGGTGAAGGAGGTCAGCCTCACGCCGGAAACCGGGGGGCGGGTAAGACTGAAGGCGCTGCTGGACTACCGGGGCGAGGCGCTGGACGTGGTCCTGACGGTGTGACGAGGGAGGAATACCATGGAAAAAGCATTGGACAAAATCTATGAGGAGATGCTGGCCGTCTTCGGGGAGGCCAGCGGGTATGTGCCCAGCAGGTCCTGCGATCTGGCGGCCCGGCTCTACGCCGCCGCCGCCCAGATCCAGGGGCTCTACCTCCAGGCCCAGTGGCTGCTGGACCAGAGCTTCCCCCAGACCGCCGCCGGGGAGTACCTGGACCGCCACGCCCAGCTGCGGGGAATCCGCCGCAGCGTCGCCACCTGCGCGGAGGGCACGCTGCGCTTCGGCGTGTCCAGAGCGGTGGGCGGTGATCTGACCATCGGCGCGGGCACGGTGTGCATGACAGGGGAGGGGGTCCGTTTCTCCACCACGGAGGACGTGGTCCTCCCCGCCGGAACCCTGTATGCGGACGCCCCCGCCATGGCCCTGGAGCCGGGAAAGCAGGGCAATGTGGCCGCCGGGGCCGTGACCATCATGGCCGCCATGCCCGTGGGCATCAAGGCCTGCACCAACCCGGAGGCGTTCAGCGGCGGCGACGACGAGGAGGACGACAGCTCCCTGCGCCGGAGACTGCTGGACAGCTATCTCCGCCTGCCCAACGGCGCGAACGCCGCCTACTACGAGCAGACCGCCCTGTCCCGCACCGGCGTGGCCGCCGCCCTGGCCGTGCGCTGCCCAAGAGGCGTGGGGTCCGTGGACCTGTACGTGGCCACCGACGCGGGCATACCGGATCAGGACCTGCTCCAGGAGCTCAACGACTACTTGCAGGAGAAGCGGGAGATCTCCGTGGATCTGCGGGTGCTGGCCCCCAGGCCGCTGCCCATCAACATCAATGTGGCCATACAGCGGGCAGGCTCCGCCACCTTTGAGAAGGCCCGGGCCGACGCGGACGCGGTATTGCGGTCCGTCTTCACCGGCGCTATGCTGGGCAAGGAGGTGACCATGGCCTTCCTGGGGAACCTGCTCTACAGTCAGGAGAGCATCCAGAACTATCGCTTCGCCAGCCCCACCGCCGATCTGGCCGCCAGCCCCACCGTCCTGCCCTGCCTGGGAAGCGTCACCATCACAGAATGGAGCGGAAGATGAGAGGTTACAGCGATTTTCTGCGGGATTTTCTGCGGCCCCTGGGGATCTACGATCTGTCCCCGGGCAGCCTGAGCAACAGCGAGCTGGAGGCCCTGGGCAGCGGCTTCGACGGCGTCAGCCAGCGGATGGACTACGTGGAGCGGGAGAGCGCTCTGTCCACCGCCGAGGGCGAGGGGCTGGACCGGGTGGAGGCCCTCTTCGCCCGCACCCCGGTCCACTACTCCGTCCCCCTGCGGCGGCAGGCCCTGGCCGCCCTGCTGCGCATCGGCGGGGACTGCTTTACCCTGACGGACATCAATAACACCATCTCCGGCTGCGGCATCAAGGCCGTGGCCCAGGAGAAGGAGCAGTTCGGGTACATCCGGATCGTCTTCCCAGACGTGGCCGGCATCCCGGAGGGGTTCGAGCAGATCCGGGACATTATCCTGGATATCGTCCCCTGCCACCTGGATGTGGAGTTCTATTTCCGCTACCTCACCTGGGCCGAGTGCGAGGCCTTCGGGTACACCTGGGCCATTATCCATGAGCGGGAGTATACCTGGCACGGGTTCGAGCTGGCGGTGTAGAGAAATACGCTTGACAAACGGAGGATTAAGCGTATAATAAAAACATGAGATGGCCGATAATTCCATCAGGTACACAGTTGTGATCGAGGCTGCGCCTCAATCAACCATGAGCCGCCTGGTCCTGACAGACGGCTCACTTTTTCTTCAAATATGAGTGCGGCGCCCTTGACAAACGGAGAAATCGGCGTATAATAAAAAATGTGGAGCCCCTTTAAGACGGCTGCCACTTCCATAAGGTACATAGTTGTGATCGAGGCTATGCCTCAATCAACCATGAGCCGTCTGGTGCTAGCAGACGGCTCACTTTTTCTTTCTGTTGGTATAGGCAAATGCAAAAACCGCGAACAACAGTCCAGCGATGCTGCATACGCTACCAAAATCAGTTAAAGTGATTATGTACCAGCCCTCCCTTCGGAAAGATTTCCCGCGAGAGCTGAACACATGCCTCCCCTCCGCTTATCGCGGGATACAAGGCAGCCGTCTTAAACCGTCACCGGCAGGATCAGACCCACCGGCGGGACTCCACATACCTTATTATAATAGCTCGCCGTCCCCCTGTCAACGAAAATTGTCTCTTTTCGCCGGTGGTTTCCCCCCAATGCGCAACCCGCCCCCCCTGTGCCCACTATTATATAAATGTATACGCGCCCAATGTTACGCTTCTGTTACAAACCCCCAGGTCCCATTGACAAATGAGAGACCCCATGGTAAACTCCTAACTGTAAACCAACAGACCGCCCACCCGGCTGTTCTCCCCGGAACAGATACGGGACCGGCTAGCCACGGTATGTGCTCCGGTGCGGACAAATGGGTGAACATCTGACGGTTTACAAAATTAAACTGGGGTAAGGGGATTGACACTGGCAGAATCTGGCGGAAAATCCACCGTTTTTTGCCCGAAAAAGTTCTCAATTACCCCGCATCAAAAAAGGAGGAAAGATCCACCATGAGAAATCTCAAGAAGATTCTC
>OFHO01001450.1_pt1 | contig 16969 bp, 17 predicted proteins | sample 1521531 | NCBI WGS metagenome assembly OFHO01 (sample SAMEA3504124, study PRJEB24116) | mouse gut metagenome | biome: mouse gut; feature: mouse-associated habitat; material: faeces | place: Denmark | collected 2011
AGAGGAAAGAGATTGCAGGCGCACTTTATATCAGCGAGCGTACCCTCTCCAATCATCTACAGCATATATTTGAAAAACTTGATGTTTCCTCCTCTGTCGAAGCAGTAACCAAGGCGATTCAATTAGGATACCTCCCGCCGATTTGCTAATTTCTCATCAAATAAACAAATCATCAAAAGCTGCATTGTGCTGTATAATCTGCTTAATATCAGTATAAAAGGAAATTTTGATGGCGTGACTGTTAAAAAATTCAGGCTGGTTCGTATCTGCGAAGCCCTGAATTGTGATATTTTGGATGTAATCGAGTTAGAGAATGATAATAAAAAATAGCTATTGCTATCTTTCGCAAAACACCATAGGAAAAGTTGTTTTTAATGCCGGGAGTGAAATGTGGTTAGAGGTCTTGTGGCGGTATGTCAATATTATTTTTTTCGTGTCAGACCGTCTCGCCCACTCTTTCGGTTACTTTATAATAGCCGTGCGTATATGGAACGAAGGCAATCGCGTTTACTAGGGACATCTTGCTTTGAGGTATTTTCAGGCATGAAAATATAGGCATGAATTGTCAATGACATCTTTCAAATTGGATTTTTTTGTAGTATAATTAACTAAATAGTTCCAAGCAGCTGCGGATGGATGTCGTAGACATCGGAACTGCCGATATATGGCGGTTCCGGATTCCGTAGTATTTTCATACGGTTTCTTACAAATCATGGTAAGGCAGAAAGGTAGGATAAATCAATATGATAATCCAAACCAACATACCGGCTTTGTATGCGCTGCGTGAAAAGAAGAATACAGACAACGCAATTGCAAAGAATCTGCAAAAGCTCTCCTCAGGTTTCCGGATACGGCAGGCTGCGGACGATGCGGCGGGACTTGCCGTATCGGAAAAAAAGCGGGCCCAGATTACCGAGTTGGAACGATGTGAACTCAATGTTTCCGAAGGAATCGATATCGCGCAGACCGCGGACGGCGCGCTGGAGGAGGTAGGCGGGATGCTGCGCCGCGCAAGAGAACTCTGCCTGCAGGCAAGTAACGGCACCTACAGCGACCGGGAACGCCGCTACATGAGCGAGGAGATCAACCAGCTTTTTGGCGAGATTGAACACATCACGTCATCTAGCAGGTATAATACCATTCCGCTCTTCCAAAGCATCCCTACTGATTCCAACGATCCCGTTTATCTCTACGTGGAAGAGTTCAACAAAGCTGCGGATCAGCAGTTGTGGGGCGAGATGGATTTTGTAAAAAATGAAGATTTTGACCCGCCTGTCCCGGCAAAGCCTGCTACCGTCACATTCCAGCTGGAGGACGGAATAGGGATGAACTATGCGATAATGCTGGACAAGAAATCCATTAAGATTGGCAGCACAACGTATACGTTCCGGGCAGACAGAGACCAAAACAGTTCCGGTAATCCGTCTGTCATTTCACTCAAGGGTATCCAGACAGTCAGGGAGGCGATGGAGCAGCTTGCTAAATTTTCCGATATCCAGAAGGTAGAGGTAGATGAAGCCGCGCATACGGTTACATTGACAGGGAGTCTGAACGATTATTCTTATCCTGTTGAAGCCAATGGAACCACTACTCACTACTGGGCGGATAAAGGAGACGGAACATATAAAAATGGTTGGACGGTGCAAAACCCGGAGGGAAAGGAAACGATTAACGAAGTGGACGGCAGCGGAATTGCAAACAACCAGCCGGTGTATGGAAAGGAGTTGTCCCTTTCCTACAATATGTCCAATGTGAAAGATCCGATTGACGTTGCAAATTTAAGGAGGAATTCGCTGAATATCTATATATCAGGAGCGAATCCATCCAGCGCCAGTATTTCTTACGCCGATATTTTTACGCAGACCACAGGTACGATTACCAAAGAGTTTTTCATCAATACTGTAATGAGTAAGCTTAGAACCACCCCTCCTCTTGACAGTGCGAACACGACGATAAAGTATACGTCTCCCAATCTGGAGATCAGCACCAGCCTTCCGGCTTCCGCTTCTTCCGGTACGCAGTGTAATGCGTACATATCGGAATCAACCCAGAGCAAGCAAGAGGATACGACCAAGCCGTCTTGGAAGACGAACTCTCTGGCTTTCACCACAAGTTCCACCCCTCCTTCCGCAGAGGTAGGCGGCACATTCACCGTAAAGATTCCCGATGTAAGTTCCTTCAAGGTGCCGTTCTCCTTCCAGTTGGGTTCTTATAATCATGTTTTTTATGACAGTAAGAATCCGGCTACCCCGATAAAAACGGATGGCACAACCATGTTCAGCACGGGAGACTATTATACAAATACCCATGATATAAGCGGAAAGAGCCCGGCTGAGATCCGCGCCGAGGTGGTGAAGATGATTAAGAATTACCGCGGCGGTTCCGTAAAGGAGCAGGGAAATGAGTTGATTTTCTCGTCGAACCCCAATACATCTGCCCCTCGTTTTAATATACAGGGGTGCGTCGTTGAGGTCAAAGCTGCGATACCGCCCAGCACTGCCGTGCTGTCGGGCAGCAGGGTGTATTTCAGTCAGGAAGTGTCCGTTCCCTTTACTTTAGAGAAGCCCTTTGACGCTTCAAAACTCATCGGCACAGGTTTTGGAATCAGCAACGGAAATGGCGGCAGCATGTATCGGTGGGAATTTACCGACGGAACTGACCTTCGTTCAGACTACTACGATATCGATATTTCCGGATGCAAAAGCTTTACGGATCTGGCTGCCGTCATGGAAACAGCCATTCGGGCAAAAGGCTCATTTGGGAACGATTGTGAAGTCCGTGTAGATGAAAGCAAGACGCCCGCATCCCTGACCATAGAGTGGCGGCGTCAATGCAGTTCCTATCAAGTATCGGTTTCCGACGGCGCGGAGGGCGTGTCAGGGATTGTGAAGGATGGCCCCGTGCAGTTTTCCGGCGGCACTATCGTCGGCCATGAGCAGAAGGTGCTGGACTTCTCATCGATCAACACCAACAATCTGGATACCCTGCTGGGCAAGGGATTCCGGGTTAATTGCGCAACCTGCGAAGGGGAATACATCAACGTGTACTTTTGCTGGCAGAACGACGGCAGCGCGCCGCCCTCCTTCACCCACAATGTGACCATCAACGGACAGAACGTGACCCGTACCATCCACAACATCCCGGTAGAGTTGTCCAAGGTCACAAGCGGGGATCAGATCGTGAAGAGTATTGTCGATCAGGTAAAGCCCAGCCTGAACCATTATACGGACATGGAAGTGGGAGACCCTTCCACCTCCCTGGTCATCCGGGACAAACGTCTGGGCATCGTCTACGACAATACGACCGGGCAGGAATACATCGGCTCTGTGGAAAGCGGCGTGTTTACAAACTTCACCTATACGGTAACAAAGGAAGAGATCGCCCCGCCGGAGCCTCCCGAAGGCGAGTTATTGGATTTCCGGCACTGCGAGGTCATGATTTATGCAGGGCATAATCCGGAGCCTGAGATGATTCCCATACATCTGCCCTTCCTGTCCCTGACGCAGCTTCGGCTGAACCCGCCAAAGCTGGTGGATCTCACGGATAAAGACCAGCATCCCCTTGGGCTGCTTAAAAAGATCGACTGCGCTCACGACAGCATCGCTGACAGCAGGGCGGTTATGGGGGCAGATTACAACCGTCTGGAACACGCATACCAGGCGCTGGCCCATACGACCACCAACTTACAAGATGCAGAGAGCCGCATCCGGGATGCGGACATGGCTGGCCTTATGATGGAAAAAATCAAGAACGACATTCTAAGCCAGCCCCAGCAAAGCATCATTGCCCAAGCCAGCAAACGTCCCGAACTCGTGCTGCAGCTGCTCCATTAAGAAGCCCGGGAACCGCAGGATACCTTCCTGTGGTTCCCGGATATCTGCATCCCCTGTTTTTGATTATTTTCATGGAGATCCGAATGAAAGCAGACAAGCTAAAATTAGCGTACAAGCTCACCTTCTGTTACCTGCTCTACCATATCCTGCTCGTCACAGCTATCCTGTTTTTTGTAGACCGTGGAATCGTCCTGTTGGAGAACCGTTTTGAAGAGAAATACCGGGAGAACGCAGAAGTCTCCATGGAAGCCCTGAACCAGAGGCTCCTGCAGCTGAAAGATACTCTGACCCTCGCCATGTACGGAGAAAACGTACAAGTCCTGCGTGGAAGAAAAGGTTCGCTTACCACCTACGAAGAAGTAAACTTAAAGCTAAAAGTAAAAAGCGAACTGTCCGTTCTGGCAAACCAGTATGGCTATATCAAAGACTTGGGCATCTACATCCCGGAGTACGAGACATGGATTGACGTAGGGACATGGTTTGAAAATCAGTCCATACCGGGCAGGAAGCTCTTCGGCGACGTATTAGAAGTCAGGAGCGGGGAAATCTACCTGCGCCTGGGAATGCAGAACGAGAAGAAATATATGGAAGGCTACGCCTGCCTGAACAGCAGCGAGCTTCAAAATCTGTTAGATCAGAAAATAGACGATAATATGAGGATGCAAGTCACAATAGACGGCCAGGAATTGTCTGAGCTGGAAAATGCACAAGACTACTATCCCATATCTGTCCAAAGCGAATTATACCCAATCGAAGTCACCTATTATATCCCGCCTGAAATCATGTCGTTAAGAAAATACCTGTACGTCTTAGGCGGTATTTCCATCCTGTTCCTTGCCATCACAGCAGCGGCATTTTCCCGTTACCTCAATAAAGCAATCCACCGCCCGTTAAATAATATCGTCCGTTTTATGGAGCAAGCCAAAGAAGAAAAGGGCGGGGAACCGGCGGTACATCAGGGGTTGGAAGAATTCAACTATGTAACGGCGGAATTCAATAAGATGAAAGAATATCTGGAATATTACACAAGACGTCGCTACGAACAGGAAATCATCATGAAGCAGATGGAACTCGACCATCTGCAGGAACAGATTAAACCCCATTTTCTGTACAACTGTTTTGCAAATATATCGAACCTGTGTAAATCCTATGATGTGGAAAAGGTAGAAAAATTAAGCCATGCCCTTTCAAAATATTACAGCTACGTCACGCGGACCGGAAAAGAAATGGTGTCCCTTAGGGAAGAATACGAGCATATGAAGAACTACCTTATCATCCAGAAAATACGGTTTGAAGGCCGGGTATCCATAGAGGTCCAAGATCTGCCCCAGGCAGGAGATACCGTGGAAGTGCCGCGTCTCATCCTACAGCCCATCGTAGAAAATGCATACAAATATGTGTTTGAACACGTAGAAAAAGAAGGGAAACTTATCATCTGCGCTGAGGAAAACGATACCACAGTCACAATTACCATAGAAGACAGCGGCTATCAGATGGGGGAAGACGTCCTTTGCCGTATTCAGGACGCCCTGAAAAAAGAGGACGTCCACATTACAGGGCTTGGGAACCTGGAAAAACGGCTGCAATTTGTGGATCCGGAAAATAAAATCCATGCAGGACGCAGCAGTCTTGGCGGCGTGAAGATGGTTTTGACGGTCAGAAAAAGCGGGAGGGAAAAAGGCCATGCATAATATCTTGTTTATTGATGATGAACCCGGGATTGTAAGCGGACTTGCAGAGACGGTAAACAGGGAGAATCTGGAACTGCAAGCCTACACTGCCTCCACGGTGAAGGAAGGGATAAAAATCGCGAAACAGATCAAACTCGACATCCTTTGCAGCGATATCGAGATGCCGGTACAAAATGGCTTCCAATTTGCAGAAGAAGTGCTGAAATATTGGAAAGACTGCAAGATTGTATTCCTGACAGGATATAACGAATTCGATTACATTTACAAATCGGTAAATGAATTCGGGGGTCAGTACGTCCTGAAAAGCGATGAGGAAAAACTGGTTGACATAATCAGGAAAAACCTGCTTCAAATCGAAACGGAGCAGAGAAACAAATTGATTTCCAAGAAGATGCAAAAACTCATGGAAGATTATGAAAACAGCAGGAAAGAGAAGCTCTGGGCAGAATACCTGAGAAACCCGGAAGATGCAGAGACGGTAAAGGCGCTTGCTAAAATCTGCGAAGAAGAAGGCTTAAACCTCAGATTGCCGGTAAAGTGCGGGGTTGGACGTCTGTTAAAGCCGACAGACGGGCGGAGTGTCACGGAAAGAGAACTGACACAGTATTTCTTGAAAGTGAAAGAAGAATACCGATATTTTTATCATGTATATATTGTGTTCCTGCTGCATGGCGGCTCCTATCTGATATACGGATGTGATGACTGCCAGGAAGGATATATTAGATAAAATGACGGAGGAAACGTTCACGAAAATGGTAATGGGGGAAATGCCGATTGAGCAGTTTGACGAGTACCGGCGAAAATGGATGGAGCTGGGCGGTGAGGAATTGATTGCAGAGGTGAATGCATGGTCTCGAAAGAATCAGTGATTGCTCCGTATGTAGAGTGAGAGTTAAAATAGAGCGGCTTGATTTATGTAATTTGTATATAGACTGTCATAAGAAGATGTTTTTTTGCATTATATTTTCTGCTTCTGTGGAGAATGGAGATGTATATTGCATAAAAATATGGCTCTTAAGCAGTCTTTTCTTGTTAAAAAGTATAAATGTGTAAAAAAAGAAAAAGAATGTAAAATATTTATGATTGAGAACAATGGATTTTCTTCCTATCATTAAGTTAACAAGAAATTGATTTAGAATAAGGAGGAAAATCATGAGACAAAGAATGAAGAAACTGGCGGCAGTGGGGCTTGCGGCGGCATTGGCAATGGGGGTTAGCGCAGGATGCGCAGAAAAAGAAGGAAGCGAGGGAGGCGGAAAGGTGAAGCTGGCGGTAGGAATCTGGGATACCAACCAGAAACCCACACTGGAAGCCATGATTGAGGCTTACACGAAAGAGAATCCGGACGTTTCCGTGGAGATCCAGCTGACTCCGTGGAAGGATTACTGGACGAAGCTGGAAGCAAGCGCGACAGGCGGCACTGCACCGGATATTTTCTGGCTGAATACGCTTCACGCAGAGGTTTACCAGGAGGGGGGAATCCTTGCAGACCTGACCGATGCGGCGGAAAAATCTGATATTGGGCTGTATGAGAATTATGCAAAGGCAATGACAAGCGCCTACACCATTGGCGGTAAGTTATATGCAATCCCGAAAGACACGGGGACGGCGGCGCTGTGGTACAACAAAGATTTGTTTGATGAGGCAGGCGTGGATTACCCGTCGGATGACTGGACTTGGGACGATATGCTTGCGGCTTCGGAAAAGCTGAAAGGCAACATGGGAGAGGGCGTGTATGCCATTGGTTCTCCGGTTGACTTCGAGAATTATTCTTCAACGATTTTTGCCGCAGGCGGAAATATTATCAACGAGGACAAGACAGCCCCTACCTACACGATGCCGGAGACCATGGAAGGCGTACAGTGTTGGATAGACTTGATTGAAAAAGGATATTCCCCTTCCATTGCAGATTTGACGGATTCTTCTGCTGCCACAAGGTTTGAGGCGGGACGCCTTGCCATGTTTATGGGCGGTTCCTATATGACGACCCAGTTCGCAAGCAATGAAGAGATTAAGGGCAAGATTGACCTTGTAGAGTATCCTTCCTATAACGGGAAAGAGCCGAATATGGCCGGCGGCCTTGGGTATGCCGTTTACAAAAAATCGAAACAGTTAGACGCGGCGACAGACTTTGTGCTGTGGCTGGGAGGCGAAGAGGCGATGAAGATTCAAGGGGAGATGGGGTCCGTTATTTCCGCAAGGACAGACGCGCAGAAATATTTTTCCGATACGATTCCGGAGTGGAACTTAGCGGCTTTTACCAACCACATCGATGAAGCCGTTCCCATGCCTTATTGTAAGTCTATGTCAGAAATCCGGGATTTGGAAGTGAAGAAATATACGGAAGCATTTACCGGGGAGAGGACGCTTGAAGAGGTGAGCAAGGAATTGCAGGAAGAAGCGCAGGAAATCTATGACCGTATGAACAATGAATAGAGGGGATGTTATGAAAAAAACGAAAATGGGAAAAAGACAGCGTAAGGAAGAGCTTGTAGGGTATCTTTTTATCATGCCGGTGGTCATCGGGTTAAGTGTGTTCTACATTTTCCCGTTTTTACAGAACATCTGGTTTGGATTCAATGACGTCAATCAGTTTAATGTCGCTTCCTTCTGCGGAGCAGACAATTATGTCAGGCTTTTGGAAGATAAAGAGTTTCTTACCGCGTTGGCAAATTCGCTGAAATCTGCATTGGTCATTGTACCGGCAGTGGTGGCCCTCTCCCTGTTAGTGGCTTCTCTGCTGAACACGAAGATAAGGGGAAAGTCGATCTACCGGACGTTATACTTTTTGCCCGCAGTCACCATGTCGGTAGCGATATCGCTGGTGTGGAAATGGATTTATAACGGGGAATACGGCGTCTTGAATTCTGTGTTAAAAGTATTCGGCATAGAAGGGATAAACTGGCTGTCAGACCCTAAGTATGCGCTGATTATGGTATTGATTGTGGAAATATGGATGTCGGTCGGGTACAATATGATTATTCTGCTTGCAGGTATGCAGGGGATTTCCACATCCTACTATGAAGCGGCGGTCATTGACGGTGCAGGCCCGGCGGCGTGTTTTTTCAAGATTACGATACCGATTCTGACGCCCACCATATTTTTCGTGGTCATTACGTCAATCATCAGCAGTTTCCAGATATTTGACACCATATTCATGATGATTCCGAAAGACAGCCCGGCATTTTCGGCGTCCCAGACCCTTGTGATGATGTTCTACCGAAATGCGTTCGACTATGGCGCAAAGGGGTATGCGGCGGCAATCTCAAGTATTGTATTCTTGATTGTCATGCTTGTGACAGCCGTGCAGTTTGGGATGCAGAAGAAATGGGTTCACTATGAGTAGGAGAGGGAAGCGATGAAGAAACGTAAATCTAAAAGTTATTTTTTTGTACATTTGATACTGTTGATTGGTACGCTTTTGACGGTCTTTCCATTCCTGTGGATGATTTTCACATCGTTTAAAGGGATTGGGGAAACCATGCGGATTCCGCCCACCATACTGCCGGAGTCTCTGAACACAGAAGGGTATCGGGGCGTGTTGGAAGCGCTGCCTTTTGCCAGAGTTTATTTTAACACTATATTTGTAACGGTGGTTACGGTGTTGGGACAGATTTTGTTCTGCTCCATGGCTGCGTACTCTTTTGCAAGGTTAAGGTTCCGGGGGAAGAATTTTATCTTTATTATTCTGTTGTCGGTGCTGATGGTTCCGTCCCAGATTTTTATTATGCCCCAGTATTTGATTATGCAGAAGCTAGGGGTGCTGGATTCCCTTCCGGCGTTATTTATACAGAACTTGTGCAGTGCGTTTACGGTATTTTTGCTGAGGCAGTTTTTTATGTCGCTGCCCAAGGAGCTGGAAGAAGCGGCGATTGTGGACGGGTGTGGGTTTTTCCGCATATATTCCCAGATTATGCTTCCGTTGATTAAGCCGGGAATCGTCGCGGTGGTTATTTTTACCGGAAAATCTGCATGGAACAGTTTTATGTGGCCCATGATTGCCAATACTTCGCCGGATCAGATGATCCTTGCCCCTGCGCTTGCCACGTTACAGGGGCAGTTTACCACAAACTACCCGATGCAAATGTCGGGGGCGGTCATGGCGGTGATTCCCGTGATTGTAATGTTTTTCTTGTTCCAAAAACAATTTATTGAAGGGGTTGCCCATACTGGAGTGAAAGGATGATGGGTAAGGTCTTCTCAAATATCCGAAATATTGGTATGATGTACAGAAGGGAAAACGTAAGAGTTTTCTGGGAAAAGTGTGTGTGGATAAGGAGAGGAAATCAAGATGAATGATATGAAAGTATACTATCAGAATACGGAGCTGTGTTTTGATAAGGACACCCTTGCAATCAGCATTACCAGCAATGGAAAGCCGTGGAAGACGGCAGAGGAGTACCGTCCCTGCTTCTATTTCCGTGATGAGAAGGTTTATTTTGAAAATGCAGAAAAGAAAGAACATTTTGTCTGGAAAACAGGAGTCGGGGTTGGAATCCGGACGGTGTTCACTGGCTTTGGCAACTGTGAGGGGCTGGATGAATTTTGCTTCCAGACGGTGGTTTGGGTGGAGTATGCCACGCAGGATATCTTTTTTGAGCTGACGCCCCTGAAAGAGACGGATGCGCTGGTGGGCGAGTTTTTCTGGCCGGGGCAGATGGAATTTGCAAAGAAAGACTCCAGGTGGTATACGGTGGTGAATAACCGTCAGGGACTACTGATACCCAACGACTGGCCGTATGCGGTGGATAAGATGGTATTTGACGGACAGATGTGCAGCGCGGGTGCGTTTATGCCATGGTTCGGACAGGTGCGCCCCGAGTCAGCGTATATCGGGATTGTCTGCGACCCTTGGGATGCAGGGTATCAGGTCAGCCACCCGGCAGGAGGGGATTACTGCCATGTGTCGGTGCGGTGGCTGCCAAGCCTTGGGAAGCTGGCATATAAGCGGACGATGAAGTACCGTTTCCTCAAGGATGGGGATTATAACGATTTGTGTAAGGTGTACCGGGAGTATGCGAAAGAGAAGGCGCTCCTTGTGACGCTGAAAGAGAAGGCGGCGAGGAATCCGCTGGTGGATAAGTTTATCGGTTCGGCGGTGGTACATACTGGGATCAAGGAGCATATTTCAAAGGATTCGTACTATTATGATAAGGAAAATCCACAGAAGAATGATTCTCTGGTCACATTTGCGCAGCGGGAAGCCCAGATGCGCAAATTAAAAGAAGCAGGGCTTGACAAGGTGTACCTGCACCTGGACGGGTGGGGGAATCCCGGGTACGATAACCAGCATCCGGACTATCTTCCTGCGTGTGAAGCGGCAGGAGGATGGAAGGGGATGAAGTTCCTTTCTGACAGTATGGAAGAGATGGGCTATATTTTTGCAATCCATGACCAGTACCGGGATTATTATTTTGACGCCAAGACCTACGACCCGGAGTTTTCCATGGTATCGCCGGAGGGGAAGAAGCCGGAGTTTTCCCGGTGGGCCGGAGGGTGGCAGACCTATATCTGCGCCAGCCAGTCGCCTCTCTACCTCAGGCGGAACTTTATGGAGCTGTTCAGGCAGGGAATCCATCTTGAGGGGACGTATCTGGATGTGTTTACATGTAATGAGGCGGACGAATGTGCGCACCCGTGGCATAGGATGACCAGAAAGGAATGTATTGAGTTCCGGAAGAATTGCTTTGATTTCCTAAATGCCAATAATATCCTGCCCAGTTCTGAGGAGGCTGTGGACTGGGCTGTTCCAAGCCTTGTTACGGCGCATTATGGCCCGTATACGTTTATGCTGGAAAAGGACGGGGCAAAGCTTGGCGTGCCTGTGCCGTTGTTTAATCTGGTCTATCATGACTGTATCGTGCTGCCATGGTTTCTGGATTCGGACAAGCCGGAGGAGGATTATATGCTGTATGCGCTGCTGAACGGCGGGGCGGCGTATCTGGACTGTGAGCTTGACGGGGAAGAATTGGAGCGGGCGGTTTCCAGGTATCGGACGGTGGCAGAACTTCAGGAGAAGGTGGCTTACTGCGAGATGGTGCGGCATGAATTCTTGGATGATGGTTATAAGAAGCAGAAGACTGTTTTTGCTGACGGGACGGAAGTTGTGGTTGATTTGGAGGCAGGGACGTATGAGATTTCCTGCGGGTAAAGCGTAAGGCTGATGAGATGGGAGACAGAAGCTTTGGAGAGCGGATGTCTCCCTTTTGTGTAAGAAGTATTAATTTGAGGTCAAAATTTAAGAGTTCGGGGTCAGATGTTTGAAAGCGGCGGATGATATGTTATACTCTATTGGGCGTAGTCCACCCGCCCCGTCAGGGGCATGCATCACGGTGTGCCCTTGGGGATACTTATGTGTTATAAATGAGGGATATATGATATGGTTGAAATCGTGGTATTAGATGATGATATATGTTGTATTGAAGCTATTAAAGATATTTCGAGGAGGCATTTTGAGCATGTGGATGAGGAGTACGAGCTGAGATGCCATACGGATACAGAAGAATTCTTAAATGAGATGAAGGAACGGGATTGTGATATTATTTTGCTGGACATGGAGCTTCCGGGGACAAGTGGATTGGAAGTCGGAAGCAAGGTAAAGCTGTGTCAGCCGGATGCAGTTCTCATTTTTATTACGAATTATGTAGAATATGCAGTGGCGGCTTATGAGGTGAATGCGTTTCGGTACATACCTAAGATTATGATGGAGGAAAAACTGCCGGAAGCATATACTGTCCTGACAAATGAGATGAAATTGAAGGAAAAAAGATATTTTATTGTGATGAACGGCTCGAATCTGGAAAAGATACCGGAGGATCATATCCTGTATATAATCAAAGAAAAGAAATATATACGCATCGTACATAAGGGAGGCGAAAGCAAGGTCCGCATGACGATGAATGAAGCATATGAGCAGTTGAATCCAGCCAATTTTGTAAAAATCGACAGAAGTTATGTCGCCAGTCTAAAGCATATTATGTCGCTAAGAGACCATCAGGTGAAGATGAGGGACGGGGCGTTCCTACCGGTAAGCCAGCCCCAGCTAAGGAATGTGAAGAATAGGGTTAAAGAGTATTGGAGTATAAAGAGATGATTCAGGCTGTCTATATAGCAATCAGCTTTTGCAAGATTATTTTGGGCGTACTCATATTTTATCGCATATTTCCGGAGAAGAGGTGGAACGGGAAAGGCGTTCTGTGGCTTGGAGGAGGGGTGATGGTTGTCCTGGCGGCAGCCCAGGCATGGGACTCTTGCCATGGGTTTATACCGACGATTCAAATTTTTATAAACGGCATTTTGAATGCATTTTTAATGAAGATTTTCTTACGCTGTGAATTTCAAATCGCCTTATTGTGGAATTGGGGGTATGATATTATTTACTCATTGCCAAAAGTTCCATTGATGATTATCAGAGGTGTTTGGCTTGAGAAGAATGTGGAATATGTAAATGTGCAGGGGGGACGTGTATGGTCGGAAACGATATTATGTGTTCTTTTGGTTTGTGTGATATGCTTTCTGTATTACAGGTATTTGGAACAATTAACTTTTTTAATGAAGCAAATGACGAAAAGTATACAAAGAAGGAATTTCCTTTTGGTGATAGAAATTGTTATAATGGAACTACTTCGTACTATGCTATTTCTGGGAATTGTACGATTTGTTCCAGAGGATATTATAACGGGTATAATGACTGTCGTTGTAACATTAATAATGTTTTTGGTATACGTATTGTATGTATATAGTAAAACAGAACAAATAAATATGGCGTTGCGGCATGAACAGCTTGCAAAGGAGAATAAAATTATTACAAAGTATTGCAGAGAGGATGCCAAAAGGCTTCATGATTTGAAGCATACATTGATATATCTACAGGGATGTTTGGAAGAGGAGAATTATGTATGCGCACAGGAATGTGTTGAAGAGCATTTAAACGAAGTAAAAATCTTGCAAAGACATACATGGACGGGGTTTGCAGAAATAGATCTTATTTTAGATTATAAAATCCAACAGATGAGGCAGTATGAAATTCAGTTTTTGGCAGATATAGAGATTTATAGCTTACCTGTAAAAGGGGAGGACTTTATGATCATTTTAGGTAATTTATTGGATAATTCCATAGAAGCTGCAATGGAGTGTGGAGCAACGGAACGCCGAATACATCTTTTTATAAAAAATGTAAATGAAATGTTTCTTATGAAAATTGGAAATTCCTGTGTGAAAAAATTAAATGAAAATGGGATAGGAAGACTAAGGACGACCAAAAAAGACCGACTCCTGCACGGTTGGGGGATGGAGAATGTACGGGAAATTGTAAAAATGGTCGGTGGTGAGTTCCGTTATGTCTGTAATGAGAATTGGTTTGAAGTTGAAGTAAGCATGCTAAGGAAAGTAGGAAAAAAGAAGCTGTAATATAGATTATTTTAGCAGAGGTATAGTAAATGATGCAAGAAGAAAAATTGGAAGCAGTTTTGTATGAGCTTGAGCAGGCAGAAAAGTTGGAACAAGGGGAAAGTATGGACAATCTTATAACAAGTGGAGAGGGCGGCTATTTAACACTGCTATGCTGTTAGGATTGAACAGATAGTTCTTTTTGATATTTTGTGGCAAGGTAGAATATATAGATATGTGGAAGAGGATATTGGGTGAAGAAATATACAGTGAGATTGACTTTACAGAATGTGAACGTTTGAAGGAGATACTTTGGGAAAGGCGTGATATCCATTTATATCAAATATATGAGCGTACGCATAACTATTACGGCGGAAAAATACCAGAAATGAATTTTGAAAATTTCTACCGTTTCTTTATTCAGGTGGCGCTAGAGTATGCAGGGAATGGAGAATTAAGAAGACTACTGGTAATAGATGAAGAACGTAAGAGAGTAATTTCAGACAACATACTGGCAGGGATTGCAAATATTCCGGTAAGATGTCTTATTGAAGACATTGGGAAATGTAGGGAAGAAAAGAAATTATCCGGAAAAAACGAACGAGAAGAATATGAAAGCTATGAAGAGCATTTCCTAAAACGACCTTCCTATATAAAGATGCTGTGCAGAAACTATCCAGAAATGTTGCGCCTCCTTTTGTTACGGATTAGTCAAATTCTTGCCGAAATACAGCGTATCTGTAAGATGTTGAAGGAAAAGAATAGCAGCATACAGATAAATGATATCAAAATGGGACTCTCAGATTCCCATACACGAGGCGAAACAGCGGCAAAAATATTGTTGGACAATGAAAGATGGGTTATATATAAATCGCGGAGCTTACAGAAAGATCGTATATACCAGAATATATATGGCTGGTTTTGCGGGAAGCTAAAATTAAGCAGCAGGGAGCGAGAAATCCTTTCTAATAGAGAATGTGGAATAGACGCATATATTGAGCAGAAGCCTTGTGTACGTGAAGAAGAGATAAAGAGATATTTTTACAGATTGGGAATCCAGCTATTTATCTGCTATCTTTCAGGCACGTCAGATCTGCACAGGGAAAATATAATTGCGGACGGCGAATACCCAGAGCTTATAGATTTAGAAACAATGCCAGGAGCAGGGAAAGATTCTGTTATGGAAACAGGAATGCTGCCAGTGTCTTGCTGGGGGAATACGCCTATTGGGCTGCCTGTTATTTCCAATCCGAAAACATCTAATATCAAGCTGGATTACAGGCAAAGAGAAGTTTCCGCACAGGACAATATTTTGCTTTGTAACGGAAGATGGATGGCGGAGGAGATTTGTATCGGTTTTGAGGACGCCTATCGTACGGCGCTGGGTGAGAGAGAAGCAATAAACATGCTCTTTGAACCGCTATATAGGGAGAAAAGCAGATATTTATTTCGCCATACGCAGCAGTATAGTATGTATCTGGAGACGTCCTTTTCGCCGTATTTTATGAAAGATACAATAAATAGAATTCTTTTGCTTCATGTACTGAAAAAGAAGAAAACGGAAGATAAACAGTATAGAAGAGTATTTGCCTATGAGATAGAAGCAATGATGGATATGGAAATACCTGTTTATCATTTTAATGGGAAAAGTACGTATCTAAAAGACGGGCATGGAGCAAAGTATGGAAGCTTTTTTGTGCAAAGCGCGTACGAAGATTTTCAAAAAAAGGTGGACATGTTATCATTTACAGATTTGAAAAGACAGCAGATGTTGATTCGATTATCAGCGGAATGCGGACTCCCGTATGGAGATGAGAACCGATACATATCCACAGATTTTGTAAAAAGAGATAATGATTGTGAAGCTGAAAAGATTGTGCTGCTTAGAATTATAAGGCATATATTAGATATCCAGCCGAAGTGTGATGGAAAATATATGTGGACATGTCTGAAATTTTCTGGTAAGGACTTTAGAATAGAACAGGCAGGAATGAATCTGTATGATGGAGTTCCGGGAATGGCGGTCTTGTTTGCATCTGTGTTAGCAGTATGTAGAACCGGGGAGTATGAAAGGGTGTATCGGGATCTGATAGAGGAGATGTTCCATTACACGGATGGGTACACGAAGGAGAAGGGAAAAAATACCTTATGCGGAACAGGAATGTTTGAAGGAGAAGGCTCAATAGTATTTGCTTATATTATCTTATATCGAATAACCGGTAAGAAAGTTTTTTTGCAGTATGCAAGGAAACATGCAGGGATTGTTCAGAAAATTTGTAGACAGGATAGCCGTTATGATTTGATTTCAGGAAACAGCGGATGGATTGTTGTGTTGCTTCAACTGTTTCGGTTGACAGGTGAAGAACAGTATCTTTCTTTTGCGGTCGAAGCAGGGAAGATGAAGATGTCCGCCGAGATATAGAAAGAGGATTTGCATGCCTGATGAGGTGGAGAAATGAGGGCGATAGTTGTATTTGCCATGGGATTGCAGGAAAATATATGATTTTGGAGATATGTGCAAGAGCGCTTGGCAGGAAAGAATTGAGAGAAGAGAGCCTGAAAGCAAAAAAATGGTTACTGGAGTTGGAACAGGTGCCTGTATGGGAATATTATCATGCGTCTGTTATGTCAGGTATTGGGGGAATAGGGCTTGTTTTGTGCTGGAATCTTTTGGAAAGAAATTAAGGTCAGAAAATTGGAGATTAAGCCTATGTGTAGAAAATCAGCCTAAAGTGTGTTATAAAGTAAATGGGAATAGCGCTGTTCTGAAAAAGTATCAAATTTTTTATAATATGGTGCATATAATAATTAAGAAACTTGAAGGAAAGTCAAATATAAAAATTATAGGAGGGAGGTGATTGAATGTATATTGGGAAAATGGGAAGCAATAGCTACTTGAACCGGATAGGTTTAAACCATTCAGGAAGGAATCAGAATTCCACATTTTTGAAATGGAATCAGTCGTTCACTCGCCGGGATTCCGTGATGATAAGTTCCGGTACTGCACAAAACAAATGTGAATCTGGCATATATAGACCGAACGGAAATAGTATGCGC
>OFHO01001455.1_pt1 | contig 16937 bp, 15 predicted proteins | sample 1521531 | NCBI WGS metagenome assembly OFHO01 (sample SAMEA3504124, study PRJEB24116) | mouse gut metagenome | biome: mouse gut; feature: mouse-associated habitat; material: faeces | place: Denmark | collected 2011
CTTTTGCCGCGCGGCAAAAGTAGGTCCGGGGTCCGGGGGCGGACAGCCCACGGGCCAATTCAAGAAGAATGTACCGTTCGCGCCCGCAGGGCGCGAAGAAAGGACCCCGCTATGGTAGTAACGATCAAATCCCTTGGCCTCCAAGGGATCAAAGGCTATGAAGTGACCGTAGAGTGCGCCCTCTCGGGGGGCCTCCCCGCCTTCGACGTGGTGGGCCTCCCCGACGCCGCCGTCAAGGAATCAAGAGAAAGAGTCCGTGCGGCCATCAAGGGCTGCGGGGCCAAATTCCCCGTCTCCAGGATCACCATCAACCTGGCCCCCGCCGCCCTGCGGAAGGAGGGCACCGTCTACGATCTCCCCATCCTCCTGGGCATCCTGGCCGCCCAGGGCGACATCGATCCCCCGGACGAACGGGCCGCCTTCGTGGGGGAGCTGTCACTGACCGGCGCCCTGCGCCCCATCACCGGGATGCTCCCTATGGCCATGGCCGCCGCCCGGACGGGCGTGAAGGAGCTCTACGTCCCGGCGGAAAACGCCGCCGAGGCCACGCTGGCCGAGGGCCTGGCCGTCTACCCCGTGGAGACTGTGGAGGAGCTTTTGTCCCACCTCCGGGGCAGGGAAAATATCTCCCCCGCCGCCCCCTGGACGCCGGAGCCCGGGGCGGAGTCCGGCCCCGACTTCTCCGAGGTCATGGGGCAGGAGAACGTGAAGCGGGCCCTGGAGATCGCCGCCGCCGGGGGACACAACATCCTGCTCATCGGTTCGCCGGGGGCGGGAAAGTCCATGCTGGCCCGCCGCCTGCCCTCCATCCTGCCGGACATGACCCGGCGGGAGGCCCTGGAGGCCACCGAGATCTGGTCCGTAGCGGGTATGACCGACCGAAAGCACCCCCTCCTCCTGCGCCGTCCCTTCCGGAGCCCCCACCACACCGTCTCCGCCGTGGCCCTGGCGGGAGGCGGGGCCTTCCCGAGGCCAGGGGAGATATCCCTGGCCCACAACGGGGTGCTGTTCCTGGACGAGCTGCCGGAGTTCGGCAAGGATTCCATGGAGGTATTGCGACAGCCCATCGAGGACGGAGAGGTCACCATCACCCGCACCGCGGGGAGCGTATGCCTGCCCAGCCGGTTCATGCTGGTGTGCGCCATGAACCCCTGCCGGTGCGGCTGGCGGGGCCACCCCTCGGGCCGGTGCACCTGCACCGACGCGGCGGTGGAGAAGTACGCCTCCCGCATATCCGGCCCCCTGCTGGACCGGATGGACCTCTATGTGGAGGTGGCCTCGGTGGCGTTTGAGGCCATGCGCCGCCGGGAAAAGCCGGAGGGCTCCCAGGCCGTCAAGGCCCGGGTGGACGAGGCCCGCGCCCGGCAGGCGGAGCGGTTCCGGGGCACGGCCGTCAGCTGCAACGCCCGGATGACCCCAGCCATGGTGGGGGAGTACTGCCGGCTGGACGAGGCCGGGGAGCGGCTGCTGCAAAGCGTCTTTCAGCGCATGGGCCTCACCGCCAGGAGCCACGACCGGATTCTGCGGGTGGCCCGGACCATCGCGGACCTGGACGGGGAGGAGGCCATTGCCGTCTCCCATCTGGCGGAGGCGGTCCAGTACCGGAACGCGGATATTGTGAGAAGATAGCGGAACGCGGCGGATTTTTGCTGAGAGGATAACCGGACGGATGAAACCCATTTTCAGACATTGCGGCAGAGCGCCGCTTTTGGGCTGCGCCCTGAGCTGTCCCCTGGCCACGCTGGCGTCCATCGCCTTCGCCATGTCCTTACAGCCCATTATCGACGTGGGGCTTTCCGGCGATGTCAGCAGGCTTGCGGCCGCGACAGCCACAGCGGCCGCCCTGGCGTGCGCCGACGCGCTGAGCGCGTATATCAAGAACGCGCAGAAGAAGAGGGCTGTCAGCTCCTATGTGAAGGGCCTGCGGCTCCACTATTTCCAGCTGTTTTTTCAGCAGGACACGGCCTTATTTCTGGAGCGGGACAGCGGGGCCCATCTCTCCAAGCTCACAGTGGACGCGGAGGTCATCGGGACGCAGTACTGTGAAAGTATCCTGAACCTCTATGGCGCGCTCTGGAGCTTAGCGGTTTCTTTTGTCTGCATCGCTGCCACGCAGTGGGAGCTGGCGGTCTATGTTGTGGTTATCTCCCTGGTGTCCGCCAATCTGCCCCGGCTGTTTCAGAGGAAGGTCAACGCCTCGGAGCAGGCCTATCTGGACAGCAGCGGCGCGCACATCAAAGCGGCCCAGGAGAGCATCCGCAACTATCTGGTCATCCGCCTGTTCCAGCTGGCGCCCGCCCAGGAGAAGCGGTATGAGCGGGCGGCCTCGGACGTGGAGAAGACGGACAACGCCCGGCGGAAGCGGGCCTTTGCGGTGGACGCCGCTGCCGGCGTCATCAGCTCCATCAGCTTCCTTCTCATCATCGCCCTGTGTATGCTGTTCGTGCTGCGGGGGAAGCTCAGCGTGGGCTACACCATGTCCGTCAGCCAGCTGCTGGGGGGCGTGATGCACCCCTTTGAGATGCTCCCGGGCTATCTGGTGGCCTGCCGGGCGGGAAAGAGCCTGTACAGGTCCAATGAATCGGAATTGCAGGCCCGCCGGCGGCCGGAGAGGGGCCGGCGGCTTCCCCTGTCCCCCGGGGAGAATCGCATGGTTCTGGAGAACCTCTCCTTTGCCTACCGCCCGGACCATCCCCCTGTGCTGCGGGAAATCAGCCTCACTCTGGATCTCAGAAAGAAGTACGCGGTGGTGGGGGAGAGCGGCTCCGGGAAGAGCACACTGGCCAAGCTCATTGCGGGACTGCTGGAGCCCACCTCCGGCGCGGCGTCCTGCAACGGCGTGCCCCTGCGGGAGATCGACCGGAGCAGCCTGTATGATGCCGTCGCGTATCAGAACCAGACTGTGTCCTTTTTCGACAGCGCCATCCGGGAGAACATCCTGCTGGGGAAGCGGCTCCCCCGGCAGGCGTGGCGCGAAATCATCGCCGCCGCCCGCCTGGAGGACGCCCTCCGCAGGCTGCCGGAGGGGGAGGACACGGTGATTGAGGAGAACGGAAAGAACATCTCCGGCGGCGAGGCCCAGCGGATCTGCCTAGCCCGGTGCCTGGCCAGGGAGCCGGTATTCATCATCTTTGACGAGATCACCGCCTCCCTGGACGCCCGGAACGCCCAGGCGATAGAGAGGGCCATTCTCTCCCTGGAAAATGTGGGCGTCCTCCAGATCACCCACCGGATTTATGAGGAAAACATGCGGCAGTACGACGCCATTTTCGTCCTGAAGGAGGGACGGCTTGTGGAGCAGGGGACCTGGGACCAGCTGATGGAGATGGGCGGGGCGTTCTGCCGGCTGGCGGGCGGCGGAACGGACCCCGGCTGACCGCCAGCCACAGGATAAAGACCCCCGGGGAAGGCGCTCTTCCCCGGGGGTCCCGTATGTTTTTATCCAGTTCAGCGGTTGTGAATACAGGTCCTAGATGTAGCTCTTCTCCACCTCCGCCACGGCGGACCAGCCCTCGTCCAGGGTGGGCACCCCCTCCTGAATGCGCCGCCGGACCTCCTGGTCCGGCAGGGGGCACTGGTAGGGCACCTCCGCGTCAAAGATCAGCTTGGTGTGGGTGGGGCCCGGGACCATGCGGAAGTCGTGGATGGTGATGCCCGGGTCAATGAGCCGCACCAGGGCGGACACCCGCTCCCGGGCCTCCCGGGTGGCGCCGTTGTCGTGGACCACCGGGTCCATGTGGATGGTGGCCAGACAGCCCATCTCCTCCCCCAGCCGCCGCTCGGCCGCGTCCACCACGTCGTGGAGGGCCAGGATGTCCCCGCTGGCGGGCACCTCGGCGTGGAGGGAGATAATGCGGCGGCCGGGGCCGTAGTCGTGGACAATGAGGTCGTGTATGCCGATGATCTCCGGGTAGGAGAGGGTCAGCTCCCTTACCCGGGCCACGAACTCCGGAGACGGAGGCTGGCCCAGCAGGGGGTCAATGGTCTCCTTGGCCGCGCCCACGCCGGACCAGAGGATAAAGAGGGCCACCGCCCCGCCGCACCAGCCGTCGATCTGAACGTCCCACAGCCGGCCCGCCAGCCCGCCCAGCAGCACCGCCGCCGTGGCCAGACAGTCCCCCAGGCTGTCCCGGGCGGCGGCGGACATGGCAGCGGAGCCGATGCGCCGGCCCACAGACCGATTGTAGAGGGCCATATAGGTCTTCACGGCAATGGAGAGCAGCAGAATGGCCCCGGCCAGGGGGGTGAAGTCCACCGGCTTGGGGTACAGAATCTGCTCCAGGGCGGACCGGGCCAGCTCCACGCCCATGAGGATGATGGCCATGGACACCACCAGACCGGAGACATACTCCAGCCGTCCGTGGCCGAAGGGGTGGTCCCGGTCCGGGGTCTTGGCCGCCAGCTTGAACCCCAGCAGGGTCACCACCGAGGACCCGGCGTCGGAGAGGTTGTTCACCGCGTCCGCCGTCACGGCCAGGGACCCGGTGGCCACGCCGGCCAGCAGCTTCCCCAGAAACAGCAGCACGTTCAGCCCGATGCCCACGCACCCGCACAGGGCTCCGTAGGCCCGGCGTACGGCGGGGTCCTCCACATTGTCACAGTCCCGGATGAAGCGCCTGGCTAAAAATTGAATCATAAATCACCTCGCGGGTCTAGTACTCATCATCTTCGTTGTTCACAAAGAAAAGGCGCAAAAGAAAACTTGAGAGGCGGTGATATAGCTGCTGTTTCCTCCCGTGCGGATGCTGCCGGCTGCTGGCGGCAATGTTGATTCTGCAAGCTCCTCGATAAGCTGGAAGTTACCAACGCGTCATATTCTTTTCAAACTTTGCAGTATACGCCTGTTTTAATTCGTCAGCAGATATTCCATAACACAGCATGACATCATTGTAATACATGAGAACATCAGCCATTTCTTCTACAAGGTCTTTTCTTAATTCCACATCATGAGATGCTTTTATGTCTCCGTGTTTTTTGACAAGATCAATCACTTCGCCAATTTCGCCGATCATCCAAAGCAGCTTGTGCTTACCTGCTTGAGGAGAAAGCGTTTCCCATTTATCTTTGTATTTATCCTGAAGCCTTTTCTGCATATCTAACATTTCATTTACGCTGAAATCAGACATAAATCTTCTCCTTCAAACAGGAATTTTTCGCGCTGTACGCAGAGACGCACAGCGCTGCAAACCGAGCAGCAGGGGCGCTTGTGTGCTTTTTGTGCGCCAATCACCGCCTGAACCCCAGAAACCGTTGCAGCACAAGGGGATCGGTCAGTTGATGCCTTTCGCTTTCAAAAGGCATCGCCGCTACTCCACGCTGTAGTACCGCTTTTTGGTGAAGAGGTAGCACAGGGGAATGAGCCAGAGCAGCAGGGCATAGGGCAGGGCGGACGCGTCCGCCCCCAGCATGGCCAGGGGGATGGAGCAGGCGATGGACCAGGGGATCAGCCCCGCGATGAGGATGCCGGAGTTCTCGATGTCCATGGCCAGCTCCTCCCGGTCCTGATAGGCTTCGCCCAGCACCTGCTCCCCCATCATGCTGGTGACCGCCTGGTTGCACATCACTGCCGCGCACACTGCGGACACCGCGATCATGGCCGGAAACCGGCCGGTCCGGTCCGCCAGGGCCCGGGCCCGGAGGGAGAGGGGCGTCAGCGCCCCCGTGCCCTCCAGAAGGCCGGAGTACAGCCCCGTGAGCACCACGATCACATAGCTGGAGGCCATGCTGGTGATCCCCCCGCCGGAGAGGACCGCCGCCAGGGCCGGGTCCTCCGGGTGGTAGCCGCCCCAGGCGGCGGAGAGGATCTCCGCAGGGGAAAAGCCCTGGACCAGCGCGGCGATCAACGCCGAGAGGCCGGAGCTGATGAGGATGGTCCACTGGATGGGGATCTTGAGAAGGGGCAGCAGGAACATCACCGCCGCCGGCAGCAGGGTCCACCAGGAGAGGACAAACCGGCCCGAGAGGGCGGAGAGCGCCGCCCCGTCCATCTGGGAGAGGGGGTGGCGCTGGGAGAGGAGGGCATAGGCCCCCAGGGTGAGAAGGGTTGGCAGGGCCCCGGTGCGCAGCATCCGGCCCACGTTCCGGTACAGGTCCGTGCCCGTCACCGCCGCCACCAGGCTTGCCGCCGAGGAGGCGGGGGAGCAGCGGTCCCCGAAGTAGACCCCGGAGAGGATCACCCCGGCGGCCACGGCGGGGTCCACGCCCCCGGACCGGGCCAGGGCCATGAGGATGACCCCCAGGGTGCTGCTGACGCCGTAGGAGGTGCCCAGCACGTAGCTGAAGGCGGCGCACAGCAGAAAGGCCAGCAGCAGGAAGAGCCGGGGCGTCACCAGTCCCACGCCCCACACGATGCAGCAGGCGATGGTCCCCCCGCACCGCCACACCCCGGTGATGACGCCGATGAGGAGGATGATCTTCACCACGATCAGGGATTTCCGGCACTTGGCCCAGGCCATCTCCCACAGCTGGCCCCAGGTGAAGCCCAGGCGCAGGCCCAGGCCCCAGAAGAGGACCAGTCCCCCCAGCAGGGCCCAGGATACGCTCCATCCGGCGGCCAGACAGGCCGCCACCATGAGAAAAAACAACCCGAAGCAGACACTTACCATGGGCCCCTCACTTCCCTCCGGGGATGGTCAGGGTATACTGGCAGCACAGCCGGTCCAGGTCCTCGTCCGTGGCCGCCGGCAGGCGCAGCCGGGCCCCGCACTGGCGGCAGACCAGATCCACCGCCCCGCCCTGGACCTCCATGGCGCACTCCCGGGCCCCGCAGGCGCAGGAGACGCCGCCCCGGGCCGCGATGTCCCGCAGCTCGGAAAGGACCTCGTACATGATGACGCTGTCCACGAAGGCCCCGTCTCTGTCCTCCCTGGTCTTTTCCACCGTCAGCTCCAGCTGCCGCAGGGCCCGTTCCACCCGGCGGGGCTCGCCGGCATAGCAGCACAGCTGATGGGTCTTGGGGCAGGCGAGGCCTATGCCCTCCCCCTCCAGCAGCCGCTCCGCCGCCGCCTCAGCCCGGTGCTCCCCGCCGCACAGGCCGCAGGGCACGGTGAGCCGGTAGACGGGGCCCTCCGGCTGGGCGGTGAGCTCACTCCGCCCGCAGTCGCACACCAGCGCCACCGCCGATGCGCCCATGGCGAAGCGGGTCCGCTCGCCGTATACCATTTTACCGCATTCCGGGCAGAGGTAGCCCAGCGCCCGCATTTGTTCAGCCATTGGTCTTCTTCTCCTTTATATGACGCGCAGTTCTACCATGATACACCACTTGCCTGGATTTTTCCAGAGCAAATTGTCATAAATTCCGGAGGGGCGGGTGCAAATATATCAATGGACAGCCGGACCAAATTGGTCTGGCTGTCCATTGATGCAGGGATAGACCGCAGCCGCAAAGGATAACCGTCCTTTCACAGCACCTTGGCCAGGAAGGTTTTCAGCCGGTCGCTCCTGGGGCTGGCGAACAGCTCCGCCGGGGTGTTCTCCTCCACGATGACGCCGCCGTCCATGAACACCACCCGGCTGCCCACCTCCCGGGCAAAGCCCATCTCATGGGTGACCACCACCATGGTCATGCCGTCGTGGGCCAGATCCTTCATGACCTCCAGCACCTCGCCCACCATCTCCGGGTCCAGGGCCGAGGTGGGCTCGTCGAAGAGCATCACCTCCGGCTCCATGCACAGCGCCCGCACAATGGCAATGCGCTGCTTCTGTCCGCCGGAGAGCTGGCTGGGATAGGCGTCCGCCCGGTCCCCCAGCCCCACCCGCTCCAGCAGGGCGCGGGCCTTGGTCTCCGCCTCCTCCCGGCTCTTCCTCAGCAGCTTGATCGGGGCCAGGGTCATGTTCTCCAGAATGGTCATGTGGGGGAACAGGTTGAAGTGCTGGAACACCATGCCCATCTTCTGCCGGTGGATGTCGATATTCACCCGGGGGTCTGTGATGTCTACGCCGCCGAAGGTGATGGAGCCGCTGGAGGGCCGCTCCAACAGATTCAGGCACCGCAGGAAGGTGGACTTGCCGGACCCGGAGGGACCGATGACCACCACCACCTCGCCCCGGCGGATATCGGCGGACACGCCGTCCAGGGCGTGGATGGAGCCGCTGCCAAAGTGCTTTTGCAGGTCCCTGACCTGGATGAGGATCTCGTTTTTACCGCTCACTGTTTCTCAGCCTCCTCTCCAGCTTGCCCACCAGCCAGGTGAAGAACACCACCATGACCAGGTAGATGGCGGCCACCGCGATCAGGGGCATAAATGCCTCAAAGGTCCGCCCCCGGATGATCTCCCCGCCCTTGGTCAGATCGATGACCCCGGCGTAGCCGGCCACGGAGGTCTCCTTGAGCAGCACGATGAACTCGTTGGCCAGGGCGGGCAGCACGTTCTTGAAGGCCTGGGGGATGATGATATAGCGCATGGTCTGGATATAGTTGAAGCCCAGGGACCGGCCGGCCTCAAACTGGCCGTTGTCGATGGACATGATGCCGGAGCGGATGATCTCCGCCACATAGGCGCCGGAGTTGATGCCGAAGACGATGCAGGCGATGACCACGTCGCTGCCCAGGGCCACCAGAATGACGAACACGCCCAGCAGCAGCTGCACCACCACCGGGGTGCCCCGGATCACTGTGAGATAGATCTTGCACACCCCGTTGGCCAGACCCAGCAGGCTCCGGCCTAGGCCGGGACGCATATCGTCCCGGTTCTTGTCCCAGCTGGTGCGGACGATGGCCACCACCACCCCCAGGGCCACGCCGATGAGCAGGGCGAAAAAGGTGATGAGCAGGGTGTTGCCCAATCCCCTTGTCAGATACCGCCAGCGGTTGTCCTCAATGAAGCAGCGGTAGAAGGTGTCCTGAAATGCCGCCATACGCTTCCCTCCCTCTCCCAATCAAAGATATTTTTCTGTTTGGAAAGCCGGGGGCAGCGGACCGCCCCCGGCCTGATATTACTTGTTGTTGGTCTCCACGTAGGCCTTGGCGGGCTCCTGGTCAATGACCACGCAGTCCACCTTGCCGGTGAGCAGGGCCTGGACGGCCTCGTTGCCGGTCTTGTAACGGACCACACGGTCCTCACCGATGCCGCCGTTCTCCGCTGTGTCGGAGAGATAGATGTCGCCGGTGGTGTCCTGCTGCACGCCCGCCTTATAGCTGGCGCTGGGATCCAGCAGGTCCTCCAGGGTGTTGATGGGGGAGTCCTCCCGGAGAATCACCACCTGCACGCCGGTGGCGTAGCTCTCGGAGAAGTTGACGGAGGCCTGACGCTCCTCGGTAACGGTCATGCCGGCCATGCCCATGTCGTACTTGCCGGTCTGCACGCCGCCGATGATGGAGCCGAACTCGGTGTCCACAACGGTCAGCTTGCGGCCCATCTGGTCCGCAATGGCCGCGGCCATCTCCGCGTCAATGCCCACCACCGTGTCGTTCTCATAGTACTCGTAGGGGGGGAAGAAGGCGTTGGTGGCCATAATCAGCTCCGGCTTACCCTCGGCGTCGGCCTGGAAGGTGAGGTCATGGGCCGTACCGGAGATATACTTGTCCACGATCTTCTGGGCGGTGCCGTCGGCGGTGATGGCGGTCAGAGCCGCGTTCACCTCGGCCAGCAGATCCGTGTTCTCCTTGGCAATGGCGATGGCGTAATCCTCAATAGCGTACTCGGTGTCCAGGATCTTCAGCTGGACCTTCTTCTCGCCGCAGGCGGCCAGGCTCAGAACCATGACCAGGGCGAGGAGCGCAGTGACAAACTTCTTCATGTTGATGCTTCCTTTCCATATGTAGGTGGACGCGCCACCCCAATTCCACAGCGCCGGGCTTCGCCCGGGTGAGTGGAGCATACTACAATCCGAGGGGATTGTCAATGGATTTCCAGAAAAAATGTATATTTATTGATGCAAAATTATCCATTTTTATCACAACGCCAAACCCCGCTCAAAACGCCGCGCTTTTTTGTGCGATTTGACGGCACGTCTCCTCTGCATAATGCAGAGAATATACATTTCAGTCTCCGGCCTCCCGGCGGAACACGTGGATGTGGAAGGCCATCTCGCACGCCAGCGTCTCCAGCTGCTCCAGCCGGGCCGCCCCCTGCCGGGAGGTCTTCCAGTAGTAGGGCGTCATCTGGAACAGGGCGTGGATGTCCGCCTGGGTGGGCAGGCGGACCGTGAAGGATACGGGCAGGATCTCCTGGTAGGCAAAGCCCTCGTAGGGGGTCTCCCGCTCCTCGTTGGGGTAGGGCCGGTCATAGAGGACCTCCTTGAGCTGCCAGAGGTGTCTGGCGGCGGGGACCACGTAGAGGTACGCGCCCCCGGGGCGGAGCGCCCGCCGGAACTCGTCGATGGCCAGGGGGGAGAACACGTTCAGCAGCAGGTCCACGCTCTCCGACGCCACAGGCAGCCGATAGGCGGAGGCCACGGCGAAGGAGATGCCGGGATACCTCTTGGCGGCCTTCTGGACGGAGAACTTGGAGATGTCGATGCCCGCCACGGCCGGGGCCCGGCCGGCGGACAGGAGGGCGTCCCGGACGGCGGCGGTGTAGAAGCCCTCGCCGCAGCCCGCGTCCAGCACAGCCGGGGCCGGGCCGTGGGCATACCGCACCGCCAGAGCGCACAGAGCGTCCCGCAGGGGGTTGTACCAGCCCCGGTCCAGGAAGGCCCGGCGGGCGGCCACCATGCCCTTGTCGTCGCCGGGGGCCTTGGAGCGCTTCTGTCCCACGGGCAGGAGATGGACATAGCCCTCCCGGGCCCGGTCAAAGCAGTGGCCGCCGGGGCAGCAGAGGCCGCCCGGATTGCTTTGCAGCGGTTCCCCGCACAGGGGGCAGAGGAATGGAAACACGGCCGCCGGCCTCCTTTACAGAAATGGGGATATGCGGGTTATATCCTGGTAATATCGTTGATCCACTTCCCGCTGCGGAAGCGGATGAGCCCCAGGGGGCACTTGCAGAGATTCTCCGCCTGCATGGACACGCATACCAGCCACGTGGGCGCGTTCAGAACCAGCCCCGCCAGGGCCATCAGGGGGATGGACGCCAGCCAGAGGGGGCCGTTGTCGATGAAGGCGGCCACCTTCACATCCCCGCCGGCCCGGAGCACGCCGGTGATGTTGGTGACGTCGAAGGCCCGCATGGGCATAAACACCGCGTAGACCACGGCCAGATACCCGGCCACCTCCGCCGCGCCGGCGGTGAGCTTGAAGAGGGGGAACAGCACCGGCCGGAAGAAGAGGGGCAGCAGCGTCAGCAGCAGGGCCATCACAACCACGCCCACCAGCAGCGACACCACCAGCAGCGTCCAGCCCACGCTGTACACCCGCTCCCGGTCCCGGCCCATGCCGATCTCCTTGCCGATGATGACGGCGGAGGCGGCGGCGATGCCAAAGCAGACCACGGTGGAGAGCTTGTCGATATTGCCGATGAGGGCGTAGGCGGCCAGCATGTCCTGGCTGTTGGACATGTGGCCCATGATGACCGTGAGCATGGAGGTGCCCATGCTCCACAGGGTCTCGTTGCACACCACAGGGGTGGAGTACTTGAGGAAGGAGCGCAGAATGTCCCGGCCCGGCCGGAGGATGCAGGAGGGCCGCAGGGGCAGGCGCTTGTTCCACAGGGCAAAGCCCACGGCCACGGCGAACTCCACCACCCGGCTGGTGAGGGTGGCCACGGCCGCGCCGGTGACGCCCATGGCGGGCGCGCCGAAGTGGCCGAAGATGAGCACAAAGTTGAGGAAGGTGTTCACGCACATGGAGATGGCGAAGAGGATCATGCCGAAGGCGGGATACTCGGTGCTGCGCTGTATGCCGGCGTAGATGCTGCTGACGCCGTTGAAGATGTAGGAGAAGCCCACAATCTGTATGTAGCTCACCGCCAGCTGTACCAGCTCCTCGTTGGGGGTGATGAGCCGGAGCACCTGGGCGGGGAAGAGGAAGGTGGTGAGGGCCACGATGGTGGAGAAGCCGGTCACCGCGTACAGGGCCACGCCCATGCAGCGGTTGATGTTGTCCGTGTCCCCCCGGCCCCAGTACTGGCTCACCAGCACGGCCATGCCGCTCTGGAAGCCGAAGATGACCAGCTGGATGATGAAGATGGGCACATTGGCGGCGGGGACGGCCGCCATTTCCGCGTTCCCCAGCAGGCCCACCATGAAGGTGTCCGCAAAGCCGAGGGAGGTGGTGATGATGTTTTGCAGGACAATGGGCAGCGCGAGCACCCACAGTCTGCGGTAGAAGCCGGGCTCCCGGCGCAGGGCGCGAAGCATGGAAATACCTCCTTATATCCTTCGGTAGTCATTTTTAGCTGATATTTTACAGCTACAGCATGGGAAATCTCGTATTCCTGTGTTCCAGCAGGGCCGCCGCCAGAGCGTCGATGTCCTCAAAGGCGGTCTCGGGGCCGAAGCTGACCCGCACCGTGCCGGCGGCGGTCCGCTTGTCCAGTCCCATGGCGGTGAGCACGTGGCTGGCCTTCCCCCGGTGGCAGGCGGACCCGGCGGAGATGCAGATCCCCTGGCCGCTGAGCTCGGTGACAATGTTCTGGCTGGGGTAGCCGGGCAGGGACAGGGCCAGAATGTGGGGCGCGTCCGCCGGGCCCACAAAGCGCAGATCCGGTATGGCGCTCAGCTTCTCCCGGGCATAGGCCTTGCAGGCCTCCATGTGGGCCCAGCCCTCCTCCAGGCCCGCCAGCCGCAGCTGTACGGCCCGAGCGAATCCGGCGATCTGGGCCGTGGCCTCGGTGCCCGGCCGCAATCCCCCCTCCTGGCCGCCGCCAAAGAACAGGGGCATGGTGTTTTTCGCCCGGCCGCCGATGTACAGTGCGCCGACGCCCTTGGGCCCCCCCACCTTGTGGGCGGAGATGACCGCGTAGTCCGCTCCCAGGCCTGCGGCCGTGAAGGGGACCTTCAGAAACCCCTGGACCGCGTCGGTGTGGAGCAGGGCCGGCCGGTCCCGGAGCAGGGCGGCGATCTCCTCCACCGGGAGCCGTGCGCCGGTCTCGTTGTTCACCAGCATCACGCTCACCAGGGCCGTGTCCTCCCGGAGGGCCGCTCTCACCTGCTCCGCCGTGATCCGGCCCTCCGGGCCGGGGCGCAGATAGGTGGCCGTGCAGCCCTCCCGCTCCAGCTGCTTCACGCACTGGAGCACCCCGCTGTGCTCCATGGCGGTGGTGACAATGTGGCGGCCCACCCGGCGGTTCTGGTGCAAAGCCGCCCGGATGGCCCAGTTGTCCCCCTCCGTGCCGCAGGAGGTGAAGAAAAGCTCCTCCGGCCGGCACCCCAGTGCCCCGGCGATCACCGCCCGGTCCCGGTCCAGCCGCTCCCTGGCGGCCCGGCCGGCCTCATACTGGGCGGAGGGATTGGCGAACTGCTCCGTCATCACCTCCACCATGGCCTGGGCGGCCTGGGGGGAGACGGGGGTGGTGGCGGCGTGATCCAAGTAGTGCATAGAAATTCTCCTACCAGAAATTTTCCTTGCCCTGGGGCAGGAAATGTAATATAATGAGATGAAATATCCGCCGGCGGAGCTGCGGACGCGCCGGCCAGTACAGGAGGAGCCGCCCCATGTCCTACGCCATCCGCCCCATCCAGCCCAAGGACGACCCATTTGTGGAGGGGGTCATCCGCGCCTGCCTGATCGAGTTCGGCTGGAACCGGGAGGGCACCGCCTGGTGCGACCCGGACCTGGGCCGGTTCTCCCAGGTCTACAGCCGGGAGGGACACCGCTACTGGGTGGTGACGGACGAGGCGGACCGCGTGGTGGGCGGGGCGGGGATCGGTGCGCTCACGGACCAGATCTGCGAGCTGCAAAAGATGTACTGCCTGCCCCCGGTCCGGGGCACGGGCATGGCCCGGCAGCTGATGGCGCTGTGTCTGGACTACGCCGGCCGCTTCTACCGCCAGTGCTACATTGAGACCCTCCACAACATGACCGCCGCCAACCGCTTCTACCAGAAGCACGGCTTCCGCCGCCTGGATCGGCCCCTGCTGGACACGGGCCACTTCTCCTGCGACGTGTGGTATCTCCGGGACCTGCCCTGAGACGCGGGACGCTCAACAGTCTAATTTTTTATGTTATCATATTCTTTTGAAAAAAGCAAGGGGGGCCGCCGTTGAATATCGCCATCTATACCCTGGGCTGCAAGGTCAACCAGTACGAGACTGCGGCCATGGAGCGGATCCTGACGGACCGGGGCCACGTCCTGGTGCCCTTTGACGGCCCGGCGGACGCCTACATCGTCAACACCTGCACCGTCACCGCCGTCAGCGACAAGAAGTCCCGGCAGATGATCCGCCGGGCCCGGAAGCGCTCCCCGGCGGCGGTGGTGGCGGTGTGCGGCTGCTACGCCCAGACAAAGCCGGAGGAGGTCCGTGCCCTGGACGTGGACCTCATCGCCGGCACCGGGGACCGGCTGGGCTTCCTCCGGCTCCTGGAGAGCGCGGTGCGGGAGCGGGAGCCGGTGGTGCGCCTGGACGAGGCCCTCCGCCGCCGGCAGTTTGAGGTTCTGCCCGCCGGGGGTCTGGCCCAGCGGACCCGGGCCATGCTGAAGGTGGAGGACGGCTGCGCCAACTTCTGCGCCTACTGCGTCATCCCCTACGCCCGGGGGCCGGTCCGCTCCCTGCCCCTGGAAGCCGCTGTGGAGGAGACCCGCCGTCTGGCCCGGGAGGGGTACCGGGAGATCGTCCTCACAGGCATCGAGATCTCCTCCTGGGGCCGGGACCTGCCGGGCAGGCCGGAGCTGACGGATCTGATCGAGGCGGTCTGCGGGGCCGCAGAGGGGATGCGGGTGCGGCTGGGGTCCCTGGAGCCCCGGACGGTGACGGAGGACTTCTGCCGCCGGTGCGCGCCCCTGGCCAATCTCTGCCCCCACTTCCACCTGTCCATGCAGTCCGGGTGCGACGCCACCCTGGCCCGGATGAACCGGCGGTACACCACGGCCCGGTATCTGGAGAGCGTGGACCTGCTGCGCCGGTTCTTCCCGGCCCCCGCCGTCACAACGGATCTCATCGTGGGCTTTCCCGGGGAGACGGAGGAGGAGTTCTCCGCCACCCTGGACTTTGTCCGCCAGTGCGCCTTTGCGGAGATGCACGTCTTTCCCTACTCCATCCGCACCGGCACCCCGGCGGCGGAGATGGCGCAGGTCCCCGGGCCGGTGAAGGAGGAGCGGGCGGGCCGGGCGGGGGCGCTGGCCGCCCGGCTCCACCGGGAATATCTGGATCGATGCGCGGGCCGGGTCTTTGACGTGCTCTATGAGCAGGGCGGGGACGGGCTCTGCCGGGGCCACGCGCCCAACTACATGGCCGTGGCCGTCCGGGGGGAGGCGGCCGCGCTTCACAACCGGGTCCTGCCCACCCGCATCACTGGGGTGGAGGACGGGCTCCTGCTGGGGGAACTGGCGGAGCGGTAGGGCCCGCCGGCCGCAGAGATCTCCCTTTCCCGGAGGGCGGATTTCTGCGGCGCCCCAAAATTCCCTCTTGCAATCCGGCTGTTCATCGTGTATAATAAAGTCAGCACCATGAAATATCCTCCGCAGGCATTCGTGTTGAGGTTCCGGTCTCGCGCAATGGAAGCCTGTGAACCATGTCAGGCGGGGAACCGAGCAGCATTAAGCGGGACGAAATGTGCCGCGAGGGCTCCGGTTCGGAGCGGATGCTTGCGGAGAGTATTTCATGGGGCTCATTTTTTTGTTTTTCCGGGAGGACACTTCCATGTATCAGGCGCTCTACCGCAAGTGGCGGCCCAAGACCTTCGCGGATGTGGTGGGCCAGGAGCATATCACCCAGACCCTGCGCCGGCAGGCCGCCCAGGGCCGTCTCTCCCACGCCTACCTCTTCACCGGCACCAGGGGCACCGGCAAGACCACCTGCGCCAAGATCCTGGCCAAGGCGGTTAACTGCCAGAACCCCTCGGACGGCGATCCCTGCGGCCAGTGCCCGGCCTGCCTGGGCATTGACAACGGCAGCCTGCTGGACGTGATGGAGCTGGACGCGGCCTCCAACAACGGCGTGGACCACGTCCGTGCCCTCCGGGACGAGGCCATCTACTCCCCCGCCAGCGTGAAGTACCGGGTGTATATCATCGACGAGGTCCACATGCTCTCCGTGGCCGCCTTCAACGCTCTTCTGAAGATCCTGGAGGAGCCCCCGGCCCATCTCATCTTCATCCTGGCCACCACGGAGCTCCACAAGGTGCCCGCCACCATCCTCTCCCGGTGCCAGCGGTTCGCCTTCAAGCGCATCATGCCCCAGGACATCGCCCAGCGCCTGCTGTACGTGTCCGCCCAGGAGAACATCGCTCTCTCCCCGGACGCGGCGGAGACCCTGGCCCGCCTGGCCGACGGGGCCCTGCGGGACGCGCTGAGCCTGCTGGACCAGTGCGCCGCCGCCGGCGGGACCATCGACGGCAGCCGCGTGCTGGACGTGCTGGGTCTGGCGGGGGCGGTGCAGACCGCCCAGATGATGGACCTCCTGCTGCGACGGGACGTGCCCGGGGCCCTGATGCTGCTCCATCAGCTCTACACCGGCGGCAAGGATGTGGCGGCCCTTCTGGGGGAGCTGTCCACCCTGGCCCGGGACCTGCTCATCCGCATGACCGCTCCCGCCGGGGGCGCGGCCCTGCTCTCGGGAAACTACGACAGCGGGACCCTGGAGAGCCTCGCCCAGTCCGCCAACGCCACCCGGCTCATCTACATGGCCACCCAGCTCCAGAGCGCTCTGGCCGCCCTGCCCCTGAGCCCCAACCGCCGCACGGACGCGGAGCTGTGCCTGATGCGGCTGTGCGACGAGAGCCTGTGCGGCGACGTTACCGCCCTGGCCGCCCGGCTGACCCGCCTGGAGGAGGGCACGCCCCGGGAGGCCGCCCCCCGGCCTGCTCCAGTCCGCCGGGAGCCCGCGCCCATTTCCCCCATGCAGGAGGCTCCGCCCCCTGTGCGGCAGGCAGCGCCGCCACCCCCGGAGCCCGCCCCCATCCC
>OFHO01001473.1_pt1 | contig 16768 bp, 25 predicted proteins | sample 1521531 | NCBI WGS metagenome assembly OFHO01 (sample SAMEA3504124, study PRJEB24116) | mouse gut metagenome | biome: mouse gut; feature: mouse-associated habitat; material: faeces | place: Denmark | collected 2011
CCCCGACGGGAATGCCGGGAAAGATAACCCCGCCCGGGGCAAGCATCCCGCCCCACCCAAATAGTTCACACGTCCGAACTTTATAACTGAATACCATATCCCTCCCTCACCGACACTAACTACCGTTACCAGTATTGTTACCATTGCACCCCGTACAGTAGACCTGTCAAGGGCGGGCGCTCTTTGCCCGTTTATCTCGACCCTTGACAGGGCGGACACGACCAGTACCGATACTGGGGACGGGAGGGATTGGGATACCGCAGTATCGCAATCCCTCCTTGTCTGCCCGTCAGCCCCTCCCGTCCGGCACAGCCTGACGTCCATACACCCAACAATTACCGTTGGCATCATGAGTCCCAGCCTGTACAGTAGCCTTGTCAAGGGCGGGCGCATTTTGCCCGTTTATCTCGACCCTTGACAGGGCGGGCACAGGGAATCCCCATAATGGGAAGGAATCCCCCGTTGGAGACGGGACGGGGGTTAGGGGGTAGGAATGGTACAAAAAGTATAAAGAACCTATTTCTAATACTTTTATTAAATGAAAGGGAGTGACATTACCGTTATGGATGAAAACAGGAGCTTATCCCCCAAAGACCCCACCAATATCACAGGTGAAGCCACGGAGAAGGGGGGAGAGGGAGGGAGAGGTACAGGCACGGACACCCCCATAGAAAGCACTGGGGACGAAAAAGTTCACACGTCCGAACCCGCCCCCACTGTACAGGAATACATAGATTATTCCAACGATATTAACACACTGATAACGGCAACCCAGACCATAGACCAGCGGTTAGAGACTTTGACCAACATTTCTATCCTGTGCATGGTAGGCATTGGCATAATTGCGGGAATCCTATCCTGCAACATCTTTGCAAGGTACTTTACCAGCTAAAGGAGAAAGGAAGGAGAGCCATAAACATGCAAGGGCATGAGATACTCACATTATCCCTAGAAGAACTAGGGAAGCTATTCACGGCATCAATCCCAGTAGGCTTTGTCCTCGGTTGTTTTCCAATGATAATCGGGGTAGCCATCCACGGGTTGATAAATATAATCAAAAAAGCGTAAAGCGCAAAAGAAAGGAGAACGCATATGGAAAGCGTATCAACAGCATTAGTAACCAGTTTCACATCAGTAGCAAGTTCACTCACAGGAATCATCGGGGATGTACTGCCGGTTGCCCTCCCGGTGGTAGGTGCGGTCATCGTAGTAACGACGGGCATCCGTATTTTCAAAAAAATCGTAACTAAGTAGGCAGCGGAGGGAAAAGAAGGGACTGAGAGGGAATCCAGTCCCTTTTCCTGACCCCAAAAGAGAGAAAAGAAAGAAAAGAGAAAGAGAGGAAGGGGAAACCATGGAAAAGAGAACTAAAGCAACCGAAACGAAGGAAGCAACCCGAACCAACGGGGCGACCCAGCCGGACACCCCAAGAAGCCACTACCATATCCGCAAGACTCTGCTTAGGAAGGCAATCCCTTACATCCTAGTGGGATGCATTGCCAGTAGCGCGGTGATGATGTCCTACAACGAAGCAAGGGAAGTAAAAGCGGTAGCCGTGGTGGATGATATCATCCTGCTAACTGCCCTATTAGCCACAGCGGGGATTGCATACGTTGGAATATCTGAATATTGGACTAATGGTCAATGGTTAGAAGACGAAGATTCTCCCGTCCTTGACCCAGAAATGGCAGAATGGGGACAAGGTTTTGCTGACAGAATACAAGAACAATGGGACAACGATGTTTTGCAGAAAGCTATAGAATTAGGTTATGTTGACCCCGAAACTGGCGAATACATAGGTGCTTTAGAAGGAACGGGAGGTAGTGGTAATACAGGCGGTGATGGCGACAACGACGACGATAACAACAAATTCCCGACATGGCAGAAGCTAAAAGAACTCGTCGCAAAAAACGGCGGGAATCTGTCCCAAGCGTTAGGAACTGGCGCGGGTTTCCTCCTTGGTGCATACGGGGCAACCATGTTAGAAAGCTCCAAGGAAGGTGCGAAAATGCCCGGTGGACTACCGGCAGATATTAATACTATATTACGGAATGCAGATAATGCGTATGTTGAATATTGTGAACACAATGCAATTCCGATATCTGAATATCCATATCACTTAACCTATATTTATAAGCGTACCACAAGAACCATTTCAATGTATACTTTTTATTTTAAATCTGGTGATTATTATGCTTATATAGATTCTAGCAATTCAAGATTTATGTGCGGTGTTAGTAATAGAAATGCTAAAGGAATACGTGCCGAACTTATGCCAAGTGGCAATATTTATGTAACTGATGGGTTACTTACATCCGGTTTATCCTTATTACCAGAAGACACGCAATATTTTAGTGCATTTGGCAATATTCCTATTGCTTCATCACTAGAAGAATCTCTTGCTTTTTATAACAATCCTTATCCGGTATACCCTGATAAATATGTCAATCCTTCCACTATTGGGAAATCTACCGCATTAGCAAAAAAATTGGCAGAGACAGGCGGCGACTTGACCAAATCCCTCTATGAAAACGTAACTCTACCAACGACGGAACAACTGAACCAATACTTTGAGGATTTGAACAATGCGGAGGAGGAAGAAGAAAAGCAAAAGATAATGGATGAGTTTGTGGACTCCCTTGTAAATCCTACCGAGAACCCAAATCCAAACCCTAACCCGAATCCAAATCCGAACCCTGACCCGGATAACCCCGACACCCCCACGAACAACGACACTTTTTTAGCAGACCTGAAACACTTATTCCCGTTCTGCATCCCGTTCGACTTAGTGGACTGCTTCAAGCTATTCAATGCCGAACCCGTAACGCCCCGGGTGGAGATTCCCGTGCATTTCGGCATTATCAACTATGACCATACCTTTGTAATCGACTTAAAAGACTTCAATGGCGTTGCCGTGGTCTGCCGTTCCGCCTTCCTTATCATCTATATGGCAGGTCTGATTGTTGCGACAAGGGCATTGATAAAAGGTTAAAGGAGGAAAGCACAATGTTGGATTTCATGACATCAATTATTGAAAAATTCCTGGACTGGGTGCTAAAGCTCCTCCCCACAAGCCCATTCACATCCTTTATAGAAGCATGTGGGAATCTGCCTTACCTTGGGTGGCTCAACTGGTTCATCCCCGTAGGGCAGATGATAGCAATCGGCGAAGCATGGCTTATCGCAATCGGACTATTCTACCTGTATTCCATAGTCCTGCGCTGGATACGCGCAATCGAATAGGAGGGAAAAAGGATGTGGTTTGACGATAACACAAAAAACACCTGTACCACTTGTAGGTACGGGGATAAGGAAACCAATACAAAACATTGTAGGAAATGTATCTCAGAATATTGCCTGTCCGGCATGGGGTACACGCAATGGGAAAGCGAAAGAAGGAGGAAAGGGTATGATTTACCTGTACAGCGGGACTCCTGGCTCGGGGAAGTCCTTGCACACATCAAGGGTCATTTACTGGACATTAAAAAGAGGGTATCCCGTGCTTGCAAACTTCCCCGTTAATACCGGGAATATCAGGAAAGCGAAAGGGGAATTCGTAGAGGTAGCAAACGACACCCTCACCCCTAAATACCTGATAAATTATGCAAGGGGCTATTTCCAAGGCAGACGGGTAGTAGAAGGGAAGATACTCCTAATCCTTGATGAATGCCAGCTAATATTCAATGCCCGGGAATGGAACACCAAGGGACGCAATGAATGGCTTTCCTTCTTTACCCAGCATAGGAAATTTGGCTATGACGTGATACTGGTCGCACAGTTCGACCGGATGATAGACAGGCAGATACGCGCATTAATCGAGTATGAACAAATCCATAGGAAAGTAAGCAATTTCGGCATAAAGGGGAAGGTGCTGAGCGCGTTCTGCCTCGGCAACCTATTCGTGTCGGTGAAAGTCTGGTATCCCATGAAGGAGAAAGTCGGCTCAGAGTTCTTCATAGCACATAAGAAATATTACAGCCTGTATGACACGTTCGGCATGTTCGCCCCTGCCACGGCGGGGATTAAGGGGTCTCCGCAAGGGGAAGGGGCGGACATGACGGACGAAAAAGCAAGCGGGTAGGGCGTACAAAATGTTGCTCCTACTTGACTATAGCAACACTTAACACTCACCCCACCGGGGAAAAGGGCAAAAAGGGGAAAGCCGGCTATGGGCAACTATAATCTCAAGGTGTACGAATATGCCGATGGAATCCAGATACGGTTATACAACCAACCAATTTCCACCAACGAAAAAGTCCCGCCTGTCCCGTTAGCAGTCCCACAGGAATGCGACGAACTGCTAAGAGTTCACACGTCCGAACTCTCGCACACCCACGGGAAAGTTCACACGTCCGAACTTCTGGACAACCTGGAAAAAGTTCATACGTCCGAACCCCCGGACAGACAGCGGGGACACGCCATACAATCAAGCATGAACCGCACCATTCAGAAAATCTATGAGATATCCCGTGCGAACATATGGGAATATTTCCTGACGCTGACCTTCGACCGAAACAAGTTAGATTCTAGTGATTATAACCTTCTCTGTGACAAGGTAAGCAAGTGGCTCAACAACCTTCGCTCCCGCTATGCCCCCGACCTGAAATATCTCATAGTGCCGGAACTGCATAAGGACGGGGTACATTACCACTTCCACGGTCTGTTAGCAAATATTGGCAATATCAACTTAACGGACAGCGGGATAAAAAAGAATGGTCATACCATATACAACATGGCGAATTGGAAATACGGGTTCTCCACAGTATCAAAAGTGGCAGAAAGCAACAAGGTATCCTCGTACATCACGAAATACATTACCAAGGAATTATGTGCAGTCAGCAAGAACAGACGCCGATACTGGTCAAGCAAGAACTGTGAGACGGCAAAAGTCAGCGTGTACAACCTGCCATACGAAGAAATCGGACAATTCATAGACAACAACATCCAGTCCATCCGCCACACGTCAAAAGTAGTCGTGGAATCGGCTGGACTTACAATCAACTACATAGAAATGGAGAAGGGGGAAAGAAGCCATGACAAACCAACGAATTGAAAGGCTCATACAGGAATCAGAGAAGATGTTAGCAAGGATGGAGAAAGCCCCACAGCTCAAACCAATCTACAAGGACGTAAATTTCCGCCGTGTAATCGAAGACGGGAAAGCGGAACTGCTCTTTCGGGAAACGGATTTCAGGGAACTAACGCCGGATGAACTCGGTTATGCGGAAAATATCTTCGCTTGACAACCCCCGCCCCTATGGTATACTTTTAGCAAGAGAAAACGGAGATGCGAAAGAAAAGGGGGATAGGGAACATGGGTTTAATGGAACGTGATTACATGAAGGAAACCTACGAAGACAGGAAGAAGGCAAGAATAGAGCGTATCGAGAAAGAAGAGCGAAAATCAGAGTTATGGCATTTGTACGGGAAAGAGCATAAAACAATCTTTGATAAAATGCGGATTAAAGAATTAGAACAAATTAATTTATATGGAGGAACACAAAAAAGCAAGTCTTATATTCCAGTAATCAAATTTGTTTTGATAGTATTAATTTTCATGTTGATTGGATACATTGCTTTTCAACTCTACGAATTATATTTTCTATTAGCCACATAACAATATGAATTAATTTATAGAATTATATATTTTAGAAAGAGTTCCACCCAAACAAAGATTTCACCACAAAAAAATTATCTGTCAATGATTATGGAATAACAACGCCTGTCATTGACAGATAATTTTTTTGTGGTAAAATCTCGGAAAAAGGGGGAAAGTACCATGAAGGATAAGTATATCACAGAGCGGGAAAGATACCAGATTGAAGCACTTTGTAAGAAAGGGTGCAAGCCAAAAGAGATAGCGCAAGTATTAGGTAGGTGCTTAGCCACAATTTACAATGAACTAAAACGTGGAATGACAAAACAGTTGCGTTCTGACTTAACAGAATATGAAATCTATCTTGCAGACGTGGCACAGGAAAAAGCAAACTATAATGCAACGAACAAGGGGCGCGAACTGAAAATCGGGAATGATTATGCATATGCTGAATATGTGACCGGGTTATTGCGTGATGAAAAATATTCCCCGTATGCAGTTGTCGAACATATCAAGAATAGCGATATCCATTTTGAAACGGACGTATGCAAGAATACGCTTTACAACTACATAAAAATCGGGTTATTTGAGGGTGTATCCATGGATACCCTGCCCTGCCCCCGAAAAAGCCAAAATAAGGGTACTACAAAGCGTAAGGTGGCATTAAATAACAGTGTATGCAAGTCCATAGAGGACAGGGACAAGGCAATCAAGAACCGGGAAGAATACGGGCACTGGGAAATGGACACGGTCGTATCCGGGAAAGGCGGGAAGGGCGCGCTCCTAGTCTTTACAGAGCGAATGACAAGGGAAGAAGAGATATACAAGATAGATGCAAAATCAATCAAGGAAGTATGTACCTGCCTAGACAGTATAGAGATATCTTTAGGACTGTCAGCTTTTCGAGAAAAGTACAAAACAATCACTTGCGATAATGGTGTAGAATTCTTAGATTCTGAATGGGTAGAAACGTCAATCAGTTCACCTACAGCACGGACAGAATTATACTATTGCCATCCTTATTGCAGTAGCGAAAGAGGGAGTAATGAAAATGCGAATCGTCTAATCCGGCGGTGGATACCGAAAGGAGCGGATATTTCCCAATACGACGAGGAATACATAGAGAAGATACAAACATGGATGAATAACTATCCCCGTGGGATATTTGGTGGGTTATCAGCAAATGATTTACTACAGGCTTGCAGGAACTAAGAAAATGAAATCCTAAAAATAACGCCGGAAAAATCCCCTAAGTTTTTGCGGGAAAAACCCAAAAGGAAAAAAAAGTAAAATCGCGTCTTGCTTCAAGGCATACCAAAGGTATGCCTTGTCACCATGCACAAAAACACCAAAGAAGAATTGTGCAAAATGTAGAAAATAGCTAAAGGCAACTAAAATTCTAATTTCTTCTTGACTTTTTTACGGCGGGCGGCGACAATCAGATTCCTCCCCCGATTCGCAAAGGCTTTTGCGGTTTCCCTTCCGATCCCGGAACTGGCCCCGGTAACAACCGTGTATTTTTTTGTTGGCTTCATTTGCAATCCCTCCATTCATCAAGTATAATAAGAGCATACAATGTAGAGTAAACTCTACGTCAAGAGGATGGAGGGAGTTTTTTGGACTATTCCATTGGAGAATTTTCAAAGGTCACGGGGCTGGGGATACATACCCTGCGCTACTATGAGCATGAAAACCTGATTATCCCGTTACGGAACTCCAGCAACCGCCGCCGCTATTCGGAAAAAGATATTGCCTGGATTGCTTTTATTAAGCGTCTAAAAGCAACGGGGATGCCAATTAAGGAAATCAAAAAATATGCGGCGTTACGGGCCAAAGGGGATGTTACTCTTTCCGAACGTATGGAAATGCTGATGCAGCACCGCCAATCCCTGGATGAGCGGATCAGGCAACTGCAGGAACATGAGGCCATGTTGGACGAAAAAATCGCTTTTTACCGGCAGGAGATTGAGTGTCGCCGGGAGGGTGAGCCTTAAATCTGCAGCAGCCTTTCTATGTTACCGCCCAAAGCCAGTTCTGTGACAGAAAGGGATGGACTGACAAATTCAATAAGCTGTCTGCATAACTGCGGCTCCCCAAACGGCGCATCAGAACCAAACAGACATTTTTCCGGTACTTCCGTCAGGGCCGTTTTGACTGACAACGGTGTAAAAGCTGCGGACAAGTCCAAGTATGCCTGTCCATGCTCCTTTGCAAAGGCGATTACATCCATCCAGTTTGAGCCGCCCATGTGTCCGAAGATAACCGGCACAGCAGGGTGTTTCCGGCACAGTTCCATGAGGGCTTTTATGCCGTTTGGCGTAACCGGGTTAAAGGTATGTACCCAAATGGGAAGAGTTTGATAATCTTCCAAAACCTTAAATATAGGTTCTAACTGCTCAATCTGCGTTTCAGAACCTGGGGTAAATTCGCCAATGCCTTTGAAAGAGTTCCCAATGATATGTTGGGATACCCACTCTGCTGTTGCCTGTTCGGAAATCCCCAGCGGAATCGGGCCAAAACCGTAGAACCGATCTGGCGCAGTCCGTATAGCCTGATTCAGCTCCAGAATGGTGTCTTTCATTTTTGATATTCGCGTTTCGGGAGAATAGCTGCCGGACAGGAGTTGGTACAGCACTTGCATTTCTGCGCCGATTGCATCCAAAGTCGCAGTTGCGGCCCTCTCAACATGAGGGGTCGTTGTAAACAAGATTGCTTTGTCCACTCCGGCATCATCCATTTTCTTAATCTGCATGGATGTGGGGAGCATAACGTGTTGGTGACTGTCTACAATCATGGTATCCATTCCTTTCTTTGCTCTTATATGACAAGATCAAGCATATCACAGGCAGGAAGGGTGAACAAGTACGCACTTTTTTGATATGTAGTGTCTTTTTTGATAGTGCATTATGGAGGAAAATTTATGGCAAAATCAATCGCTGTTACGGAACAATGCCCAATGGAGATCGGTCTCAATGTGTTAAGCGGGAAGTGGAAACTGAAAATTTTGTGGCAGATTTCCAAAGGAGCGGTGCGGTTCAACGAATTGCAGCGGCGTCTAGGCAAGATCACCACCAAGACCCTGACGCAGCAGCTTCGTGAACTGGAAGATCAGAAAATCATTCAGAGAACAGTCTACCCAGAAAACCCACCAAAAGTAGAATATGCTTTGACAGAACTTGGTGAAAGTATTTGTCCCGTTTTGAAGTCGCTGTGTGATTGGGGAACAAATTATCAAGTTGCTATTTCAAAAAATCTTTTTAGCGAATGAGACAAGACCTGGTATCGTTGCCCTCTACTCTTTGAACATCCATTGAACGATGGGGCTGATAACAGAAATAGGAAGCAGTTTAGAGAAATACACCAGCAGTTTGTTATATAAACCAGCAGTTGTTGATCGCCTTCCTTTCATCAGACTTTTATAGCCGATGGACGCAACATCTTCTGGCTGCATTACAAAGAGCTTGAAAAGCAGTGTGTTCTCAATATTTGCCTTGCTTGCAAAAAGGGTCTTTGTTGCACCAGGGCACAAACAAGTAACAGTAACACCAGTTCCTTTAAGTTCTTGATAAAGCCCATTTGAAAAAGAGAGGACATAGGCTTTTGTGGCAGCATATACCGTATCGCATGGACAGGGCATATATGCTCCCGTAGAACCCACATTCAAGATTCGTCCATACCCACGCTCTATCATTCCGGGCAAAAACAGCTTTGTTAAAGCTGTCAAAACTTTAATATGTACTTGTATCATGTCAAGTTCTTCGGAGAGCCGCGTGTCAGTAAAATATCCTGTTTCATTAAACCCAGCATTATTGATAAGAACATCAACAGACAATCCAAGTTCTCTGGCCTTGTTCGCAATTAACTCGGTTGCCCCATTCTCTGCCAAATCGCAGGAAATACATTCAACCGAAACTTGATAGCGTGATTGTAGTTCTGCCTGCTGCCGCTGGAGTTTTGCCTTACTTCTTGATACAAGAACGAGATTATTTCTTTCTCTTGCAAATTTTTCAGCAAAAGCGGCTCCAATCCCGCTTGTAGTACCTGTAATCAAAACAGTGTCCACTTCACCTTCTCCTTTGCGTTGGAATAAACTCACATCTGGATGTATCTCCGATGTGCAAAATTTACTGATGTGCCCGAATATATTCAGCCTTGACTTTATCAATCGTTTTCCCGCCAATACCAAAATTCTTATCAGGCACTTCTTTGATCGTGGTAACAAAAAACTCCTGCGGTACTTTCATAATTTCGGAAGATACTTCCGTCAACCGCTTTATCAGTTCCTCTTTTTGGGCGTCTGATAAATTCCCGCTTTCAACCGTGATATAGGGCATATTATCTCTCCTTTTCGTTTTGTTGCATTTATGTCAGGAACAGAATTTGTGTTATACATGGCCTCCATGATTAAACATTTTCCATTCCTCAGCATACGTTATGTCTTGATGCAACGGCTCTTTCAAAATTTTTTCGTAAAATGCTAATTTGCTTTGTGTTAAAGCCAATGCCTTTTGTAAATCGGCTATTTGCCCCATGATATTTTCTATATGCTCTTGAACCATCTCATAACGCTGTTCAAGCGTCTTTCCGCCTTGTATCAATAAAGAAACATATTCCTTGATAGATTGGATTGGTATATTAGCCATACGCATACATTGGATCATCCGAATCCATTCAATATCTTCATCTGTGTATTGTCTATACTTTTGGACATTTCTTTTTACTGGCGGCAATAAACTTTCTTTCTCGTAATATCTTAACGTTGCGGTAGAAAGGCCAGTGATCTCCGCAGCCTCCTTTGCTGAATACATTTCAAATCCCCCATTCACTTTGTAGAATAAGCTATGAAGCGCACTTCAAAGCAAGAGGAATTATACCATAAGACAAAAATTTTTTTGAACTTTCTTAAAAACAGCACCAGGAGGACGCCCCCCTGGTGCAGTTAGTCGGTTTACAGGCTTTCGTAGGAAACCAGCTCCCTTACCGGGATTCGTGTCTGAATGTGCCGCTCCGGGTCGGTGAAGTTCTCCCCAGCATAGCCGACTACCAGGATATTGACCGGCTCCAGATTGGCGGGGAGGTTAAACTCCCGGCGCAAAACATCAGGCTTGAAGTAGCACACCCACACGCTGCCCAGACCCAGCTCTGTGGCTTGGAGCATCATGTGGTCGGTCAGAATGGAAGCGTCAATATCGCCGGTCTGCTTCTGGTCAAAGGGCCGCACCCACGCCTTGTTGTGGTCGGCGCAGACAATGATTGCCAGGGGCGCACCGTAGATGTTGGCGGCTTTGCCAATCTTCGCCAGTCCGTCCTCGCTCTGAACGGCGATCAGGTGAACCGGCTGGAGGTTGGCGGCGGTGGGGGCCACATGAGCGGCCTCCAAAATTTTCTCCAGCTTCGACCGCTCCACCTTCTTGTCGGTGTAGCTGCGGATGGAGCAGCGAGTTTTCGCAATCGTAATAAAATCCATGATATGTTGTCCTTTCTGAATAGTCTGATGGCTGATAACGGAGAGCGCCATCTGCTATGATTTTAGCAACATTCAGAAATCTACACAAGATTGCACTTTTTAGGTAGGTACTTCCCCAAAAGTAAGTCCTTTTCCTAATCGCAACGATATGATATAATTTTCATGAGGTGATTCCATGAAACAAACGCAATTCAACTGCCCTGTTGAGGCAACTCTGTCGCTGATTGGCGGGAAATATAAGCCATTGATCCTTTGGCATCTGGTAGATTGCCCTCTGCACTATATGGAGTTGCAACGAAGGATTCCAAGCGCCACACCCAAGATGCTCTCCCAACAGCTCCGTGATTTGGAGAACTGCGGTATGGTGCATAGAGAAGTAATTCCTGAGAAGCCTCCCAAAACGGTGTATTCTCTAACGGCCTTTGGGGAAAGTATCGTCCCAGTTCTGGATGCTATGTGTCAATGGGGAACCAATTACATGGACGGGCTGGATGTTCAAGCTCCGTGTTGTAACGCTGGGGCATAATAAATAGGCATAGCTACCGTTGGGTGGCTATGCCCATTTTTATATTCGATCAAATTTGTGACTGCCGTATATAGTTACATAGTACCGTAAAATCAGTGTTAGGATTCTGTTTCAAAATCCTCTGCATATTATCCGCAACCTGTTGACGCAAGGCAGGCTTTTTCAAATCGTCCAGCAGAAGGAAGATATTCAGCCGCCTGCCGACTGCGAACAGGAGCTTTTCATCCGGCGGGAGCTGTAAAAAGCGTTCGATCACGGAAAGCATTTGCGCCTTGTCCGTCTGCAAATTGCCGCGCACTTCCAAAAGCAAATTGATGATATGCTCGTTCACATAGAAACTGTCCATTGGCTGAAGCCGTTGCAAGAATAGCCTCTGTTCCTCTGCGATTTCTTCCTCTGATTGTAACGTAAATGAGCCGTTTCGGACAAACTCGCCCAACTTGGATTCCGGCTTTATTCCAGTGGCATGAACGCGAATGTAATCGGGCCGGATGATATTCAGCGCCTCGGCGGTGACAGCGGCATTTTCCTCGGACAGTTCTCTGCCGCCAATCCCCAGCAGAATAAACTCGGACAAAATCATACCGGCCTCTTTTGCCATACAGCCGCTTTGCACCACCGTATCCGCTTGAAAGCCCTTGTTAATGAGTTTCAATATCTGATCGGAGCCGGTTTCCATCCCGCAGTAAAGATGATTCAGACCAGCTTGCCGAAGGGCCTGCAATTCCGGCAAGGTCTTGCGGGTAATGCTGTCAGCGCGGGCATAGGTTGTGATGTATTGTAAGCTGGGAAAATAGCGATTGAGGGCATCCAGTATTCGGAGCAGATAGTCGGTTTTCAGTACCAGCGCATCGCCGTCCTGCAAAAAGCAGGATGTGAAAGTTCTCCCTTTGTAAAGCTGGGCCTGTTTCGCTATATCTTCTATGGTTTCCTCAATGGGTCGCATGGAAAACTGTATAGATTTATAGAGGCCGCAGAAATAGCATTTGTTCCAATGGCATCCCCGTGTGACGCGAACCAGCAGGCTGTTACTTTCAGAGGGCGGACGAATCGGCCCGATCTCTACATTTTTCATAAGAGGTTTCCTTTCATTGTAATTGCAATAAACATACCATCTTATAAAAAGGAGAGCAAGAACGTACTTTTAGGGAAGGTACTTTCCAAAACAATAGCACCTATTTGACATAGTTAATAACTGTTTCAGACCACGTTAGAAAATTGTTGAACATAGGCTGTGCCCCCTTGATGGCAAACGGGCATAGCCGCCATTAGGTGGCTATGCCCGTTGTTTATCAGATCGCAGGTACTTACTTCACGATATAGGTGATAGGTGCGGAGGTATCTATGCCAGCATACATGGTTTCAAAGCCCGCATAGCGATCCAGCCCTTTTTTAATGTTTGCATCCAGAGCGCGAAAATGTTCGTCGCGCTGGGCTTCGGTGTCGAAATAGATTACATTGCTTTCGGGCAGGCCATTTGCTGCTACGCCGGTTTTGTCCACGGGCGTACCATAAATATCGCCAGACTGCACCGGGGTTGCCATTTGAGCCTCACTTGTATCAAATTCAGCAGACTTGCCATCATCTTTGAAAAAAGTCCCAAAGGTGTCCGCAATCTGCGGAGTGGAGGCCGGTTTACCCACAATGTTGATATTGTCGTTCTGCTCCACGGGATCGGCCTGCTGTGCATTTGCGGAGGTCGCAAATGCCGTGGTTACTCCACAAACCAAGGCCAGGGCCAGAACAAGAGAGAAAATAGATGCTTTTTTGATTTTCATAATTGCAGTTATCCTTTCTTCAATCGCGTTTTTACTAAAATTGCTGCACAAGGGAGCAAAGCCGCTTCGAGTTTCTTCCATGCTGATGAGTGTCCGCGCATAAGCCGCTTTTGTGTTCTCCCCAAAAAGATGCACTACTGCCTCGTCGCACGATAGTTCAATATCCCGGTTCACAAGGATATACATAACCCAAACCAAGGGATTAAACCAATGCACACACAGCGTCGTAATCAACACTAATTTTGTAATGCTGTCAAACCGCCGGATATGCACATATTCATGCTCCAAAACATATCGAAGTGACTTTGTATTAGCCCATTCAGTAGATATTGGCATCAGAATTACGGGGTGAAATACACCATAGGTAAGCGGGGCAGAAAATCTACTGGATTGCCGAACGGAAATAGGACGCTTCTGTTGATGCTTGTTCAGCCAGCTTCTAATGAAGGCATTTTCTACTGGAAATGAAGTTTGAAATTCTTGTCGGCACTTCCAATATGCTACGCCAAAAGCCAAGGCACAAATCAATGCACCAGCAGCCCAAACAACCACCCAAACAGAAATTATATTTGTGGACATTGTAGCCTTTTGCCCAGCTACTTCGACCGGCATCAACGCAACTGCAAGGGGGCTTTCTGCAACGTCTGTTCCTGATACATGACTGCCTAATAATGAATAGACACTAAATACAGAGGGGAAAGAGAACGGGAGCAGCAGGCGCACAACGGCTATTCCCCAAAGCGCCAAAAAGGTCTTTTTCGGGAGACGGTTGATTGCCAAGGTACGAATGACGGTGATTGCCAAGATCATCACGCCTCCCGCAAAACTCATTTGCAACAGGCTCATTTGCATCACCTCATTCCAAGTCGCCAACAATCTGCTTCAGCTTTTCGATTTGCTCGGCGCTCAACTTTTTTCGCCCCAGCAAAGCCGCAAACAGTTTGTCCGCACATCCGTCATACACCCTGTCGATCAGTTCGTTTGTTTCTGCCTCCTGTATTTCTGCCTGCGGCACAAGCGCGTGACACATGAAACCGGGGTCGGAGCGTTCAATCGCGCCTTTTTTGATGCACCGCTTAATCAAGGTATAGGTCGTATTCACATTCCAACCCAATTCCTCGGTCAGCAGTTTAGCGATATGCTTCGCAGGAACATCGCCATCGCGCCAAAGGACAGACATTACTTTCAGTTCAGAAGCAAACAGTTTAGTTTCCATTCGGTAGCACCTCCTTTTTAAGACCGTAGTAGTGGCCACACCGTTATACTACCACAGTCTTAAAAGAATGTCAATACTACTGTGGTCTTAAATTTTGATTCGGTTGATAAGTAACGCTCTTACTTTTTTGACAGACAAACTAAATCCTTTTGCATAATTCAGAACCACATAGCTTGTTCATCTCTAAATTTCGGAACCGGCCCGTCCTGATATGGGTCATAGCGATGCTCATTACAACCAAACTCCTGCAAAAAGCAGATCGTATTGTCCGCCGTCCATTTTACAAGGGTCATGCCGTCAAAGGATTCCACCCTGCCGTCGTCCATTTTATTCTTGAAATACCATTCAACGATAGTCTGATACCCTTTGTGGAAATACTGTTTGATGTCCCACTGGAGGACATTTCCGCGTGTATTCCATTCCTCAAACCAATGCTTCACTTTGGCAACACCCTGATACTGCGGCCCCCAGCTTTCGATGTAAAGGACATCAGCAGAAAATATGTCCTCTATGCCCAGGTCTTTCTTGTGTAGCCACATATCAAACCATAACCTGATGATTTTCTCTCGCTTATCCATAGTGTCCTCCTACACCCGTTGCCAGAGCAGCATATTGTTTTCAAACAGGCCGTTCAGCCTGCCGGTATCTTTCAGCCACGCCAGATAAGAGCGGACGGTGCTGCCCACCAAAACGTATTGCTCAAAGTTCATTGTCAGCCCGTAGTCGGTAAACAGTTTTTGCAGAATGGCCTCAAAGCAGAGCGGTTCCTTGCAGATGCCGGTGATTTTCTCCGCAATCTCCAGCACCTTGTCGATGTTGTACTGTGCCAGGTCTGCTATGTCCTCGGAGGCGGCGGCGTGGGCCGGGACAAACACCTTCGCTTGCAAGGACTTCACCATTTCCAGCGTTTTCAGATAGGCGGCAACATCATAGATAAAGCCGATCTGATACTTGTCCAGCGTTTCCCGGCTGGACAGGCAATCCGCCAGATAGACCACATCATCAGGCGTCCGAAAGCCCACCATATCAAAGAAATGTCCCGGCAGGGGGATGATCTCAAAGCCCTCCGGCAGACACTCCTTCGTCAACTCTTGGGCGTCACTCTCCTGGGCCATGAGGAATTTATGCCGCAGTTCCTTACACGGATAGCCGCCATATAAAAAGGACGGCTCCAAAATGGGGTGGTGGGTAAAGGCACAGTCGATTCCCGGCGCATAGACTTTGCACCCGGTCTGGCCCTGCAAATATCTGTTGCCACCGATGTGGTCAGCGTTGGAATGGGTGTTATAGATGGCGGTGAGCCGCCAGCCGTTGGTGTCCAGAAGCTGACGGACTTTGCGGCCAGCGTCCTTATCGTTGCCGCTATCGATCAGGCAAACGTCCTGGCCGTCCAATCGCACCAGCCCGATCTTCGCTGGACTTTGGATGTAATAGCTTCGCTCCGAAACCTGGATCAATTCGTACATAGTCAGTGCCCTCCTTAATGGTGTGGATAGAATATGGTGTTGTAGACCTCGCACCTGTCCCCGGTCACATTCTGATAGGCGTGGGGAATGTCGGCCCGGAAGCGGATAGCCTGTCTCTCACCAACCTCCACTGGCCTGTCTCCCAGGACGAGCCGCAGCGTCCCTCGCAGGACAAAGATGTGTTCCTCCACACCCTCATCGTGCTTGTCCGAGGAATGGCGGCACTCCGGGTCAAACTCAATGTAGAATGTCTCCACGCTCCGCACCGGGTCATAGGTGAACAGCGGATAGGCCCTCATTTTGCCGCCATCGCCCAAAACCACGTTTGCCTCGTCCGGGCCGGTAACGGTGTATTCCGTCTGTGGTTCCTCCAGGAACGCAGACAGCGGCGTTTTCAGCCCCGTGGCGATCTTCCAGAGGGTCGTCACCGTTGGGACAGACTGGCCGCGTTCGATTTGGCCTAACATGGGCTTGCTCACACCCGTCAGCGCCGCAGTATCGTCCAGGGAAAGTGTGCGGGCCATTCGGATGCTTTTCAGCTTCTCGCCAATTCTCAAATTCATAGGTTCCATTTTATATCCGCTCCGTATGCTTTAACAAATTAGGAGCCTATTATAACATATCAAGCGGATAAATGGAAGTCAAAATGAAAAGATTCTCTCCCGGAATTGAATTGCGGCTGGGCCTATGCTATAATTCAAACGATAAATTCTTTTGGG
>OFHO01001480.1_pt1 | contig 16734 bp, 10 predicted proteins | sample 1521531 | NCBI WGS metagenome assembly OFHO01 (sample SAMEA3504124, study PRJEB24116) | mouse gut metagenome | biome: mouse gut; feature: mouse-associated habitat; material: faeces | place: Denmark | collected 2011
GACAGCTTGTCGAGCGCACGCCGCAGATCCTGCTCCTGAAACGGTTTGAGCAGGTAGTCTATGCTGTTGACCTTGAACGCCTGCAAGGCATATTGGTCGTAGGCCGTAGTGAAGATTATCGGCGCATCGATAGCGACATGGTCGAAGATGCGGAACGAATCGCCGTCGGCCAGATGTATATCCATGAATACCAGATCTATCTCGGGCCTGCATTGGCCGAAGTATTCGATGCTCTCCTCGACGCTCTCCAAAATCTCGGCTATTCCGGCCTCGGGGGCTACGGAGGCTATCATGCGTGCGAGATTCTTCGCAGCGGCCGTCTCGTCTTCGATGATTACTATGTTCATGGCTTCAATGGAGGTTGCAGGGGCAGACGCACCGTAAATCGGTCTTCGAGGTCTTCGATCTCTATGTCGCGGCCGGTAATTATGTGCCAGCGGTTGCGCAGATTTTCGAGCCCGATGCCGGTCGAGGGTTCGCTTTCCAGCTTGGGGTGTTTGGGGTTGGTTATGACGAGTTTGCCGTCTTCGGTAAATATCCTTACGCGAAGCGGCTTGCGCGTTGTGATGCTGTTGTGCTTGACCGTATTTCCGATCAGCGGTTGCAGCGACAGCGCGGGCAGCGTCCAATGTGCGTATGCCGGGTCTATGTCTATGTCGAAGAAGAGTTTATCGGCATAGCGTATCTTGAACAGATAGATGTAGGCCTCGGCGAAATCCATCTCCTCGGCCAGCGTCATGCTCGTGGTCTGTCCGTTCTGGATTATATAGCGGAACGTGTACGACAGTTGGTCGATATACTCCAAGGAGCGCGCCGAGTCGCCCTCTCTGACCAGCATCGACAACGAGTTGAGCGAGTTGAAGAAGAAGTGGGGGTTGATCTGCGATATGAGCATGTTGTAGCGTGTCGAGAGATACTCGTTTTTGAGCCTTTCGTTCTCGACGGTAATCGCTTCGCGCTGACGCATAAGGGCATATATGCGCGAGTATAGCGCCGTCACGACGAACATGAATACGCATTTGAGCAGCACGACCATATAGTCCATAGGCCGCAGGTCGGCCTGCAAGACGGTCACGATGCGGCTGGGATGAAAGCATACCACCGGCGCGAAGAAGAACAGCACTCCGGTAAGGGCCAGACTCAGCATCAGGCGGCGGGCGAAGGTCCAGGACTTCTGCCGATGCGCGCCGAACGGCAGAGTCATTATCGACAGCAGGATGAAAGAGACGACGGCATAGTAGAGTATCTGCCAGATGAACTCCGACGTTTTGCTCGGCCGGTCGTATATGGCTTCGAAGTCGAACTCCTCGCCGTTGCGAAGTATGACGTCGTTCAGCCGGGGGTGGGCGCCTGCTATGCGATGCTTCGGGAACCCGCTCAGTGGCTGTACGGAGACTACGAGGCGGTCTCCGTCTTCGAGTTTGAGAAAGCCGACCTGCCACGACGAGACGTATATGCTGTCGGCGGAGTCGTCGTATGTGATATACCCGTGCATGTCGCGGGACAGGTGCAGCGTACCCTCGCGCTCGATCACGCTCGTCGCATCGTCGTTGCGGCGAGAGCGTGAGTCGACACCGCCGCGCTGCGTGATAAGCGGCATGAGCAGGTATGAAAAGTTGATTACCAGACTCAATGCCACCGCCACGAGCAGATGCAGCCCGACCGGGTTGCTATGTCTTGCGGTCGCTTTCATGCTCGCTCGTCCGACGGATTACTGCTTGTCCTCCTCCTCGTACCACGAGGCGTACATGCGGTAGTCGTGCGCTATGCGGCGGATGATCTCGTCGCGCTGCTCGGGGGTTACGTCCTTGACCTTTTTGGCCGGTATGCCGGCATAGACCGAGTCGGGTTCGAGACGCTGGTTGGACAGAACCAGAGCGTTGGCCGCAACGATGCAGCCCGAGGCGACGACGGCATTGTCGAGCACGGTAGCCCCCATGCCTATCAGACAGTTGTCCTCGATTATCGCGCCGTGGATCGTCGCGTTGTGGCCGACCGATACATAGCTGCCGATGTGGGTCTGCGACGGATGCTTCGAGCCGTCGTAGAGGGTATGGATGACCGTGCCGTCCTGTATGTTGGTGTGGTCGCCGATCGTGATGCTGTTCACGTCGCCTCGCAACACGGTGTTGTACCATATCGAGCAGTCGCGTCCGATCTTCACGTCGCCGATCAATACGGCCGTCTCGGCCAGAAATGTATTCTCTCCCATCTCGGGACGGTGTCCTCTAACCTCTTTGAATAATGCCATGATATTTTTGTTTAATATATACTTACAATGATTATATTTACCGTTGCTTGGCCTGCTGCCACAGCTCTTCCATACGCTCCGTGTCGAGCTCGTGCAGCGAATGTCCCTCGGCGACGGCCTGCTGCTCCATATATTCGAAACGGCTGATGAACTTCTTGTTGGTGCGTTCGAGAGCGGCTTCGGGGTCGATGCCGTAGAGACGGCATACGTTTATCAGGGCGAAGAACAGGTCGCCTATCTCGGCCTCGGTGGCGGCTGCGTCGCTGCGCTTCATCTCGGTCTCGACCTCTGCGATCTCCTCTCTGACCTTGTCCCAGACATCTTCGCGCCGCTGCCAGTCGAAGCCCGTTGCGGCGGCTTTCTCGCCTATGCGGTAGGCCTTGACCATAGACGGCAGGCTGCGCGGTACGCCGCCGAGAGTGCCGCTCTTGCGGTTCTTTTTACGCAATTTCAGTGCCTCCCAATTCTCCTTGACCTGTTGCGGCGTGTCGGCGTGTATATCGCCGTAGACATGCGGATGACGGTATATGAGCTTGTCGCATACGCCGTTGACGACATCGGTATAGTCGAACGCATGCTGCTCGTCGCCCAACTTCGAGTAGAATACCACATGCAGCATCAGGTCGCCGAGCTCCTCCTTTATACCCTCCATATTGCCGTCGACTATGGCGTCGGCAAGCTCGTATGTCTCCTCGATCGTATTGTGACGCAGCGACTCGAATGTCTGCTCTCTGTCCCACGGACACTGCTCGCGCAGCGTATCCATGATCTCGATAAGCCGTGCGGTCGCCTCTTCCGCCTTTTTCATATCCATAAGTTGCAATGTTTGTTTAGCTTCGGCAAAGATAAAAATTATATCGATAGCAACCGTTATTGCAGTCGAAAATATTACCTTTGTAACGATATGAGAAGATTGACCCTACTGTTAGCGATGTCGCTTTCGGCGGCTGTTGCCGCCGCATCGACTCTGATTCCGCAGCCGTCGCGTCATGTGCTCGCGCAAGGCACGTTTACGGTCGACGCCGATACGCGGATCGTATATGCTGCGCCGCTTGAACGGCTGGCGCGTTACATGACTCGATATCTGCCGTTGCAGACCGTTGCGGCGGCCGATGCCGGGAGTGGCGGAAATATCGTTCTGACGATAGACGATTCGCTGTCGAGCGAGGCGTATAGGCTGTCGGTAACGACTGATAACGTTACTATTGCGGCTGCTACCTACGGCGGAGCTTTCAATGGCGTGCAGACTCTCTTCCAACTGCTGCCCGCAACGGTTTACGAGGGTGCCGAACTGCCCGTCGCTGCGGATTGTTGCCTTGTGGAGGATAAGCCGCAATACGACTATCGCGGATTCATGCTCGATGTCTGCCGCACGTGGATGGATAAAGATAATGTGAAGCATTATATAGATCTGCTCGCATTCCATAAGATCAATAAGTTGCATCTGCACCTTTCGGATGACGAGGCTTGGCGCTTGGAGATAGTGTCGCATCCCGAACTGGCAGAAGTGGGCGGCTACCGCGGCGGGGGCAGCCCCGTATGGCCGCGCTACGGCAAGTGGAACGAGCGCTACGGCGGTTATTATACGCAGGACGACATGCGCGAGTTGATCGAATATGCCGCCGTGCGCAATATCGAGATCATACCCGAGATCGATCTGCCGGGACACAGTCTCTGTCTGGCCACGATTCATCCCGAGGTGCTGTGCGACTATACGCCCGATCTGTCGTCGTCGCTGGGCTACGATACCCGGTCGGCGCTATGTGCGACCGATGAGAGCAACTACCGGCTGTTGGAGGATATTCTCGGCGAGGTATGCGGACTGTTCCCGTCGAAACATATACATGTAGGCGGCGACGAGGTCGACATGGCGCAGTGGAGACGCTGTCCGACATGCAGCGCATATATAGAGAGGTGCGGCGGCGATGCCCATGCGTTGCAGTCGTATTTCATGTCTCGCATCGAGAGCATCCTGCTGTCGCACGGCAAGCATGCGTCGGTCTGGAACGAGGCGGTCGACGGCGGACGTCTCTCCGCTGCGACGCACGTATACGGCTGGGAGGGTGTCAAGCAGTGTCTGAAAGCTACGGCCGACGGTTATGCGACGGTGGTCATGCCCGGCGCCTATTTCTATTTCGATATGAAGCAGTCGCCGCGCGAGCCGGGGCACGACTGGGCTGCGATATTCGACTGCCGCAAGGTATACTCGTTCTCGCCGGCCGCACATGGCTTTACAGAGGAGCAGCGGCGAAATATTCTCGGATTCGAGGCTACGTTTTTCAGCGAGGCATATGCTTCGCGCAATCCCGAGACGACGGCTTATATAGAGTACCAAACCTTTCCGCGCATCTGTGCGCTGGCCGAAATCGCTTGGAGCGATGCGGAGCGCGACTGGGACGGATTCTATCGACGATTGAAAGTCCATTACGGCCGCATGGCGGCTATGGGCGTGTCATTCCGCCTCTTTCCTCCCGAAGTCGCTTATCGCGACGGCATGCTTACGGCAAAGGTCGATGACCGCAGCACGATATATTACCGTCGCGATCCGCTTGCGGAGTGGATGCCGTATGCCGGCGCGATAAGGACCGATCGTCCGTGGGAGTATGCCTTCGAGAGCCGCTATGGCGTGGCGCACAGCCCCGAGGCTGGTGTCGACGCACGCTTCAAGACAATAACTCCGGCATTCAGGATTACATCGTCGATGCCTCAGAGCGGAACATTTACATTCGAAAAGGCGCAGGCTTACGGCCGGCTTGCGCGCACTGCACGCGCCGCCGATGCTGGCGATTGGGTGCAGTTTACATTCGAGCGTGCGGTAGAGTGTCGGCGCATGTATGTCGCCACCGGTAATTTCCAGCTGCCGCGGTTCATCTTCGAAAACGGCTATGTCGAGATTAGCAGCGACGGAGATACCTTCGAGCGTGTCGGCGACCTCGACTGCGGGGGCTATACGATCGAGTATCCGGCACGACCGATAAAGGCCGTGCGCATGGTATGCACCTCGCCCGGCAACGGTGCGTCATTCGTTTCGATACAGCCGCCGACGATATACCCGCGCCTGTGATTCCGAGTCGGGAGAGGCGCACCGAGCCGCTTCGCAATGAAAAATACCCCTGCCGAGGATTCTCCCGGCGGGGGTATTTCGTCGATCGCTTATCGTCCGACCGCAGTTATATCATGCGTTGCCGCAACGGCGCTATCGCCTGATCTCCGCACCCGCCTGCTTCTCGAACTGCGATTGCAGGTTGTTCATCGTGCGTTCGATCTGCTTGTCGGTCAAGGTCTGCGACTTGTCTTCGAGGACGAAGCCGAGTGCATACGACTTCTTGCCGGCGGGCAGCTTGTCGCCCTCGTAGACGTCGAACAGGGATACGCTCTTCAACAACTTCTTTTCGGTGGCGAATGCTATGTCGCGCAGTTTGAGGAACGTGACGTCGCGGTCGACCAGCAGCGCAAGATCGCGTCTTACCTCGGGGAACTTCGACAGCTCGGTGTATGCAATCTTGTGCTTGCGCGTGAGCTTGACCAGAGAGTCGAAATTCATCTCCATGAAGAATACGTCCGTTTTGAGCGAGAAGCGGCGTCGGAGAGCCGGCGACACGACACCCATTTGCAGCAGCTCCTTGCCGTTGGCCGAGATCGATACGGCGTCGGCGAAGAGGTCGCTCTGCAACGGCTCGCATTTGAGCGAATATATGTCGATGCCGAATCGGCGCAGCAGTCTCTCGATCATGGCGCGCAGCGTGAAGAACGACGCCTGCTCCGCCTTGCTGTTCCACCATAGTGGCGTTGCGACACCCGTGACGGCCATTGCGAGGCGGTATGTCTCGGTGTAGGGTGCCAGCGCATCCTCGCCGCCTGCATGCGAGAGGTCGTAGCGGTAGCAGTTGCCGAACTCGTAGAGCCTCAGATCGCCGTTGCGGCGGTTTGCGTTCAGCTCGACGGCTTCGAGCATGTTGAAAAGCAGCGTCTGCCGCATGACGTTAAGGTCGGCGCTAAGAGGGTTCATTATCTTCACGCAATTCTCCGACTTGTATGATTCGAGACCTTCGTAATAGGCCGCCTTGGTCAGCGAATTGGACATGATCTCGGTGTAGCCGTTGGCCGAAAGATAGTCGGCCGCGATGTTTATAAGACGGTTGCGGTTGGGGTTCGGCGCATACGACAGCGTAGAGTTGACATGCTCGGGTATCTCGACGTTGTTGTAGCCGTAGATGCGGAGTATCTCCTCGATGACATCGGCCTCGCGACGCACGTCGACACGATAGGGCGGTACGGCCAGAGTGAGCGTGTCGCCCTGCTCCGAGGTCACTTCTATGTCGAGCGCATCGAGAATCGTGCGCACCGTCGCTGCCGGAATATCCTTGCCGATAAGGCGGTTGGTGCGGTCGAGAGAGAGCTCTACGACGAACGGCTCGGCAGGCGAGGGGTTTATGTCGATTATGTCGCTCGATATCTCGCCGCCTGCGAGCTCCTTCATAAGCAGTGCGGCACGTTTGAGCGCATATACCTGAATGTCGGGGTCGATGCCGCGCTCGAAGCGGAACGAAGCGTCGGTGTTAAGGCCGAAACGCTTGGCCGTCTTGCGAATCCAGACGGGGTTGAAGTACGCGCTTTCGAGGAACACGTTGACCGTGCTGTCGCTTATGCCCGAGTCCAGGCCGCCGTAGACGCCGGCGATGCACATCGGACGCTCGGCCGAGCATATCATAAGGTCGCGGTCGGTAAGTTTGCGCTCCACGCCGTCGAGCGTGACGAACGGCGTACCTTCGGGGCATGTCTTGACGACGATGCGTCCGCCCTCGATCTTGTCGGCATCGAAAGCATGGAGCGGCTGCCCCAGCTCGAAGAGCACGTAGTTGGTTATGTCGACCAGATTGTTTTTGGGGTTGATGCCTGCGGCGCGCAGCTCGTTCTGCATCCAGTCGGGCGAGGGCGCTATCTTGCAGTTGCGGACTGTGAGACCGGCGTAACGCGGTGCCGCCTCGCTGTTCTCGACCGTAACGCCGATCGTAAGGTCGCGGTTGTCGACCTCGAACGCATCGACCGAAGGCAGCAGCAGGCGGGCGTTATCGTCGCCGCGGCTGCGCAGATATGCCGCAAGGTCGCGTGCGACGCCTATGTGCGACGCAGCGTCGATACGGTTGGGCGTGAGGCCTACGGCTATCAGGAAGTCGTCCTCGATATGCAGATACTCCTTAGCGGTCATACCCACGCGAGCATCGGCCGGAAGCTCCATGATGCCCTCGTGGCCCCTGCCTATGCCGAGCTCGTCCTCGGCGCAGAGCATGCCGAGCGACTCGACGCCGCGTATCTTGCTGCGCTTGATCTTGAACTCCTCCTCGCCGCCGCCCGGGTAGAGCACGCTGCCGACGGTGGCGCACAGCACTTTCAGACCCTTGCGGCAGTTGTGGGCGCCGCAGACGATCTGCAACGGAGCCTCCGCACCCACGTCGACCGTGGTTATGTGGAGGTGGTCGGAATCGGGATGATCCTCGCATGTCAGCACCTCGGCCACGACCACACCGGCCAGCCCGCCGCGGATCGTCTCTATCTTCTCGAAGCCTTCGACCTCCAATCCTATGTCGGTCAATATCTCCGCTATGCGCTCGGCCGACAGATCGGTCGCGATATACTTCTTCAACCAGTTGTACGAAATGTTCATATAGTTATGATTTTATCTGTTTTCTGTCAATCGTACAAAGGTACGAATTTTTCCGTTAATTGACAATTATTTCGCTGCCGCTACGGCCGCATGAAGATCGGCAGCCTTGGCCGCCATGCGGTCGAGGCCGTCAGTGTTATTGTCAGTGGCTGCCGATATAGAGCAGCACCATGCCGGCGAGTATAAGCAACAGATCGAGGAACTTGGCCCGCAGGTTGCGCTCGCCGAAGAGCAGGGCGCCGCAGGCGAACGATACTATTACCGATGAATGGCGTATCATCGAGACTATCGAGATCATAGCCTCGGGACGGCTCAGCGCCTGATAGTAGCAGAAGTCGGCGCAGCAGATGAAAACGGATATCAGCGGTATTGCCCGGTTCCATTTGAGCGGTGCGCGATGACGGTCGGGATACCATATCGCGGCGGCTATTACGGTCATCATTGCCGCCTGATAGACACAGAACCAGCTCTGTACGAATACGGGATTGAGCTTCGAGACGACGAACTTGTCGTAGAGCCCGCTCGCCGCGCCCAGAAGTGTCGCTGCGGCCAATGCCCAGATCCATACGTTGCGGCGGAAATCTATGCCGTCGCGTCTGCTCGATCGGCTGAGCAGGTAGAGCGACAGCAGCGCCAGAGCGATGCCCGCCCATTGCCATAGGTTGGGGCGTTCGCCGAATATGGTCATGGCGCCTATAAGCACCAGTATCGGACGTATGGAGTTTATCGGGCCGACGATCGTCAGCGGCAGATGCTTTATGGCATAGTAGCCGAATATCCACGACGAGAGCACGAGAGCCGATTTGGCCACTATGAGCAGATGCTCGTGCAGCGATCCTTGTGTGGACGAGAGCACGGTGCCGTCGAACCAGCCCAGCGACAGCTCGGCGCTGAGCAGCGGAGGCAGGAATATCAGCGAACAGAAGATCGTGTTGAGCAGCAGTACGGGTATGACCGCATTATCCCTAAGCGCGCTTTTTTTTGCCGCGTCGTAGAGGCCGAGCAACATTGCCGATGCGAATGCCAGCGATAACCACATCTCCGGAGTGCCTGCCGGCTGTATTAAATCGACATATCGGCGATAAGGAATATCGCCAGCGTCGTGCTGGCAAGCCCGTTGAGAGTGCCGAACGCGATGCCTATGTTGCGCTGCCTGGTCGGCGTCACGAGTATGTGCTCCATGACGATTATAGCCGTAAAGACCGCGCAGCCGGCATAGAGAGGCCAGCGCTGCGGCAGATACGAAGCGAATAGGAGCAGGGCGGCTATGCTCGCGGCATGCAGTGCGATGCTGATGGCGAGCGAGGTGCGTGCGGAGAATCTTGCCGGTATCGAGTGGAGCGAGTGCCGGCGGTCGAACTCGGCATCCTGCAACGCATATATTATGTCGAACCCTCCGCACCATGTCATGACCAGAAGCGTCAGTATGCACGGCTCGACGGCGAAGCTGCCGGCTACGGCGAGGTATGCTCCGACGGGGGCTATGCCGAGCGACAGACCCAGCACCAGATGCGCAAGCGCGGTAAACCGCTTGCAGTAGCTGTAAAACATTACCACGGCCAGCGCCACGGGCGAGAGCCACCCCGTAAGAGGGTTGATCGTAGCGGCCAGCACGATGAACAGCAGCGCATTCGCCCCGACGAACCACAATGCCGCGCGCGGCGATATGACGCCTGCCGGAATCTCGCGCGAAGCCGTGCGCGGATTGCGGGCGTCTATGTGGCGGTCTGCCCAGCGGTTGAAGCCCATGGCGACGTTGCGGGCGAAGACCATGCAGCCTACGACCTGCATGAGCAGTATGGGCAGCGAGAGCGACGAGGTGTCGCATGTCTTCCATGCGTAAACGAATGCAATCAGGGCGAAGGGCATGGCGAATATCGTGTGCGAGAACTTTACGAGTCTCAGGTAATCGGTAAGTGCTGTCATAACGTTGAATTTATTTCGGACATTTCTGCGTCTCGGCATTTCACGAACTGCGTTCGGCTATGCCGAGGCTCGACGAAAGCGTGTCTTTATCGTTTGTTGTCGTTGCTGCGTGCGAGCCTGCGCCGCGCCCATTCCATGACGTTCGACGGAGGACGCCTGTGCGACAGCTCGTTGCGCATGAAATCCATGTAAGGGGCAGCGTGGTCGAAGAACTTGTAGTACCCCTTGCAGAGGTAGTTGAGTCCAGGCTCGCCGGTACGTGTGTACGCGAAGCGGTTGCGTGGGCACTCGCCGTTGCAGGCGAACAGATAGCGGCACTCGCGGCATTGCGAGGGCAGCGAACGCAGCTTGGCGTCGCCGAATGCGCTCTGCCTCGTGCTGCGCATCAATTCGCCGATCGGCGTGCGGACGATATTGCCGAGCTTGTATTCGGGAAAAACGAAGTGGTCGCAGGCATAGAGGTCGCCGTTGAACTCCAATGCTCCGGCATGGCCGCATATCTTCGACAGCGTGCAGAGTCCGGGCGCCTGACCGACCCAGTTGGCCAGCGTCGCGTCGAACATCTGAACGAATATCTCTCCGACGTCGGCCGTTACCCAGCGGTCGAATACCCTGCACAGGAAGCGTCCCCACTGCCCGGGCGTTACCGAAAAGTCTGCGAGTCGGGCATCGCTGTCGGCCGCCGAAGCCAGCATGCGTCCGTCTTCGCGGGGCAGTATGCGTTCGACGACGGGTGTGAATTGCAGAAAGCGGCAGCCTGTCGAGCGGAAAAAGTCGTAGAAGCCCTCGGGGTCGTCGCCGTTGAAGCGGTTGACGACGGCCAGTGCGTTCCATTGAACGTCGTGCTTGGCCAGCAGACCTATGCCGTGCATAACATCGTCGAAAGTGCCGCCGCCACGGCGGTCGAGACGATAACGGTCGTGATATCGGCGAGGGCCGTCTATCGATATGCCCACGAGCCAGCCGTTGTCGCGGAAGAATGCACACCACTCATCGTCGAGCAGCGTGCCGTTGGTCTGTATGGTATTTTCGATTCTGCGTCCGGCGCCGTACTTGCGCTGCAACTCGACTACGCGCCGGTAGAAATTCTTGGAGCGCAGCAGCGTCTCGCCGCCGTGCCACGAGAATACGACCTGAGGCGTGGGCTGTGCGGCGATATAGTCGCGGATGAAAAGATCGAGCAATTCGTCGCTCATCGTCTGCGCCGGCTGCGACGGATACATCATGCCCTTTTCGAGATAGTAGCAGTATTCGCACGCGAGATTGCAGCGCGAACCGGCCGGCTTGGCCATGACGTATATCGGTCTGACGTATTGTCCGAATGAGATGCTCTCTTCCATTGCCGTAAAAAAAACGTCGTACCGTCAGCCGACGGCACGACGCAAAGTTAATCAAATTACGCCTTACTTGAAAGGGATGTCCATCATAAAAAGCGGATTCTCCGGTTCGGTGTGCGACTCGCGAATGAACTGCCGCATCTTCTCGACGATCTCGGGGTGCTCGGCCGCAAGGTCGTGCTCCTCTCTCAGATCGGTCGATATGTCGAATAGCTCGATGCGATCGTTGCCGCTCTTGACCTCGCGCAGCAAACCCTTCCACTTGCCGTAACGAACGGCCACCCAGCCCTTGCCGCCGGGGAACTCCCAGTATAGATATTCGTGCTGCTTCTGGCGTTTCTGCTTGCCGCGTATGGTCGGCAGCAGCGATATGCCGTCGGTCTTGGGCGAGTCGATGCCGGCGATGTCGCACAACGTAGGCATCACGTCGGGAAAATATCCGATATGGTCGCATACCTGCGGCGCGATGCGGTCGCCCCACGCTACGATGAACGGCATGCGGATGCCGCCCTCGCGCAGCGAAGCCTTGCCCCAGCCCTTGCCGCTGCGGAATGGCGCCGCGCTTTGGAACCACTCGGTAGACGAGCAGGAGTTGGCCGCCGGACCGTTGTCGCTCGTGATGAATATTATGGTGTCGTCCCACAATCCCAAACGCTTCAACTCCTCGACAAGGCCGCCGATCTGTCGGTCGATATGCGATATCATCGCCGCGTAGGTGGCATGCGGCCAGCGCGACGGGAAGTAGCCCCTGCCCTCTATGGGCGACTCGTCGCCGAACTTGCGCACATAGTATTGCACCTCGTCGGCCGGAGCCTGCATCGGGCTGTGGGGTATGGGCGTGGTCCACATAAGGAAGAATGGGTTGTCGCGGTTTTCGCCGACGAACCGCAGCACGCGTTCATACATCAGATCGGGGCTGTAAGTGTTCTGCGCATACTTCTCGTAGCTTCGCGGATCCATGGGATCGGCTCCATCGTCGAGCGGCGTGCCCGGCGGCAGGAGCTGGTTGTCGAGATATACGCGGCGGTCGTTCTCCCAGAGGAAAGGAGGGTAGTAGCAGTGTGCCTGACGCTGGCAGATGCAGCCGAAATATTCGTCGAAGCCCATTTTGTTGGGCGTGCTTTCGCTCGTCGGGCCTCCCACGCCCCATTTGCCGATCATGGCCGTGCGGTAACCGGCGCGTTTCATTTCGCTGCCGAGCGTAGGCGTTCCGGCGCGCATCGGGGCCTGACCTTCGAGCGTCGAGTCGCGCAGCATCTCGGCGTGGTTCCATACATCGCCGCGATGCGTCATCTCGTCGTTGGCGCGTATCTGCGCATGTCCCGAGTGCATGCCCGTAAGCAGGCCGCAGCGTGCCGGCGACGAGAGCGGTGCGGCCGAGTACATATCCGTAAAGCGGATTCCACGTGCGGCGAGTGCGTCGATGTTGGGCGTCTCGGTGCGCGTCTGGCCGTAGCATCCGAAATCTCCGTAACCGGCATCGTCCAGAAGGATGAAGATCACGTTCGGTTTATCGGGCTTTGCGGCTGCGGCATCCGATGCCGGCATGGCTGCGAGTGCCGGCACGGCGGCGGCTCCGACAAACAGAGTTTTGCTAAGTTTGTGATTCATTTCGTTTCGTTTAAGTGTTTTTTATTTTGTTTCGGATAGTTTTTGAATTGTTTTTGATAGGCAAATGTAGCGTTTTTATATTAAATCGCAAAAATATTTCGAACCTACATACACTCTTTCGCATGGCGCGGCGCGGTGTTGCCGCACCGGCCGGACAAATAAACTACGTGTCGTTTGCTCGATTTACTTATTTTGCCTACTTTTGTAATCTGAAAAATTGTACTGTACGATGAAAAACATACGCAATTTCTGTATTATCGCCCATATCGACCACGGCAAGAGTACGCTGGCCGACCGACTGTTGGAAAAGACGAATACGCTCAACCAGCGCGAGATGCAGAATCAGGTGCTCGACGACATGGATTTGGAGCGCGAAAAGGGTATTACCATAAAGAGCCACGCCATACAAATGGAATATACCGCGCGCGACTCGCAGACATACGTCCTCAATCTGATCGACACTCCGGGACATGTCGACTTCTCCTACGAGGTGTCGCGCGCGATAGCCTCGTGCGAGGGTGCGCTGCTGGTGGTCGACGCGACGCAGGGCATACAGGCTCAGACCATATCGAATCTCTATCTTGCCTTGGGGCAGGATTTGGAGATCATCCCCGTGCTCAACAAGATCGACTGCGACTCTGCGATGATAGACGAGGTAAAGGACCAGATCATCGACCTTATAGGTTGCAAGGAGGAGGAAATTCTGCTCGCCTCGGGCAAGACCGGACAGGGCGTCGAGGAGGTGCTCGAAGCGATCGTCGAGCGTGTGCCGGCACCCGAGGGCAATGACGAAGGCCCGTTGCAGGCGCTTATCTTCGACTCGGTATTCAATCCGTTCAGAGGAATCATAGCCTATTTCCGCGTATTCAACGGTACGCTGCATAAGGGCGACCACGTTAAGTTCTTCAACACGGGCAGCGAGTACGACGCCGACGAGATCGGCGTGCTTAAATTGAAGATGTCGCCGCGCAACGAGATCCGCTCGGGCGACGTAGGATACATCTGCTCGGGCATCAAGACCTCGACCGACGTCAAGGTCGGCGATACGATCACTTCTGTTGCCGCCCCGTGCGATGAGGCTATCGCCGGTTTCGAGGATGTCAAGCCTATGGTCTTCGCCGGCGTATATCCGGTCGAGGCCGACCAGTACGAGGATCTGCGTGCCTCGCTCGAAAAGTTGCAGCTCAACGACGCTTCGCTCACGTTCGAGCCTGAGAGCTCTCTGGCGCTGGGCTTCGGATTCCGCTGCGGTTTTCTGGGACTGCTGCACATGGAGATCATTCAGGAGCGCCTTTACCGCGAGTTCGACATGGATGTCATTACCACCGTGCCCAACGTCTCTTACCGCATTACGACAACCTCGGGCGACGAATTGGAGGTTCATAATCCGTCGGGACTGCCCGAGATCACTAAGGTGTCGAAGATCGAGGAGCCCTATATATTGGCGCAGATCATCACGAAAGCCGACTATCTGGGCAACGTCATAAAGCTGTGCATCGACAAGCGCGGCGTGATGAAGAACCAGACCTTCATCACGCAGGATCGCGTGGAGATCAATTTCGAGATGCCGCTTTCGGAGATCGTGTTCGATTTCTACGACAAGTTGAAGAGCATATCGCGCGGTTACGCTTCGTTCGACTACCACCGCACGGGTTATCAGCCGAGCAAACTCGCCAAGCTCGATATACTGCTCAACGGCGAGCCCGTCGATGCGCTCTCGTCGCTCATATATGCCGACCACGCATACGACTTCGGCCGCCGCATGTGCGAGAAGCTCAAAGAGCTGATACCCAGACAGCAGTTCGACATTGCCATACAGGCTGCTATCGGCGCCAAGATCATCGCGCGCGAGACGGTCAAGGCTGTTCGCAAGGATGTTACGGCCAAGTGCTACGGCGGCGACATATCGCGTAAGCGCAAACTGCTCGAAAAGCAGAAGGCAGGCAAGAAGCGCATGCGCCAGATAGGCTCGGTCGAGGTGCCGCAGTCGGCATTCCTCGCCGTGTTGAAGATGGACTGACGCACGGTTTCATACGGATAAAGTTATCGCCGCAGCCTTTCGGGTTGCGGCGATTATTTTGCGTGATATGCCGGCGGATTATGATCTCCTGCCCGACCTGATATGAAGTACGCTGTGCAGCTGTCGTGTAATCGGCGATGCGGAGCTCCCGAAACATACGATGGCAACGTCTACATATAAGATGTGCGAGGGCTGATGCTCGACCTGATACGGCAATATTCCGATTATATAATCGTATGTTGCGTGCAAATAAAAAATCAACGAATTGACTGATGTCTTTAATTCGTTGATTTTTAAGAGCGGCAAGCGGGACTCGAACCCGTGACCCTCGGCTTGGGAAGCCGATGCTCTACCGACTGAGCTACTGCCGCATGTAGGGAATATTTTCGGTATCGGTCAAAAATACGGCGAGTCGAGCGGATAAGCAGGCGTTAGCTCGATTAAAGCCGAACCCGAAGTATCATTGACGGAGTCAAAGATACGAAATAAATTATAATTATCACTATTCCCGGTATGAAAAAATAGTGTCGATCCGGATTATGCGAGATCGGCTGCCGCCCCCTCCCTTCGCATGCGTCGCAATCGTACATAGATATAGAGGCTGCACGATGCCCTGAAAGACATGGCAAGGGCTGCGTGTCGATTGTATGGCGCGACGGCGACGATGCTGAGCGTGCTTGCCGGCGGGCGATACGGAAAGGTGTCCGGCTTGATAGAACATGTATAATGTTTTATTGTATAAGTGATTAAATATGAAAAATAATTTGCAGTTAAATGAAAATTTACTACTTTTGTATCGATCCGACTAAACCGAATTCGGCTTTTGCCGATAATCCTTACTCACACCGGAGGACTTGGTGTCCCCAACGGTGAGTAAGGCTATTACTCGGTTTATACGGATCAAAAAGAAGTTGGGGGCACCTTTACGGAATTACAGTTTAAGTATAAATAAACGGATCGGAGATATCGGATATTGTCGATATCTCCGATCGACTTTTGCAGCAGTCCTCTTATTAGCAGTGCGATATGTATAGGCACGGCTGTTGCTGACGCAAAAAATCCACGCCCGAGCGTGGATTCCAAGATGTAGCTATACTTGGCGAAACCCTGTTTTGCTTGCTCCGCCGCCGTCAGCTGTACGTTAGCGGCGCGGACGCATGCCGGGAGGCATTTTGAGTTTTCCGCCGGCTACCGTCTTCATCATCTTGCGCGTATCCTCGAACTGCTTCATCAGACGGTTGACATCCATGATAGTCGTTCCGCTGCCCTTGGCGATACGTTCGCGGCGGCGGGCATTGATGATCTCGGGATTTTCGCGCTCGGCCGGAGTCATGGAGTCGATGATAGCCTCGGTCTGCTTGAAGGCATCCTCGGGTATGTCGACGTTCTTCAACGCCTTGCCCATGCCGGGTATCATCGACGCGAGGTCTTTGAGATTGCCCATTTTCTTGATCTGTGCTATCTGCTCGCGGAAATCGTTGAAGTTGAACTGGTTCTTAATAAGCTTCTTTTTGAGCTTGCGCGCCTGCTCCTCGTCGAACTGCTCCTGCGCACGCTCTACCAGCGATACGACGTCGCCCATGCCCAATATACGGTCGGCCATACGTTCGGGGTGGAACACTTGCAGGGCGTCCATTTTTTCGCCGCTCGAAATGAATTTCAGAGGTTTGTCGACAACCGAACGGATCGATATGGCGGCACCGCCGCGCGTATCGCCGTCGAGCTTGGTCAGGACGACACCGTCGAAATCGAGCCGGTCGTTGAACTCCTTGGCGGTATTGACGGCATCCTGACCCGTCATCGAGTCGACGACGAAGAGCGTCTCGCTCGGCTTGACGGCCGCCTTGATCGCCGTTATCTCCTGCATCATCGCCTCGTCGACGGCCAGACGGCCGGCCGTGTCTATTATGACGAGGTCAAGGGT
>OFHO01001483.1_pt1 | contig 16702 bp, 9 predicted proteins | sample 1521531 | NCBI WGS metagenome assembly OFHO01 (sample SAMEA3504124, study PRJEB24116) | mouse gut metagenome | biome: mouse gut; feature: mouse-associated habitat; material: faeces | place: Denmark | collected 2011
AAACATAATTCGACGCTTAGAAATTGTAATAGCTAATAAGGGGATTGATAATTTAAATAAAGTAGGAGCGATACCAACTATTATAGAGGCGACATATACCTCAAAACATAAAGAAATGGGATATACAAAAGAAGATATACAGGATTATTATGTTTTGTTAAAATTTGAAAAAATTGATAAATTAAAAAATAATCACTGTACTGATTGTTGGGCTAAGGCCGTTTGTCTTTCATGCCCGGCAGCATTACTATTAGAAAAATCTTTGGAAAAATTAGATGCGGAATGTTATACGAGGAGAATTTTGGAAAAACAGATGATATTAAAGTGCGCTAAATTTAGTCTTGCAAAAAACAGTTAGACTTAGGTGCATTTAATAAATTTTGTGAAAAGGAGGTGATGGAATGTTAAAAGATGTGTTAAATAATGAGCTGAATACACTTACAATCGATGCTGTAGAGTGTATTGATCTTGATGAAAGTATGGCTGCCGGTGTTGGCTGCCGCGGTTCTGCTTGTGCCGGTGCTTGCACTTGTCCTCTAGTACTATAATAATGTTAACAAACAATACACGTATTTTATATACGTGTATTGTTTGTTAGTATACGGTAATATGAAAAACGAAAGGAAATGCACAAATGAAAATGCTGTCCGGAAAAGGGAAAATATTAATGTCGCTGACCTGCCTGCTTTATGCAATGCAGTCGGTAATTATAGCTGCGCTGGTCTATACAAATGGTAAGATAATTGAGTTTGCGACAAATGGCGATGTAAGCAAAATGGGTTGGGCAGTGGCAGTGGCTTTTGGAATATCATTGCTGAGTTATCTGGAAACTGCCGCTGCCGCCTACACAAGACTGGCCTATCTCTCTAATGGTGAAATGACCATGAAAAGCAAGATTATGAAAAATATCCTGAGACGTCCCCTGCAGAGCTTTCGTGGTGAGAATGACGCCTTTTATTTAAACCTCATGTCAACAGATGTGACAATGTATAGAACCGATTACCTGGGAATATTCCCCTATTTGTTTTCATCAGCTTTTGCGATTATTTCCTCGGCTTATGTGTTGTGGACATTACATATTTGGCTATTGGCGGCAGCTCTTGCAGTGGCTGTCATTCCAATGGCAGCTATCAAACCTTTTGCAACAATAGAGAAAAAACTGAGAGGGGATTACTCTGCTGCCTCTGAAAAATACACCAATGTTTTAAAGGAAACAATCGAGGGGTATGAGGTTGTCCGTACAGGAAACAGTGGGGATGACTTTCAAGCCAGACATGATAATGCCAGCGAAAATCGTCAGAAATATTTCCGTAAGTTTAATTTTGTAAGTGAGATGAGCTTCGAGACCCTTATGTCAGTGGCTGGGCTTTCGAAGATCGTATGCCTGGGTATTGGCGGCTATTTGGCTGTACATGGGCTTGTTGCAGCCGGTATGCTGATCTCAGCCTCCAACTACTTTACAAGCCTTTCAAACTCATTTACAAATATAACGGATTATATTATTACCATTCGTTCCAGTAAAGATGTGGTTGAGAAGCTGCATACGCAAAGCAGTTTGCCGTACCCGGGTGATAGCGGCATCCAATTAGCTGCGCCAACGGATATTTCCTATGAAAATGTATCGTTTTCTTTTGGCAAAAAGAAACTTTACGATGGGTTTAGCCATACATTCCGTCAAGGCGGATGTTATGCTGTGGTTGGTGAAAGCGGAAGCGGTAAGTCCACGATGTTTAAGCTGCTGCTAAAATACTTCGACAATTATGAGGGCAATATTTTATTAGGCGGCCAAAATATCAAAAAACTCTCTGAAAATGAGCTGTACTCAAAGATTGGAATTATCACGCAGACGCCATACTTATTCAATGCCACATTCTATGACAATATAACCTTGTTCAGCGGCAATCCCAAGGAAAATTCCGGCGAGTACATAAACTTGCTGGATGATCTGAACTTAACGGCTTTAGCTGAACAAGTTGGAGACGTTCCTCTTGGGGATTTTGGCGATAATATTTCCGGTGGTGAACGCCAGCGTATTAACATTGCTCGTACAATGTTTAGAAAGCCTGAAATTTTAATTTTTGATGAGCCTGCCACAGGGCTTGACCCTGAGAACGCAGCTCTAATCGACAACTTTATCTTTAACCACAAGGAAATCACCCGCATTGTTATATCCCATAACTGGGCAGAGGACTACCTAAGTCGTTTTGATGAAATTATAAGGCTGTAAATAAAAAAGGATAGGGAATCGTTCCCTATCCTTTTTTATTTATAGCCTTTTTTGCGAAATATACCGAAAAAAGTGCAGATTATGATGATTTATAATATAATGATTATTTTCCTGCTATAATGTTGCAAAATCAACCAGAAACAGGAGAGTGTGTATCAATATGCAGAAGATAGAGGAGATATTAACCCATGCGGCATGGGCAGGAGCAAGCGACGTACATATTACCACCGGGATTTCACCAAAGATGCGGCAGAACGGCAGTCTTGCCACGATGCCATTTGAAAAAATGACGGCAGAGGACACGTTGGAGATTGCGCGCAGCATTATGAGTGAAGCCCAGATGCAAAGTTTTGAGGAGAAGGGAGAGTATGACATGGCATTCTCCATTCCTAATCAGGGACGTTACCGTGTCAATATATTCCGGCAGCAAGGGGATGTGGCTATGGCGTTCCGTCTGGTGTCGGAGAAGATTCCTTCGCCGGAGGAGCTGGGGGCGCCGGACTCCATTATAGACTTGTATCAGCGCAAGCGGGGTCTGGTTCTTGTGACCGGGCCTACGGGCAGCGGTAAGTCAACCACATTGGCGGCGATTATTGACAAGGTAAATACGTTTCGGGACGCCCATGTGGTGACGTTGGAAGACCCCATCGAGTATATCCATCAGCACAAGAGGTCTATGGTACACCAGCGTGAAATTGGGATGGATACCCAGAGTTATGCAAATGCGCTGCGTGCAGCCCTCCGTGAAGACCCGGATGTTATTCTGGTGGGAGAGATGCGGGATTATGAGACGATTGGCGTGGCGGTTACGGCGGCTGAGACAGGACATCTGGTACTGTCCACCCTGCATACGATTGGGGCGGCGAGTACGATTGACCGTGTAATCGACGTATTTCCGCCGCACCAGCAACAGCAGATTCGGGTACAGTTGGCGAATGTATTGGAGGCAGTGGTTTCACAGCAGTTAATCCCAAGAGCGGACGGCAGGGGAAGGGTTGCGGCGTTTGAGGTTCTTCACGCCAATCTGGCAATCCGTAATCTGGTCAGGGAGGGGAAGACCCACCAGATTCCGAGTATTATGCAGACCAACCGCAGGCTAGGCATGATTGCCATGGACGACGCAATCGTAAATCTCTGCCGGGAGGGGAAGATTACAAGGGAAATGGCGGTGGCCTTTGCCCAAGAGCCGGATACGATTGAGAGCAAGCTGTAGAGTAGGAATAACAGACAGGAAGATTAAGGTGAGTATATCTATGGGAAGACACGGCAAAAAGGGATTTACATTGACCGAGCTAGTGGTAGTTCTGGTAATCCTATCCATTATCACTGCGATTGCGGTCCCATTTGCTATGAAATATATCAAACTGGCGGAGTTCCGGGAAAATGAATCGAATGCAAAGACCATTTATCTGGCGGCAGAGTCGGAACTGACATGGTATCGTACTTCCGGGAAATGGAAGGATTTCCGCAAAGCGGTAATCCGTGAGGGGAAGCGCAACGATACATTTGACGGCGCCAGAAAGGATAAGCTGAAAGGGCGGATTTACGCCATTACACTAGACAGCCGGGAGCGCGGTTCAGGCGGACTGGTGACAAAGCTTTTAGAAGATAATTCCTACGACAAGGAATTTCTGGACGCTTCGATTACCATCGAGATTGACGTTGAGACTGGTCAGGTGTATTCAGCGTTCTATGCGACCCGGTGTGAGAGCCTTTCGTACGACGGGAATGATGAGGAGATTCTGAATATTACGGCGGCGGGGGATAACCGAAGCTATGATAACCGCAGAGACCGGCTATTAGGCTATTATTCAGTGGAAGATGTGACGAATGTGGTAGAACTGAAACCGGTGAGGCTCAAAGTCACTGCAATCAATCTGGTAAACAGTGAAACCCTGTCCCTGAATTGGTCCAGCAATTCCAGGCATGATAACCTGGACGTGGAGTTCCATATTACATTTTATAAAAAGACAGGGGATAAGGCAAAAGGAGAGAAGCTGTTTTCGACGGTAATCGACCGGGCGGAGCTTAACGGGAAAGGATTCGGAAAAACTGAAAATGCGATGGTGCATCTGAAACTGGAAGGGCAGGAAGAGGAAACCACCGGGAAAAATAAGGATTTGGGAGAATGGGCCTTCCCCCTTACATATCAGGAAAATGGGCGAAACGGCAAGTTTTCTCTGACGTTGGACGGCATGATGTCGGCAGAGCTTATGGAAAGCCTAAAGGCAGGGCTGCCGGGTGAAGGGGGAGCAGGGACGGATGACTTGGCGCTGCTCAGGGAATACAGTACCAGCATGACAAGATATGCAGGACTTTCCAAACCGGGAAATGAGATGCCGGAGCTGGCACAGCTATCGCAGCCTCAGGACATTTGCGCAGAGATTGAAGTGCAGCCCACCTACCGGAACATGGCGGAGGATGCGCGGGAGTATCAGGCAAGCAGCCCTGTGACCTCCAATGTGGAGAATACAATGTTTGCCGGTGTGACGGAGCTGGACGACGGCAGGATGGAGGCAAGGCTTACCCGTTTCCGCCATTTGTCGAATATACGGTATTGCGGCAAGGCGGCGGTGTTCCGGCTGGATAGCCGGAACATAGACTGGACGGCGGCCGGGACAGGCGTGTTTGGCCTGGACGGTGCAGAGGCACAAGAAGGAAATGAAGACGGCGCAAGGGGAATGCGGTCGGTACGTTGGTATCCGGTCAAGAGCCAGGCGGATGGTTTGGCGTTGGACTTCCCGTCTATCGGTATGCTGGCCAAAGGGCAGAAGCTGACAGGGAGCGGCGCCGGTACGTTGGTGTCCAATGTGAAACTGGGCGCATCTTCCATGCCAGGAGACGGCGTGATTGGAAAGGTGCATAAAGACGACGGCCAGAAGAAGCCTTATACAGAATATCTTGGGCTCTTCTGCGAGGTAGAGGGAAATATAAGTAACCTGACATTAAAAGACCCGACCCTTAGTTTGGACGATACAGGGCAAACGGGAGGAAACTTCCGGCACTTGTCGGGAGTGGGAATTCTCTGCGGCAGAAGTGAAGGAAAGCTGAATGACGTTACGGTCCAGTGGACGAAGAACGGGCAGGATACGGTAGAAGTATTACTGGCAGACCGGAGTGAAAGTGTCCCTTCGGAAAAAGTCTGTGGAATCGGCGGCGTTGTGGGTGTCCTTGCGAAGAAAGAAGCCGATGGTTCTTTATCGGAGTTGACGGATTCAGAGGTCAACGGCATTACCATGAATGGTTCCGTAACAGGAAGTCTTCCAAAGCCGGAATCTGTTGCCGACGGCATGAGCGTAGAGGAACAGGCAAAGGAGTATCAATACGGAATTGGCGGTATTTTCGGTTATGCCCGTATGGGCGGCGGCGTGAAGGCAGAATCCTGTGAGAACCACGCCGATGTGACGGGAAATCTGTTCACAGGCGGGATTGGCGGCAAAATGGACGGCAGTTACCGTTCTTTGGATGATACGGGGACTCGTTCCGGGGATACCGCGCCCGACTTAAAAGACTGCATAAGTGACGGTCTGGTACTGTGCAGTTCTAAAGTCAACCACTCTATGGAGATGGAAGGACGGTATTTCGGCGGGATACTGGGATTTGGAGCCGGTGCATGGGTAGAGGAGTCCTACAGCGCTTCCGGCCGTTTTGGCAATCACCGGTATGACGTCAGCAAAAAGGATGAAATGCTTCTGGGGCGGTATGTCGGCGGTATTATCGGCTACGGAAACAGAAGCCTTATCGCAGGGTGCAGCACGAAGAAGGGCGGATATATTTTAGGCTCGGATTTTGTGGGCGGTATTGCGGGCGGATTGTCCAATGATTTAAGGTATGCGATTCAGGGAACCGAATCGATTACCGTGACGTCCAATGCCGGTTATGTAATCGGCAATAACTATGTGGGCGGTATTGTGGGAAAAAATGATGGCGTCCAAGGCGCAGAATCGGCAATCCTGAACTGTGTCAATCAGGGAGTGGCAGCAGGATATGGGCGTTATATCGGCGGTATTGTGGGATACAACGGCCAATACGGGACGATTAGCGACTGCGCAAGTTACCTGTCAGACTACGACCAGTCCATTTACCGCATGGTAACGGAGACATGGGAGGCAGGCACGGGCGACTGTGTGGGTGGAATGGCAGGCTATAATGATGGGATGATTCAGTTCAGTGATTCCGGAAATATAACTGTGAAGTCTGTTGCCAGCCTGGTAGTGGGCAGACATTTTGTGGGCGGCATGATTGGCTTTAACGATATACATGGGAATCTGGGCGAGGATTTGAACGAGAATTATACCCTGATAGGCGGACGCATATATGGATATGGCAATGCGGTAGGCGGCTGCATCGGGCTGAATGCGTCCACAGGGATTCTGAAAAATGACCTTGAAGTGAAGCCGGCTAGTGTAACAGGCGCATACTATGTAGGCGGATGTATCGGTGCAAATGTGGTAGACATGGTGGATGATACGGCGGGGCTCACACAGGGACAGTCGGATATCAGGATGGATGGTTTCCGAACGGATAACCGGCTTGGAAGTATTACGGGAAACGCATTTGTGGGAGGCGTGATTGGATATCACAGAACCTACAGCCAGGGACAGTTGGGAAATATTTCGATACATGATTATCTGATGGCCACCGTTACCCAAGCCGCTGGTGCAGAGAATCTGCTGCCCATGCTGCCGCAGATTACCGGGGATGGTTATGGGAAGAATCTTCCCGGTGCGGTCATGGAATCAGATAATCCGTACCGCCTGACCATTTCCGCGAAAGGCAATGCGAATAACAATGTTCCGATAAAATCTTTGCTTTATACGGGAGGAGTGGTCGGATACAGCGAGAAGAACAGCCGGTTAATACTGGAAAATTGTAAAAATGAGGGAAATATCACGAAATCGTCCGCGGCGGACAACGAAATGGCGGCAGGCGTTTCGCTGAAGGCTTATCTTATATATGAGGGAATGAATTTGGCTGCCGAAGAGCTGGAAACGGACGAAAGGGTGTCCATGGCGGGCGGGATTATCAGTGCAAATCAGGAGAATCAGGTCATTGATCACTGCACGAACTCCGGAAGTATGAACGGTTTCGTCGGTTTGGGCGGTATTGTAAGTTTTAACTCCGGCGGTATCTTTAACTGTGAGCTGTCCGATAACTTCGGGAATGCAGGACTGGACTATATCGGCGGAATTGCAGGGCTGAACGTCCGGTCGGAGAGCGCCGGGATAAAATCTTACACAGACGCAGCAGGAAATGTTTGGAGAGACTATACTTCCGGAACTATTGCGAATTGCAGTACCCGGGCAGGGAGGAATATTGCCGGGAACAGTTATGTGGGCGGTATCGTAGGTATCAACATGCAAGGCGGCGTGGTGAAGGAGAACCATAACAGGGCAAACGTAACCGCAGCGGGAAATTATGCAGGAGGAATCGCCGGTTACAATGACGGGAAAATACAGGCGGCAGAGGATACGTTTACAGGCAGCCGCAGCGTCATTGGGACAGGAGGCGAAGGAATCGGCGGTATCGCAGGTGTGAATCGAAATGAGGGGGAGGTCGAAGTCATATCCCTGTCTGCATCGGCATCAGGCGAAGTGGTCGCCGTGAATGCAAAGGTGACTGTTACCGGACGAAGTAAGGTAGGCGGTATCGTGGGAATCAATGTAGGCAGTATCCGTTCGGCGGCTTCCGACGGGCTCCCAACGGGCTATCTGGTATGCGAGGCGGGCAGAGTCCATGCCCTGAATGGGTATGCCGGAGGGATTGCCGGAGAAGCGCAAGGAGAGATTGCGCGGGCAAAGAACCGGTGCAAAGAGGTCACGGCAAGCCGCGGCGCGGCAGGCGGGATTGTAGCGGTCAATCAATCCGGCGTAAGTCTTTTGGAATGTCAGAATCAGGGGAATGTGAAGAGCGACCAAGGGTATGCCGGAGGAATTGCGGCGGAGAATTACGGGACGATTATAGGATGTTCCGTGGGAGATAACGAAAGCAAGGCGGATGCGGTGACGCTCACAAGCCGGGGAACCGGTGAGATTGGGGCGGTATGTGCGGTAAATCACGAAGGCGCATTCATTCAGGATAGTATATTGTATGGCAATGTCGCGCTGGAAGGAGAGGCGCAGACCGCAGGAGGAATCGCCGGGGTGAACCGGGGAATGATTGGACGTCAGTCTGAGTCTGGTACGGGGAGCAAGGCAGAAGTAATTAGGAACATGCCGCAGATTAAGCTCTCTTTCGGAGAATTGACCATAGGAAGCGCGGCTGGCAGAAACGAAGAAGGCGGGTATATCTCTGGCATTGAAGCGCGGGGGCTTAGGTTTGAGGAATTCTGCAATTACCGGTATCTTGGAGGAATTGCCGGAGAGAACCGGCAAGGCGCCGTCGTGAAGGACTGCATTTTCTCGGAAGGGTTGATGAAAGAGGAGGCGGACAGCAGTATACCGGGGAATTGCTACGGAGGGATTGCCGGAGATAATCAAGGGAAACTTGATAATTGTAAGGTGGAAAATTTTACATGCAGTATTACGGGAATCTATACGGCAACAAGTACCAGCGCTGCAAAAGAGAAGGAAGAATTGTCTTCCCATGTGGGAGGAATCGCCGGGAAGAACGGCGGATTCGGTGAAATCAAAGGATGTGTGATTGGCGGGAAACAAAACGCCATTAATGCAGGCAGCGGTATGGCGGGCGGTATTGCCGGTTATAATGGCGGAACCATCGAACTGTCCGGTGATGAGACTGCAACCGGGCTGATGCTTGTGCAGTCAGACGTAACCGGATTGAGCGGAGGCGCCGGGGAACAGGCTGTAATCCAGGGAAGAGTTGGAAGTATACAGGAGTTGGTGAATGCCGCGAAGGCAGGGAATATCTCCGCCGATTCCCAATATGTGGAATGGGATGGCGGAAAAAATGTTTCTATAGAAACTTTAAAATATTCTCAATCCAAGAACAAAGTCAGTTCGGGAAGAAGGTTATCCCTGATTATGTCAACCAATGGCAGCGTGGGAGGAATTACTGCCTACAACACCGGAGCCGTCGATTACTGTGCCACCGGAGACTGGTATCTCAACAATAAATCCAATGCGATTGGAGTCGGAACCGGGGGCATCATAGGCATGAATGAATCCGGGCAGGATTTATCCTTCCTGCTGAATCAGGCTTTCGTGGGGCGTGAACTTGCGTCTGGTGTTACGGACCGGTTTGCCGGGGGCATCATAGGCAACCAGAACAACACTGCCCAGGGCGGCTGGAAACTGAAAAATTGCGTTAACTACGGAACGGTTTACTGTTTGAGGGCGCATTACTCCGGAGGAATCTTAGGTCAGTGGACCGGAACCGGAGGTACGGTGGAGAACTGCCAGAACTACGGCAATTTGCAGACCACTTATCAGGAAGGGTGGCTTGGCGCGGCAGGCGGTATCGTGGCGCAGCTCTACCATGCCTACGAGGATAATGAATATAACATCATTGGCTGCAAGAATTTCGGAAATATTTACGGGAAAACCGGGAAAAATAACGCAGACTGCGCCAACGACAGTGCGGGAATCTTAGGAAATGTCACGGCTTATAAGACAGCCAGCACACAGAACGGTCAGCGGTATACGATTCAGGTGTTGGATTGCGTAAACGGCCCGGGGGTGGAGGTGTATTCCTCATCGATGGCGTCCGGCGTTGTGGGATTTTTCTCCTGCTCGGACGGACCGAATTACAATTCCATCGTAAACTCCACAGGAAACATTTATCTCCGTATCGAGAGATGCAGGAATTACGCGGCAGTCCTGAATGGAAAACAATTTGTCGGCGGCATTTTCGGAGAGAGGTACGGTGCGGGAGGTTCCCAAAATACTGTTATGAGGGACTGCTATTCCGTGGATATCACCGGATACAATAAGGCAAATTTCCCTGTGATTTCCTATGTGAACACCGCCAACAAAAGTAATGCGGCGCTGATTAACGCCTCGGATAATTATTATATAAACGGAAGAACGGGAAGCAACAGTTACTTATTCAACAATGGAGGGCAATATACTGTACCCGATATCTCCAATGACTTAAAACGAGTATCAACGAATCTGCTCTATTATATCACTAAGGATGACAGGCAATATTATGCATATCTGGCGGCAGGGAAATCTGTTTCCGTGGATATACTCAGGGTTTTGGAAGACGGAACCATCTATGACAGAAATGACCAGCCGGCAGGACGCATCCTGTTTGAGATTGACGGGACGGCGGACGGCACACGGTATGATGGTATCGGCAAGGTAGTAAATGCGGGAAGTAATTTTGACGTCCATGTGAGGAATTCCTTCTATATAAAGGAGACAGGCGGAAACACGTATCAGATGCCAAGACCAGAGCAGGTAGAGCTTCGTGTGGATGGGAGCAGGCTGCACATACAGGTAACTCCGGCAGCCGGAACAGACCCGTTTCAGTATGTCGGGGCGTTATACCAGGTAAATGAAGACGGAAGCGAGACATTAATCAATGACAGGATAGAATTTTTCTCAGAGGAGTTTGATTATGAGCTGTCAGAATCGGAAATCCAAAAAGGAGGCATATTGCGGATAAAGCTAAGAGCGTACGGCATGAACCCAGAGCTTCTTCCGTCAGAAGAAGTGGTGGGGGATGCGGCGCTTGGCAGGATATTGCCGGAGCCGGAAATCCGGATTGAACTTGTTCCACAGACAAATGGCGGCTATCAGTATCAGTTCAAGCTGGTGAATGCCAAGGACTATCGTGAGGAGGAGAATTACCGGATAGCTGTGAAATTCATGGATCAGCCCGCGGCGGTTCTTACTGCGCCGGATTTGGAGGGATATCTGGTACCGGAAGGAAACAGTCGGTTGACATTTACACAGGAATTACAGCAATTACTGATTCAGGCAGTGTCGGGAACCCAAGGAGTCTTAGATTCCAGAAAGGTTCCGGTTCCGGCATATCTGCCGAAATATAAACCGTCTATCGCTGTGTTGGATACGAGCCAAAAGCCGAGAGTTACCTGTACGGTCTCCGGAGAGAGTGTAACTGAATTGGGTATCACGGTCACTTTGGATACGTCGGCGTCGGGTAATGTGACGACGCCCCCTATCTATCGGGCGGAGCTTATCGGAACCTGGGGCGGCGGAAAAACCGGGAAAGAGCAAAACGCCGTGCTTGCCAGCCAAGATATGCTGACAGCGCCCAACGGCAAGGCTGTGGTAAATTTCCAATTACCAGAGTATATTCACCGGGCGAAAGACTTGAGAGTCAGGATATGGTATGCGCAATCCGGTTTAGGACCGGTCTACACGTACCGGCTGGCGCAGGAGCAGGAGGCAAATATCTATACGGTCAAGGGCGTGGAAATTCAGGATGTGGACGGCGTACCAACGGAAGTTCCGGTATGGGAGTATGGAAACAGTCCGGTGTTGAATGAAAATGACAATGGTTACTTTATGGAATACCGATGGACTTCGGGGAAATTGTTTGACTGGCTGACCCCGCCGCCGCATTTAATGGAGGAAACGGAATTGACGCCGGAATATGATGGGGAGCAGCAGCTGCAATATACGTTCCGGTGGGACGTTGGCGACGGCGAGTACCAGGAAGGGAACCGGTATGTGGTATCTCTGGCGGGAATCAGCGGGGAAAGCAAGGATTCCATCATAACAGGGCAGGAGATGCAAGGAAATATGCTGACTGTATCGGCGGAGGACTGGACGTATGACCATGTAGAACTGACCGTGACCCGCAAGGGGGACGAAGCAAATGGAATGCAGACCGTCGGGCTGACTTCAACGAAACGTTATCAGGTAAAACGGCGGCTTGGAAGGCCGGAACAGCCATCCGTGGTGAATACCAACGCCGACGAGCTGTTCTATACGGCAAAGTGGGAGCCAATCAAGACGGATGGAGTGCGGGATGAAACAGGGTGTGAAGCTTATGGAATTTATTTACGGCGCTATGAAGAAATAGACGGCATTTTGACGCCGGGAGAGCCTGTACTCTTGAACTCGGATGATCCGGTGTTGGTGGATGGAAATGTTGATATTTACCAGAAGGAGCTGAACCTTGAAGCCTATGCGGGACAGAGGGTGTTAATCTATATTGTGGCGCAGGCGTCGCCGGACAATACACTGTATGTCAACAGTGTGGAGGGAATCACCTACGACCTGACGATACCCATGCGGATTGGAAAGCCTTCCGTAACGTGGGAGATGGGATGGGATTATGACCGTACCAGACCTTTGTCCGTGGAGGAATTTCAGGCAGAAGATGAATGGAAGGAAGGAAAGCTGACCGTGAAGATTACGCCGGAACCGGACAGTATTCCCACGGGTGACAGCAGTTATCTGCTCAAGGGGTATGTGTTCGAGAGCCGGGAAATGGCGGAGGCAGCGAAGCCGGATATCGAATCCGGGAAAGTTGCGGGGGTTGCCGGACTATTGGCGACTTATCCTGCCGCAGACGGCGCTGGGCTTACGCCCGTTGCGATGGAGTCCGGCAGCGGCAGCACCTATAATGGTACGATTCGAGGAATATCGGCGCAGCATGCAGGCAAATGGTTGCTGCTCTATACAAGGATATCTTCCGGGAACGGGCAGGTAAGTTCCTGGTGGACGCCAAGTGAGATTGTCCGTCTGCCATATGTGAGGCTGAATCAGCCGGATGTGACGGTTGACAGCCAGGAGCGGGAGATTACGCTGGAAACAGGCTCGAATCCGGATCTTCTGGGAACGGAAATCTGGAAATCCAGCCGGATTGCCCTGCACTGGGATGATGTAGAGTGGGCGGATTCCTACTATATCACATTGAAGCCAAGAGCGCTGAACCCGGACACGGACAAGGCAGAGGCTTCACAAGAGCAGACCTACCGGATTGTGGAGGAGGCGGATGAGACGACGGCTGATACGGGAAACCGGAAAGTGACGGTTTATCGAAAGACGGAAGTCTTCGATGAACAACAAGGCGTGGATGTGGAATATTGGGAGCCGATAGAACCAGTAAAGCCTGTGGAAATGGATGAGAATGGGATAACCCTGTTTGAATTCAATGATTATTGGGTGAAGGATGAGAATGGGATATATACGGAAGCCGAGATTCCATATGCCTACCGGGTGAAGCTGAATACCCGGCTGGAAGCAGCGTGGGATGAGGAAACCGGGTTCCGGTATACTTTGATTCTTCCGGATGCCGAGAGCCTGACTACATTAAACGGCACGGTTCTGTCCGATGTTGGGCTGCAAATTACGGAGAAAGTCTTACTGTCCTCGGATGTGGCGGTAAATGCGCCGGATGGCGCAAGCCAGAGCGATGGGTATACGAATTCGGGTGATTTTGAAGCGCTGTTTTAAGGTTGGATCATTCCCTCAGGGGCATCCCGTGATGCATGCCTCTGAGGGGGCTGGCGGACTTCGTCCAACAAAGTTTGAAGAAATGGAGGGTGATATGGTACGGCAGAATAGAGACATTTATTTCAAGAATAGAGTAGAGTCTAAAAAAGGCTCTACGCTCGTAATCGTTGTCTGCGTATCTGCCTTTTTAATGGCATTCGCCCTAGCCATGCTTTACACGTCTGGTCTGCTTCTGTCCCGCGCCAACCGGCGTCTGGAGCAGGAGCGCAGCTATCAGCTTGCACAGAGCTTCGCAAAGGCATTGGAGCAGGAGTTAAAGGCGGATTATGATAAACCGGAAAATGCACCTGAGAATAGTTTTTACCGTTATGTGTACAATTTCCTGGAAGGAAGATATGGGGAATATGACCCGGACCATCCGGACGAAACCATTTTCCACTATACGGCGGCTCTGCCGGATGGAGTAGACACGGAGAAATACGGCACAATCAAGGTGGTCATGTACAAGGAGGCAAATCAAGACCAGGATGCGGAGATGTCTGGTGAACTTGTGAAAGACCAGAGTGTTGACGACGTCCTGAATAACGGGATTGCCCGTTATACCTTCACGGTGGAAGTGACCGCAGAAGTGGGAGGGGTTTCCTACAGCTACAGCACGGTATACCAGCAGATGGCGACTTATGAGGTGAGCTTTAAACACGATGGCAAAAATATCCTATGGGACGGCAGTTGGCATGAGTATCTGTCAAGTCCGGAATATATTGTTGATTGGGAGAAGGGAAATATCCAGTACGAATACCAGTCTGACAAGATTACCCACTGCGAGTTTGCTAATGCCCATGAGTAAAAAATCAGGAGGGAATCATGAAGATATATAGAATTCATTCTGGAGCGGGAGAGTCGCTGGTGGAGGTAACGGTCAGCGCCGTAATCTTTTTAATAATGATGGCAGTCCTGCAAGGTTCGATTTCGTTCTGTACAAATGCACAGCACAAGAGTGAGGAAATTCGACAGGAGAACGCGGAGATTTGTCGGAACCTACAGTCGGCGTCCTACATTCCTGGCGCAGAAAACATGACTTATTTATTCAAAGCTACAACAGCAGACGGAGAAACACCGGGAGCAGAAGCAGCGGTGCTCTTTCGCATCGCCGTAGAACTAGGAACGAAAGAAGTAACATATCTGGATGCAGACGGAACGCCAAAGACGACGACATTTTACCTGTTTGGAGCATCTGATGCGAAGGGGACAGGAGAGGCAGGCGGAACGGAAGATACAGGAGGTGATGCCCCTTGAGGGCGCTGCAAAGGCTTAGAAGATATAGAAAGTCTGGCACGAGTCTGGTGGAGATGGTCGTTACGCTGTTGGTCTTTGGCATCATGATGACGATGATGGTTGGAGTTTTAAGCCCCGCCGCAAAAATATTTGTCCGAATACAAAAGCTGCAATACGCACAGATTATCTTGGATAATACCATACAAGAACTAAGGGGAATGACCAGAGACGCAACCGGATATATAAAAATCTATGAGAAATGCGGCGAAACGGATCGAATCGCAGACCAGACTGGGGCACAGAGCGGACAGGGATTAGAGTTTGTCAATGAGGATGGCTATGTCATGCTGATTTCCACGGAAGGCTGTCCTGACACAGGCATATACAGGGGAAGTCAGCTCCTCAGTACGGTGAACCCCGGCGATGTACCGGCAGGAAGGCTGTTTGCAAGATACTATGTCCGTGAGAAGGATGGAAAATATCACTATGAGGATACTTCCGGTCATCCCATTGCCAGAGCCGTAAACAGTATATTTACCGACAGATATTATATGGGAAATTATTTGGAGATTACATTTTCCTACCCTTCAGGAACTAGCCCGGATGGGAAGGTAGATTATCTGGAAGCAGAAGTCAGGCTCTATAGCGATGCTGAAAAAAATGAGATGGTAGTAAAAGAAAGTGTGGTTCTGGACTTACGGTATCACGTAAATCGTCAAGATAGAGTGACAGCCGACAGAGCTTCATTATAATATCGAAAACTAAGGATAAATCCATCCCGTAAACGAATCCCGGACAGGACGACGGGGAGTGTGAAGGATGTTGGTTTATAAATGTAACTATTAATGAAGTAAGACTCAAAAAAGAAAAGAGAAGGAGAATGAAGAAAATGATGAGGAGTTTGAAGAAAAACAGGAAAAAGGGGTTTACCCTTGTGGAATTGATTGTGGTATTGGTAATACTGGCAATATTGGCGGCATTGCTGATTCCGGCGTTGACGGGGTATATTGACAAAGCAAGAGATAAGCAGATTATTGCGGAAACCAGACAGGTCGTAATGGCTGCGCAGACTTTGTTAGATGAAGAATATGGCAAAAATGCAAGTTTGACAATCACATCAATAGATGACTCATCGACTCCTACAAAGGAGGCAGTTGCAACCTTGGCAGAAGTGGAGAAAAGTAAAATTGACTCTATAACAATAACTAACAACAAAGTGGTAACTGGAGTAGTGTATATAGACGGAAAAACATGCACATATAAAAAAAATACCTCAGATCTTACGAAGAGAGGAACTTATGAAATTACAGATTAAGTAGAAGTGCAATTATGACCAACAATCAGCCAACAAACCAATTATCAAAGCCAAACCGTATCATCCGCTACCTATCCATTGTAGTCCTCATTCTGGCTGTTCTAACAGCAGCCATCCCAGGGACTCTTATGATTATGCGGCGTGCGGACGCGCAGGTGGCGCTTGGCAATGCCAAGTCCCTGCGCATTGCGCTGGATGTGGCTTCCACGGAAGCCTACGGCGCGGGCAGACCTTTCCGCGACAGCTCTTCACAGGGCGGGGTCGCGGGGGAGGTCTGGCGCAAGGTGCTGATGGACAGCAAGGCGCCGGGAGACTTCTGGGTGCTGCAGACAGATGAAAGCGGATACGAAGTGCTGCGGTTCCTTTACCAGGAGGGGGACTTTATGGTAAGCTATTGCAAAGAGCCTCTCACTTACGAGGTATACTACCAACAGACGTACATCTGGGCCCAGTACAATGCCGTATACTGAATCAGGGTGTGTGCCCCTGTAAGACAACGGCATCCGAAACCGCCTGCAAGGGCGGAAAAAAATGAACGCGAGGAATGTA
>OFHO01001485.1_pt1 | contig 16684 bp, 13 predicted proteins | sample 1521531 | NCBI WGS metagenome assembly OFHO01 (sample SAMEA3504124, study PRJEB24116) | mouse gut metagenome | biome: mouse gut; feature: mouse-associated habitat; material: faeces | place: Denmark | collected 2011
CGCTGGTTGGTTTTCTGCCGCTGGTATTCCTTGATAATTTCTTGGATTGCTATAGTTTTTAAAGCTTTGTCGAAAATGCCCAAATGACAAAATAAAAGGAGAGAGCCCAGGCGCGTGGAACGGCTGGAAGCGAAGCGCCGGACCTGTGTGGGTCCGGCGCTTCAGCGTTCTCAGAGGAAGGAGTAGTAGGTGAACACTTGGATTGCGGGAATTGTGAAGATCATCGCGTTAACCATTGCCCCAGGGACCGAGGACCCGGTTTTCTCATAGAGCTTGCGGGTATAAATTGCCGAAATGAACAGCATCACAAAGAAGAAGGACAAATTGTAAATTGTGGCGGAAGACCCGGGAGGGACGCGGAAGAAGGCGGCGCTTGTGCGGTATAGGCCGAGGATGATCTGGAAGAAGGCCAGGATGAACATACCGACGCAGTTAATTCCAGCCACTAACCAGGTGTTCAGGGTCTCGTTCATGTCCTTGAGCCGGGCCGAGTTGACGAGCATACTGTTGAGCAGATAGAAGGGCAGGAAATAGATGACATAGAGCAGCCAGCTGTAGTACTGCGTCTTGGACAGCCCCGCGAACATCACCGCGCCGCCCAGGGTGAACTTCATGTGAGCAGCGTCGAAAAGGTTGTAGTAGACAGTGAGCAGAACGGACACCATGCCGAACACAATCAAGGCCAGGGCGACGGACTTCAGAATATTTTTCCATCCCGTGTCCAGCCCATACAGGCTCCAGAAGGAGGTCTGGAATTTTTTCTTATCGTAGAAGAAATATTTTACCACCATAAGAGCCAGCAGAATTGCGGTGATTACAATGGCCCAGAAAGCTGTCTGCGTCGCCAGCTGCACGGTGGATAGAGGGCTGGCGGCAATCTTGCTTCCCCAGCCCACGCCCTGGGAGTATGTGCAGACGGGAATCAGAATCATAAGAGCCATAAAGACCCAGAATACGGGGGCCCGCTTGCTTTCCACGGGCTGAGGCGCCGGCTTTTGCATGGAGGCAAAGAAGGGCAGGCGCATCACGAGGTCGGTGAGCGGCAGGATCATAAAGATGAGGGCGAAGAAGGCGATTGCGCTGATCACGTCCTTGAACACCCAGCGCATACCGGTGTTGGAGCTGAGCAGGTTCACATTCTGGGCGGTGAGGGTCTGACCCTGATAGTAGGAAAATACGGTGGAGAAGAACTGGACGGTATCCTTCGCCGTCTGGACGGAAAAATAGGTATAGCCGTGCCAGCCGTGGGGGGTGGTCAGCAGGCGGAGGCTGTTACTGTGGGCGGACTCCTGGACGGAGGGGGCCAGAACATCGCCATAGAGCCCGGTCAGCTTGGTGCTGTCAAGCCGCTCCTGAGTGCCAGAGAGGTTGAGCGCATACCAAATGTCCCGCTCGACCGGGGCGCTCTGGGAGTGGAAGGTCAGCGTGTCGGGCTTGGAGAGCAGGAAGTCGGGCTGCTGCGCTCCCTTTGCCATGCCGCCGCTGATATTGCCAAGCCAGATGATATTCGCCTGAACGTCGCGCCAGACCGGAACGCCGGCAACCTCTACCTCCTTGGGCGTACACCCGGCGACATCGGAATCAAAGACGGCGATGTTGCGCACGGCGGTGTTATACTCGGCGGCTATAGCCTCCTTCATGATGTGGTAAGCGCCCAGGTCTTCCGCGCTCAAGGATGCGGCGGCGACGGCGTCCGCATTCTGTTCCGCCACCTGTTCAGGCGTTACGGCGACGCCGAACGTATCATGCAGCAGATTGAGCAGCTGATCCTGAAGGGTAAAAAATCCGGCGGATTTCTCAGCCATGCGCCCCGTCGCCGAGCCGCCCAGGGAGTGCCCGCACATACCGATGCGCGTCTGATCCACAAACCCCAAGCTGCGCACATAGTTCAGCATATCGACAGCGCCCAATAAGGAGGTGTCGTCCTCAAAGGGGCTGGGGACCTTGCTGTAACCTCTGTTGATGGTGTATTCGCTGTGCCCGTGGCCGTACATATCAAAGGAGACGACGACATAGCCGCTTTTCGCCAGCTCCATCGAGACGTTGTCCAGCCAGGACCTACTGTTGGTAAAACCGGCGTTGACAATCACGGCCGGATATTGGTTCAGAAAGCTGCCGTTTTCGTCCGTCTCCAGCGCAGCTTTGGGGATATACATGGAGGCGGATAAATCTGCCCCGTAGGGGGATATCGTCACTTCCTTGATGACGATGCTTCCGTTGTCGCTTTTGGACATATGGGTGATTATGCCGGTCAGGAAAATAATGACCAGGCATATGACTATCATGCGTTTGCTTTTATCCTTCATTTCCCTTTTCTCCTTTCGGATTCGTGCCACAGTGAATGAATGCCGACAGCATTAAACTATGAGAAATGTATCACCCCCAAAAAACAAAAAAGGCGCAACAGTCTCTGTGACTGCCACGCCCTTCTCAATACTCATGCGCAAATATTTTATTTTCACGCTTAGATTATTTTCAGCATAACAGACGCACAGCTTTTTGTCAATCTGCATTTTATTTTTTATAGAAAACCGCTAAATGTGTATTTTGGTTTTTGGCAAACTAACCAAAATGAAAAAACAATTTTTTCCCGTCTTGCTTTTTTCACCAAGGCCTGCTATGATAAAAATGCCTGATCCTTGTGCAGAGTTTGAGACGCGCAGAGCAGCCCGCCTTGGTTGCTTTGCGCTCTTTTTGTCCTTTCACGAAAAAGGGGGTAGCCCAAATGGACCGTGAACAGCTTTTGGACCTGCTGGCCGGCGGGCCGGTGATCGCCGCGGTGAAGGACGCCGGCGGCCTGGCCGCCGCCCTGGACAGCGATGTGTCCGTGGTCTTTCTGCTCAGCGGCGACGTACTCACTATTCCGGATACGGCGGCCCGGGTGCGCCGGGCGGGCAAGCGGGCCTTTGTCCACCTGGACCTGGTGGACGGGCTGGCGGCCCGGGAAGTGTCGGTGGACTTCATCGCCCGCCAGACCCAGGCTGACGGCATCATCTCCACCAAGGCGGCCCTCACCCGCCGGGGGAGGGAGCTGGGGCTGGTGAGCATACAGCGGATTTTTCTGCTGGACTCCATGGCGCTGGACGCCGTTCAGCGCCAGCGGCCCCAGGACTGTGATCTGATCGAGGTGCTGCCCGGCCTGATGCCCAAGATCATCCGCCGGGTGAGCCAGGCTGCCGGCAAGCCGGTGATCGCCGGCGGGCTTATCTCCGACAAGGAGGATGTCACCGCCGCTCTGGGCGCGGGGGCGGTGGCTGTGTCTACCACCAACCCGGCCGTGTGGAAAATGTAGTGTTTTTCCCAGCAAGCTCGTGATTTTTCCAATTTGGGAGGTCATATTATGTACGACGTATTGATCATCGGCTGCGGCATCACCGGCGCGGCCACCGCCTTCGAGCTGTCGAAATACCGGCTGAAGGTGGGCGTTTTGGAGCGGGAGAACGACGTGGCCCTGGGCACTACCAAGGCCAACTCCGCCATCCTCCACGCCGGGTACGACCCGGAGCCCGGCACACTCATGGCCCGCCTCAACGTCCGGGGAGTGGAGCTGGCCCAGGAGCTGTGCGCCAAGCTGGACGTGCCCTACCGGGGCTGCGGGTCCCTGGTGCTGGCCTTCTCGGAGGAGGAGCGCCCCACCCTGGAGGAGCTGTACCGCCGGGGGATGGAAAACGGTGTGCCGGGGCTGGCGCTGCTCACCGGGGACGAGGCCCGCGCGCTGGAGCCCAACCTGTCGGAGACGGTGGCGGCCGCTCTCTACGCCCCCTCCGCCGCCATCTGCTCCCCCTGGGAGTACTGCCTGGCGCTGGCGGAGACGGCGGTGAACAACGGAGTGGAGCTGCGCCTCAACACCGCCGTCACCGGCCTGGAGCAGACATCGGAGGGCTGGACGGTGCGTACCAGCCGGGGCGAGTTCCAGGCCCGTTTTGTGGTGAACGCCGCCGGGGTGGACGCCGCCCTGGTCCACGACATGGCCGCGCCCCACGCCTTTGACATCAAGCCCAGCCGGGGGCAGTACTACCTGCTGGACAAGAGCGAGGGGGACCGGGTGGGCCGGGTGATTTTCCAGTGCCCCAGCAAGGTGGGCAAGGGGGTGCTGGTGGCCCCCACCGTCCACGGAAACCTGATCGTGGGGCCGGACGCAGCGCCCTCGGAGGCCCACGACACCGCCACCACCGGGGACGGCCTGCGCTTTGTGCGGGAGACAGCCCAGAGGTCCGTCCCGTCGGTAAACTTCCGGGAGTCCATCCGCAACTTTGCCGGGGTGCGGGCCAACACCGCCGCCGGGGACTTCATTTTGGAGCAGTCCGCCCCCCGATTTATGGACCTGGCGGGCATCTGCTCGCCGGGGCTGTCCGCCGCCCCCGCCATTGGAGAGTATGCGGCGGAGCTGCTGGAACAGGCGGGGCTGGCCCTAGAGAAAAAGGACGGTTTTGTGTGTGAGCGCCGCCGCATCCGCTTCAAGGAGCTCACCGCCGAGGAACGCGCCGCCCTGGTGGAGAAGGAGCCCGCCTTCGGCCGGGTGATCTGCCGGTGCGAGACCGTCACCGAGGGGGAGATTTTAGAGGCGCTTCACTCGCCGATTCCCCCCTGCTCGGTGGACGGGGTGAAGCGCCGGGTGAACGCGGGCATGGGCCGCTGCCAGGGGGGCTTCTGCGGGCCCCGGGTGGTGGATATCCTGGCCCGGGAGCTGAAGCTGTCTCCGGGGGATATTGTGCAGGATCAGGCGGGCTCCTGGCTGCTGGACCGTCAGACCAAAGGAGGGAACCGGGATGTATGACCTCATCGTAATCGGCGGCGGGCCGGCAGGGCTGGCCGCGGCCTGCGCCGCCTGGGAGGGCGGCCTGCGCTCCATTTTGATTGTGGAGCGGGATAAAGAGCTGGGAGGCATTTTGAACCAGTGCATCCACAACGGCTTTGGGCTCCATCACTTTAAGGAGGAGCTCACCGGCCCGGAGTACGCCGGGCGGTTTGTGAAGCTGCTGGGAGAGACTGGAGTGGAGGTCCGGCTGGACACCATGGTCTTAGAGGTGACGGGGGACCGGCAGGTACATATGGTGGGCAAATCCACGGGCTACCGGGTGGAGCAGGCCCGTTCCATTGTGCTGGCCATGGGGTGCCGGGAGCGCACCCGCGGGGCCATCGCCATCCCCGGCGCGCGCCCCGCCGGAGTGTTCACCGCCGGGGCCGCCCAGCGGTACGTGAACATGGAGGGCTGGATGCCCGGGAAACGGGTGGTGATTTTAGGCAGCGGCGACATCGGGCTCATCATGGCCCGGCGCATGACGCTGGAGGGGGCCAAGGTGCTGGCCTGCGTGGAGGTGATGCCCTACTCCGGCGGGCTGAACCGGAATATCGTCCAGTGCCTCCACGACTATGACATCCCCCTGTACCTGTCCCACACTGTTACCGATATCCGGGGAAAAGACCGGGTGGAGCAGGTGGTGGTGTCCCAGGTGGACGACAATCGTAACCCAATCCCCGGCACCGAGATGGTGTTTGACTGCGACACGCTGCTGTTGTCCGTGGGCCTTATCCCGGAGAACGAGCTCACCCGCCAGGCGGGCATTGACATCGACCGGCGCACCAACGGCGCAGTGGTGTACGAGAATATGGAGACCTCGCTGCCGGGCGTGTTCGCCTGCGGCAACGTGTGCCACGTCCACGACCTGGTGGACTTTGTCACCGCCGAGAGCCAGAAGGCCGGGGCCGCCGCCGCGGACTATGTGCTCAACGGCCCGGACGGGTTGGACCCCGGCGTTGTCACCTCCGACGAGCGGCTTCTGACGGTGAACAACGGGGGCGGGGTGACGTATACCGTGCCTCAGCATATCCGGCCGGGCCGGGTGGAGAAGCTGTGCGGGCTGTTCTTCCGGGTGAACCGGGTGTGCAGGGACAGCGAGATTCGGGTGACATCCGGGGGCGCCCAGATCGCCCGCTTCAAGCGGGAGCACCTGGCCCCCGGTGAGATGGAGCATATCGACTTGCCCAAGGCGCTGCTGGACAAGGCGGAGGGAGAGCTCACAATCTCCATTCAGGAGGTGTCGAAATGAAGGAACTCATCTGCATCGTCTGCCCCCAGGGCTGCCACCTGAAGGTGGACGAGGAGCACGGCTGCGCCGTCACCGGAAACTCCTGCCCCCGGGGGGCGGAGTACGGCAAAATGGAGCTGACCCACCCCACCCGGGTGGTGACGTCCACCGTGCGGTGCCAGGGGGGACTGTACCCCCGCTGCCCGGTGAAAACCGACCGGGCCATTCCCAAGGAGCGGATGTTTGACGTGATGGCGGCCTTGGAGGAGGTCGCGCTCCCCGCTCCGGCGGCGGTAGGGCAGGTCGTAATTGAAAATGTGTGCGGCACCGGGGCGGACGTTGTGGCGACCCGCAATATGCCCAGCCGCAGGTGAAGGAGGGTATGAGCATGGGAAAGTACATTCTCGCGTTGGACCAGGGAACCACCAGTTCCCGGGTGATTCTGTTTGACCGGGATCAGAACATCTTAGGGGTGAGCCAGAAGGAGTTCACCCAGTATTATCCCCACGAGGGCTGGGTGGAGCATGACGCCATGGAGATATGGTCCTCCCAGTACGCCACCATGATGGAGGTCATCGCCCAGTCGGGGGTGGACCCCAGGGACATCGCCGGCATCGGCATCACCAACCAGCGGGAGACCACCATTCTCTGGGACAAGGAGACGGGCCGGCCCATCTGCAACGCCATCGTGTGGCAGTGCCGCCGCACCGCCCCCATTGTGGACAAGCTGCTGGCCGACGGCCTGGGCGAGCACATCCAAAAGACCACCGGCCTGGTGCCCGACGCCTATTTCTCCGCCACCAAAATCAAGTGGATGCTGGACCACGTGGAGGGGGCCAGAGAGAAGGCCCGCCGGGGGGAGATTCTATTCGGCACGGTGGACAGCTGGCTGGTGTGGAAGCTCACCGGTGGGGCGGCCCATGTCACTGACGTGACCAACGCCTCCCGCACCATGCTGTTTGACATACACAAGCTGGACTGGGATGAGACGCTGCTCCAGGCGCTGGACATCCCCCGGGCCATGCTGCCCCAGGTGCGCTCCTCCAGCGAGCTTTACGGCTATGCGGACGTGCAGGGGGTGAAGGTGCCCATCGCGGGCATCGCCGGGGACCAGCAGGCCGCCCTGTTCGGCCAGACCTGCTTTGCCCCGGGGGACGCGAAAAACACCTACGGCACGGGCTGCTTCCTGCTGATGAACACCGGGGAGAAGCCCTTTGAGAGCCGCAACGGACTGATTACCACCATCGCCATCGGTCTGGGCGGAAAGGTACAGTATGCCTTGGAGGGGAGCGTGTTTGTGGGCGGCGCGGTGATCCAATGGCTGCGGGACGAGATGCGCTTTTTCACGGATAGCCGGGACGCGGAGTACTACGCCCAGAAGGTGCCCGACAACGGAGGGGTATACCTGGTGCCCGCGTTCACGGGGCTGGGCGCCCCTCACTGGGATATGTACGCGCGGGGGACCATTGTGGGCCTCACCCGGGGCAGCAAGCGGGAGCATATCATCCGGGCCGCCCAGGAGTCCATCGCCTATCAGGTGGCGGATTTGGTGCGGGCCATGGAGGCGGACACCGGACTGCCCCTGCGGGCGCTGAAGGCGGACGGCGGGGCCAGCCGGGACCGATTCCTCATGCAGTTCCAGGCGGACATCATCGAGCGGGAGGTGCGCCGCCCCGCCATCCGGGAGACCACCGCCCTGGGCGCGGCGTACTTGGCCGGGCTGGCCACAGGGGTGTGGAGCGGCACAGAGGAGATCAAGCACCTGTGGATGTGCGACAACACCTTCCAGCCCGCTATGGCGGCGGAGGACCGGGAGCGGCTGCTGGACGGCTGGCGGCGGGCGGTGGGCCGCAGCCAGGAGTGGGCACGATAGCGCGGAGCGCTCGGGAGCAGGCGGCTAAGACCCGGAGCGGAGTGGACGGCTTGGCGGCCCGTGAGGGCCGACAAACGGCGCGCGCAGTCGGAGGGGCGCTGTGTGCCGGCGGTACACGTCCAGCGCCGACCGAGCCGAAGGCGAGACTTTAGACGCCGCTGCGGAGGGCGCGCAGCGTGAATAGATAGCGCGGAAAAGCGGTCGGCGAGGGAGTTTGGAGCGGAGCGAGGGCAAAAGCCCAGCCGCCGCGCAGCGGGGGCGGGTTTTGCCCGAGTCGCAGTGAAAGCGACCGAGCCGCCCTGACCGCTTCGCAGCGTGAATAGATAGCGCGCAACCCAAACAAAATCTACAGCCCGCCGGAGAAATCACGCTTCCTCCGGCGGGCTGGAATTTCGTAAAAAAACTGTTGACAACAGGCGCCTAACGTGGTATGATTTGTCTTGCGTTAAGCGCCAGCCCCATTTGCGCGAGTGGTGGAATTGGTAGACTCGCTGGCTTCAGGTGCCAGTGCTCGCAAGGGCGTGCGGGTTCGACTCCCGCCTCGCGCACCAAAGGAAAGACACGCTGAAAAGCGTGTCTTTCCTTTTGCCTTTTTGCGGGAGGAGGCTATCGGTTCCGCTTGCGGTACTCCATGGGGCTGATGCCCTCCACCCGGCGAAAGCACTGGGAAAAGTAGCTCAGGGAGGAGAAACCCAGCATCTGGGAGATGAGGGTGAGGGTGTGGTCGGTCTCCCGCAGGAGAAAGCGGCTCTCCTCAATGCGCCGGGAAATCAGGTAATTGATCGGCGACACGCCGAACTCCCGGCGGAAGGTGTGGGCCAGATAATACTTATTCAGGTGGGCCAGCTGAGCCAGCTGGTCCAGGGTGAGATCCTCCTTGAAATGATTGTCAATGTACCGGCGGACCAGGTCGCACTCCCGGCTGATCCGGGGGCCGGAGGGTTCTTCGGAGAGGGCGACGCCCTCCTGCCGGCTCAGGCGGAGCAGCACCACCGACAAGAGCGCGGCGCAGACCTGCTCATAGCCGGGCTGGAGCTCCCGGGCCTCCTGGAGCATCAGCTCCAGGCAGCTCATCAGCGCCTCCCATCCGCTGTGGAGGTGGAGCATGGCATAGCCTGAGGCGCCGGTCATGGTACCCAGACCGTCCACCCCCAGTACGATGTACTCTAAGGGGCTGTCTAACTGGCTCAGCTCGGTGTGGGGCACATTGTTGCTGATGAGAATCAAATCCCGTATAGATACTGGGAACTCCTCCGCCTGGGTGCGGAAGCGGCCGTGGCCGTCGGTGATGAAAAACAGCTCCGTACAGCCGTGGGTGTGGAGGTTGGAATTCCAGCCCTCGGAGTAGTGGTCCTGGGTGATGTAGAGCAGCCGCGGGGCCCCGCGGGCGGGCGGGGTGGACCCCGCCCGTGAAAAGCTGTAAATACTCAACGGGATATGCCCTCCTTCCAGCGCAATTTCATCAAACACGCATACATTGTCCCTTCTAAGATGATTATAAACGATTGGGTAGAATTGTGCAACTTAAAAGATGATGGGAGCGTTCCCGCCGGTTCCTTTGGGGGGATTATCTGTGCGTCTCCTACAAATACGGACACTTTGCCGATTTATCCCGGAGATTTTGAGATGCTAATTGGAATATCGCACAAAATTAAAAGAGGACAATATCTATAAATAGTATAGCAACAACAGGGCTGTTTCCGAAAGGGAAAAGCAGATATACTGATAAACGTAAGGCCGGAGACGGCCACAAAGAAACATTTATCATTTTAGGAGGTAAAGAATGAAAATGAAAAAGCTTACCAGTCTGTTGCTGGCCAGCGTCATGGTTCTGTCCATGCTGGCCGGGTGCGGCAACAAGGCCGATGCCCCCAACAGCGAGCCCCCTGCCAGCAATCCCCCCGCTTCCCAGCCTGCCGATGATAACAAAGAGCCCGCCCCCGCCGGCAAGGAGTATGACGGCGTGACCCTGACCATGTGGTCCATGTGGTCCTCCGGCGAGCCCCAGGCCAACGTGATCTCCGAGGCCGCCGCCGCTTTTGAGGAGAAGACCGGCGCCAAGGTGAACATTGAGTTCAAGGGCCGCGATGTGAACAAGGTGCTGGCTGCTTCCCTGGAAGCCAAGGACAACATCGACATCATCGAGGACGACTACAAGCGCATCGGCACCGTGTATCAGGACTTCACCATGGACCTGACCGACATGGCCAAGGCCGCGGGCTATGAGGAGTTTAGCTATCAGTGCTTCACCGACCAGTCCATCGCCTGGTGCGGCTTCCTCAACGCCATTACCGAGCAGCCCAACGTGGGCGGCATCTTCTACGACAAGGATGCCTTCGAGAAGGCTGGCATCACCGCCGAGCCCAAGACCTGGGCCGAGTTCCTGGACGTGTGCCAGAAGCTGAAGGACGCCGGCGTGGGCCCCCTGGCTCAGGACAGCGCGTACTGCGATTTCGCTTTCTATCACACCCTGGTCCGTTACCTGGGCGAAGACAAGATTGAGGAGCTGACCCTGAACGGCGGCTGGTCCGGCACCGCCGCTGAGCAGGCCGCTCAGGACATCATCGACCTGCGCAACAGCGGCTTCCTGGCCGACGGCGCTCCCGATGAGTTCCCCTCCAGCCAGAACAAGATCGGCTTTGAGCAGGCGGCGATGGTCATCTGCGCCGACTACGTCACCGCCGAGGTGAACGGCAACACCGGCCGCGAGATCAACTGGGGCCTGTTCAACTATCCCACCGTAGAGGGCGGCGCGGACAACGGCGCGGCCTACATGGGCGCCAACTCCCTGGCCATCACCTCCTACAGCGAGAACGGTCAGGCTGCCTTTGACTTCATCATGTTCCTGACCACCGGCGAGATGGGCCAGAAGCTGGCCGACCAGGCTCACCAGATCCCCGCCGACTCCCGCAACACCGCTCCCGCCGACCTGACCGGCACCATCGAGACCCTGAAGGCCGCTCAGTCCCCCATGACCTGGTGCGCCAGCCTGTCCGTCAATGCGGACCTGAAGGACACCATCAAGTCCATGTGCACCGAGCTGTTTGAGGGCAAGTACGCCGACGGCGCCGCCTTCTGCGCCGCGATGGACGCCCTGTATAAGTAATTTTTACATCCCAGACCCGTCGCGCTGGCAGGCGGCGCCCTCCACGGCGCCGCCTGCTTTTTATATCTTAATAGCACCCGCAACAGAAAGGAGAGGGAATCGTGAAAAAAAACAAGGCAATGATCTTTTGGTTCAGCCTGCCGGCTGTGCTGTCCCTGCTGATCATGTTTGTCTACCCCGTGTTCCGCACGGTGCTGATGAGTTTTTTCCAGGTGGAGAGCGTCACCGCCACCACGGCGGACTGGACCTTCTACGGCCTGGGCAATTACCTGAAAATCTTTAAGAGCGCCAGCTTCCTGATCTCCATGCGCAATATGCTGATGATTTGGTTTGTGGGCGGCATCATCACCCTGGCTCTGGCCATGCTGATGGCGGTGGTGGTCACCAGCGGCATCCGGGGAAAGAAGTTCTTCCGGGCGGCTATCTACCTGCCCAACATCATCAGCGCCGTGGCTCTGGCCACCATGTGGATTCAGTACATCTTCAACTACGACTATGGTATGCTCAACGAGATCGTGCAGCTGTTCGGCGGAGATAAGGTCAAGTGGCTGGGCACCGATTTGAAATTCTGGGCCATGACCGGTTCCTTCATTTTCGGCAGCGTGGGCTATTATATGCTGATTTACATCAGCGGCATTGAGGGAATCCCCCAGGACCTGTACGAAGCCGCCACCATCGACGGCGCAGGCAAGGTGTCCCAATTCACCCGGATCACCCTGCCGCTGCTCAAGGGCGTGATCAAGACCTCCATCACCTTCTGGAGCATCAATACCACCACCTTCTTCCTGTGGACCAAAATGTTCTCCCCTATCGACACCGAGTCGTCTACCATCGTGCCTGTCATCTACCTGTATGACATGGTATTCGGCGGCAAGGGCATCACCACCCGGGACGCGGGCGCGGGCGCTGCGGTGGGCGTGGTGCTGACGTTGATTATCATCGCCGTGTACCTTGTCACAGAAAAGCTCTTTAAGGGCAATGACCTGGAATATTAAGAGAGGGGGAGCGAACATGAAAAAGGAAAAGAGTACCTATAAGGCTAAAATCAACTGGCAGAAGGAGCTCCGCCTTCTCCCTGGATATCTCATCGTGGGGATCTGGGTGCTGTTCACCGCGGTGATGCTGGGGTGGATTGTGGGCGCCAGCCTGTCCACGTCTCCGGAAATCTTCAAGGGCGAGATTTTCAAGTTTGCCAGCGGGTTCCACTTCGAAAACTATGCCACCGCCTGGAATGTGCAGAATGTGTCCGTGTTCTTCGGCAACTCCCTGCTGTACTCCGTGATTTCCTGCGTGGGAGTGCTGGCCATTTCCGCCCCCGCCGCGTATGTGCTCTCCCGTTGGAAGTTCACCGGGGGCAAGGCCCTGCGCATCGGCTTGGTGGTGGCCATGAGCGTGCCCGTCATCATGGTTATCATGCCGATCTACTCCCTGTCTGTGCAGTGGGGAATCAAGGGCCGGGTGCTGCTGATCGTGCTGTACATCCTGCTCCGGGTGCCCTACACCACCATCTACCTGCTGGACTTCTTCTCCACCCTATCCCGGGCCTATGAGGAGGCCGCCTATCTGGACGGGTGCAGCGCTCCCAAGACCTTCCTGAAGATTATGCTGCCCCTGGTGCAGCCCGCCATTGTCACGGTGACAATCTTCAATTTCATGTCCGTGTGGAACGAGTTCTTTATGGCCCTGATCTTCACCTCCAGCGAGACCATGGCCCCCGTGGGCGTTGGCCTGCTGAACATCATCAACGCCATGAAGTATACCGGCCAGTGGGGCGGTATGTTCGCGGCGGTGATTATCGTGTTCCTGCCCACCTTCCTGCTGTACATTTTCCTGTCCGAAAAAATCATCTCCGGCGTCACCGGCGGCGGCGTCAAGGGTTAATCGAGGGATCATTTTATGGAAAATAATCGCAAAGGCCGCGTTACTATCCCCACCGATGTGGACGTGGTGCCCGAGACGCTGGAAATTCTCAAGCGCTGGGGCGCAGACGCCATCCGGGACTGCGACGGCGCGGAATACCCCGCAGAGCTGCGGGGGGTGGATGCCAAGGTGTATTCCACCTATTACACCACCCGGAAGGACAACGCCTGGGCCAAGGCCAACCCGGACGAGGTGCAGCAGTGCTATGTGATGACCGGCTTTCACACGGCCGCAGACGGAGCCCTGTCCATCCCGCTGATGCAGGGGGTCAGCCCCGAGCTGATGGAGGTGAACACCCAGGACGACATGAAACGCTGGTGGGAGGTGGTGGACCGCACCACCGGCCTGCCCATCCCCCCGGAGGCGTGGAGCTACGACCAGGGGACGGGGTGCGTGGTCATCCCCGCTCCGGAGGCTTACCACGAGTACACGGTGAGCTTTTTGGCCTACCTCATCTGGGACCCGGTGCATATGTACAACGCCGTCACCAACGGCTGGACCAACTTTGAGCACCAGATCACCTTTGACGTGCGCCAGCCCAAAACCCACAAGTTCACCATGGAGCGGTTGCGCAAGTTCATCGCCGACCACCCCTATGTGGACGTGATCCGTTATACCACCTTCTTCCACCAGTTCACCCTCATGTTCGATGAGCTGAAGCGGGAGAAATACGTGGACTGGTATGGCTATTCCGCCTCTGTCTCCCCCTACATCCTGGAGCAGTTTGAGAAGGAGGCGGGCTACAAGTTCCGCCCCGAGTTCATCATCGACCAGGGCTACTACAACAACCAGTACCGGGTGCCGTCCAAGGAGTTCAAGGACTTCATGGCCTTCCAGCGCCGGGAGGTGGCCGCCCTGGCGAAAGAGATGGTGGACATCACCCACGAGCTGGGCAAGGAGGCCATGATGTTCCTGGGCGACCACTTCATCGGCACCGAGCCCTATCTGGATGAGTTTAAGACCATCGGGCTGGACGCAGTGGTGGGCAGTGTGGGCAACGGCTCCACCCTGCGGCTCATCTCGGACATCCCCGGCGTGAAGTACACCGAGGGCCGGTTCCTGCCCTACTTCTTCCCGGACACCTTCCACGAGGGCGGCGACCCGGTGGGGGAGGCCAAGGAGAACTGGGTCACGGCCCGGCGGGCCATTCTGCGCAAGCCCATCGACCGCATCGGCTATGGCGGCTATCTGAAGCTGGCCTGTCAGTTCCCTGAATTTATTGAGTATGTGGAGAGCGTGTGCGATGAGTTCCGGGAGCTGTATGAGAACATCAAGGGCACCACGCCCTACTGCGCCAAGACTGTGGGCGTGCTCAACAGCTGGGGCAAGGCCAGGTCCTGGGGCTGCCACATGGTCCACCATGCCCTGTATCAGAAGCAGAACTATTCCTATGCCGGGGTGATCGAGGCCCTGTCCGGCGCGCCCTTTGAGGTGAAGTTCCTCAGCTTCGACGAGGTGAAGGCCGACCCCCATGTGCTGGACGGCATCGACGTGCTCATCAACGTGGGCGACGGCGACACCGCCCACACCGGCGGGGCCGTCTGGGAGGACGCGGACGTGTCTGCCGCGGTGAAGGGCTTTATCCATCGGGGCGGTGGCCTGATCGGCGTGGGTGAGCCTGCGGGCCACCAGTATCAGGGCCGCTATCTCCAGCTGGCCGGAGCCATGGGAGTGGAGAAAGAGACCGGTTATACCCTGAACTACGACAAGTATAACTGGGAGGAGCACCCAGACCACTTCATCCTGGCTGACTGCGCCGAGCCCATGGATTTTGGCGAGGGCAAAAAGAATATCTATGCGCTGGAGGGCGCAAAGGTGCTGATTCAGCACGACAAAGAGGTGCAGATGGCGGTAAACGAGTATGGCCAGGGCCGCACTGTCTACCTGTCCGGCTTGCCCTACTCCTTTGAGAACAGCCGCGTGCTTCACCGGGCTGTTCTGTGGGCGGCCCATGACGAGGAAAGCCTGAACCGCTGGTTCTCCTCCAACCTGAACGTGGAGGTGCACGCCTTCCCCGCCAACGGCAAGTACTGCGCGGTGAATAACACCTATGAGCCCCAGTCCACCACCGTCTACAAGGGGGATGGGTCCAGCTTCCCGCTGGAGCTGGCGGCCAACGAGATCCGCTGGTACGAGATCTGACCAACCGCAAGATAAAAGCGGAAACGGGGGAACCCGTTTCCGCTTTTTGCCGTCCCGAAAACAAAATAGTAGCATTTGCGGGCGGGATGTGTTATACTAAAGAATCCTCGCAGGGAAAAGCTTGCGGTGAGGGGGTCCCCCTGCCGCGCCGTGCCGAATGAGAAAGGAAGTCTTGCTCATGCTCTATGAAAAACTTCGACAGCACATCAAAACTATGGTTCTTGCCGCCATGTTTATGGCCATCGGGCTGCTGCTGCCCTTCCTCACCGGCCAAATTCCCCAGGTGGGCAATATGATGCTGCCCATGCACCTGCCTGTGCTGCTGTGCGGGCTGATCTGCGGCTGGCAGTACGGCGGCGCGGTGGGCTTTGTCCTGCCGCTGTTCCGCTACGCCCTGTTCGGCGCGCCCCCCATGCCCGTGGGGGCGGCCATGGCGTTTGAATTGGCCGCCTACGGCGCGGTGGTGGGCCTCCTGTATGCCCGCTCCCGCTGGCAGTGCGTCATTTCCCTGTACCGGTGCCTTGTCATCGCCATGGTCGCGGGGCGGATTGTGTGGGCGGCGGCCCGGATGGTGATGGTGGGCGCGGCCAGCGTTCCCTTCACCTGGGAGATTTTCCTGTCCGGCGCGGTGATCACCGCCATCCCCGGAATCATTTTGCAGCTCATTGCCATTCCGGCCATTATGGTCGCCCTGAACCGCACGGGACTGGTGCCCTTCCGCAAAGCGGCGGACCGGCAGACGCAGCTCTGACAGAGGGCCGGAAAACAAAACGCAAAAACGGCGCCGCCACGAAATTGTGCGGGCGCCGTTTTATATTGCGCTGTTGTTACGCCTTGGCGTGCTTGACGCTCCACACGCTGAGGACGATGCTGGCTAGCAGCAGGGCGGTGAGGGCGGCTACCACGCCCATGCCCGCCTGGATGCCCGCCCGCTCCGCCACCTGACCCACCAGGGCGGGGGTAATGATGCCGCCCACGCTGCCGGTGAAAATCATGATGCTGCACCCCAGGTCGTTGCCGCGGATGCAGTCGCTGCCGAAGGCGAAGGCGGTGGGGTAGATGGTGGCCATGAACAGGCCCACCCCGATGAGTCCCAGGATGATGGGGGCGGGGGTGCGGCTGAAGAACATCACCAGGAAGCAGGCGAAGAAGCCCGCCCCGTCAATGAGCAGCAGCTTGTTCCGGGACACCTTGCCGGTGATGGCCGCGCCCACCATCCGGCCGGCGAAGATCACCAGCCAAAGCAGGCTGTTCATCAGCTGAGACCAGCTGGCGTCCAGCACGCCTGTGTCCTGGAAGTAGGTCACGAGCCAGCCCACGATGGCGTATTCGGCCGAGATGTAGAACAGCAGCATGGCGCTGCCCAGCCAGAACTGCTTTACCTTTAAGAAGCTGCGGTCGGCCGAGCGCACGCCCTTTTGGGCGGGCTCATGGGGAAGGGGCATTTTGGCGTACAGCACCAGCTGGCTCAGGCACAGCAGGCACAGCAGCCCCGCCGTCAGCCGCCAGCCGAAGGTGGGCCAGCGCCCGGCGCAGAACACCAGCAGCAGGGGGGAGATCAGCGCCCCCACCGCGAAGCAGCCGTGGAGCAGGTTATACCCCCGGGTGGCCTTG
>OFHO01001487.1_pt1 | contig 16676 bp, 8 predicted proteins | sample 1521531 | NCBI WGS metagenome assembly OFHO01 (sample SAMEA3504124, study PRJEB24116) | mouse gut metagenome | biome: mouse gut; feature: mouse-associated habitat; material: faeces | place: Denmark | collected 2011
TTATGTCCAGCCACTTGGAGAACTCGCCGGTCTGATTTATTTTGCTGTGTCCGCAAAATGTGACTGTCATCTGCTCCACCCCCTATCTCCGTTTATTATAGCGTATTGTGGAGATAATCACAATACAGATTTTGTGAAAAACTCCCTATAATTTATCCATCAGAGGATAGGGGGTGGGTGGTATAATTGATTATGGACCACTTTGGGAGACAATGCAAGACCGCCACGTGACGCAATACCACTTGCTCCAATCCGGGATTGATAACAAGACACTGGATTCTTTGAAGAAAAATAAGAATATCACTCTACTGACCTTGGAAAAGTTGTGTGATATTATTGGATGCACTCCAAACGATATTGTTCGGTTTATAAAGTAGGCAAGCACGGCTGAAAATACTGTGCTTGCCTGTTTTATTGGAGCTTTGCCAGAGAAGTGAGTATTTTCTGTGCCGCATCCCATAGGCCGTCATAGCTTTGCCGAAGCTCGTCCAGGTCGGCGTCATAGAACCGGCCCGTCTCATGTACCCGGCGCGTAAGCTGATTGAGGTTATTGCTGGACCGCCGCAGAAGGGAGACCATCTCCCGCAGCTCCGGCAGTTCCAGATTTATCACAAAGCCGTCAATCGCCATTTTGCGGAGATATGCCGCCATGTTGGTGGTGCCAAGCTGGGCCATCTTCTGCTCGATCAGCGCCCGTTCTGCCGGAGTAACGCGGAATTTTAGCTGTACCTCCCGCTCTAAATTTGCCATCGTCACCGCTCCTCCTGCTCTCTGCCCTTGGAGGGGCTGGATACCTTGGACGGCGCAGCCGCCTCTTGCAGCTTTTTCAAGACGGAAGGTTTTGCCAGAGATACGACATCCCGCTCTGGACAATAACCCAAACGTCTGCATTCAGCCTCGCATTCTTTCCTCGTCCTTGCACTTGTTACATAGTTACCAAAATCATCTTTTGCTACCCAGCTTTTTGTCCGTTCAAGCATAAAATATCCATTGTAATATTGCTCCAGATGTACCCTCGGTTTTCTGTAACGCTTTCTCATGTAAGACCTCCCTTACCGCTCCTGGACCTTGGGCCTGCCCTTGGCTGGCGGCTTGGGCGCATCGGCGGCGGGCTGCTCCTGCAACTTCTTCCGCACCGAGGGTCTGCGCAGGATCAGCTTTTGAAAGCGGTCCTCATCCTTGGAGATCAGCGCAAACGTCCCTTTGCGGCCCTCCAGCCCGGAGAGAGAAAGTGTCTGGAAGGGCAGCATGGACATCAGGCGGTCCGTGTCCTTGGTTCCAGCCCGCGCCATAAAGTCGGGGGAGACCTGGGCCATGTAATGGGTCCCGTTGGGACTGTTTGGCTCCTGGGCGGCTTGGAATCGTTCCAGGATATAAGCAGCCTCCGCCTTGATGTCCGCCGCTTTGAGGGGCTGTCTCAACAGATGTTCATGCCGTGCGCTGCTCACGAACATATCCAAAAGACCAGGGTGAGTTTGTGTGATAAGGTAGGAAGTGTCCCGTTTTCCTCTTTCAAAAACGATGGGGATAGTCTGCGCCCACTTCTTGTTGGCTTGGGAGACGCGCCCATCCGTCCCTTGGGTCTGCACCGTGTTGGCCAGCACATAGAACATCCGCTCATAGCCAAACTGCTTCACCACCTCCTGCACCGCCGCCTGTGTATCAAGGCGGTTGTCATGGTAGTGGCTGGCGATGGCCGTTTCAATCGCCTTTTTGCAGGCGATATTGGCATGGTTGGAGGCACGGTGCTGTTCTTCCTCGCCATGATTATATGCGTACTCGAAAGATTCCTTGTAAATCGGGGTCTTATCCATCTTGACCGCCTCCTTTTTGGGCTTTGCAGAAGATTTCTGACGCAAAGCAGACTTTTGCTGTGCCAGCTCCTGGAGGTCCTTCCGCACCAGATCAATGAACAGGTCCACCTTGGCAGGGTGGCTTTCCAGAGTACAACTCCCCCGGCCACTGGCGATTCCATACAGCGGAACAGTGCTGGCCCAGCTTGCGTTGTGGCCGGAGAATCGATTATCAATATTCATCTCCCGGAGTGTATAGGCCAGAATGAATGTCACCCGCTCTGGACCAAACTGTTTTAGAACACGTTTGGCAGAATCCTTGGCAAAATTCATCCCATCCCAATTATCAAAGATGGCATCGTCAATGGCACACTTGCACTCGGCAAGCGTTTTGAACGATGCCCGATACTGCTCTAACTCCCCGTTTCCCCGTGCGTAAGTGACGGGGTATGGGTAAATGGGCGCTTTGTTCATGTTGATTTCTCCATTCTATATTAGATTTGTTGTGGTATAACGAAAAGGAGCAAAGTCAGGCGGAGATCACCCCGCCTGACTTTCCCTGTTACCGCTCCTGGCGGTAGTCTTTCGGCTTGTCCGTTTTCTGTTTGGGCGGCACAGGCCGTTTCAGCCCCTCCAGCACCGAGGGGCGGGCATCCTTGGCCAGCAGCCGCTCCCCAACCGGGGCAGGCCCATCCTCTATCCCCAACTGCGCGTTCAGTTCTGCCAGCCGCTCACTTTTCTGCTGAAGCTCTGCCTCCTGGGGGAAGGGCTTGCCGATCTCGCCTTGAATCTCTTTCATCTGCTGGTGGAAATTGTCAAGCTGGGAGTGCAGCGCCGTTACCCGGTCCGGCATTTTATTCAAAGCATGGTCGATGCGGAGAAGATTACCCAAAACATCATCCCCCAATTCGGCCCGGTGGCTCATCTGGCCTTTGAGGGTCAGGACGATGGTGCGCCCGAAGTCCTCCACAGACAAAGCCATAGAAAAGCCGCGATAAGTTCCGATCTCGACAGGCTCCCCCGGCTTGATGCCCTTGCGGATTTCCGCGATCAGGGCCTTGCCCGCCTCGATTTTGTCCGTAAAGGTCTGGTCTCCGATCACCATACCAGCAAAGCCTTGCTTGACCTCCACAGCGGCGGTCTCCGCAGCGGGTGCGGCGGGTGCATCGGCGGCAGGTGCGTCCGGCTGTTCCCCGTCAGCCTGGGGCGGCGCGGCGGGTTTCACAGGCACCATCGGATGGGGATGCTCCGCCAGCGTTTTCATGTCGGCCTCCAGCCCCGCGATAAAGCCCTCGTTTTCCTTGATTTTCTCAGGAAACCGTTTCAGAAGATCGTCCTCCATCCGATACTGATGGCTCTGGTGGTCCGATTTCAGCAGACGCAGGCGGGACACGTCAATGTCCAGGTCCATCTTCTCTTTTATCAGCGGATTTCCCGCGCACAGGGCCTTGATCTCCGCATAGGAGAGGGCGGTCTCGTCCACGTCCTCGCAGGAGCGCACCGGGGATTTTGAGGTCATAATCTGCGAAATGAATTTCTGCTTGTTCTCCACTGTCTGCCAGAGGTAGGAATCAAATGTCCCCTCCGTGACATAGCGGTAGATGTGTACCGTGGGATTCTTGTTGCCCTGGCGGACAATGCGGCCCTTGCGCTGCTCCAAATCTCCCGGCCTCCAGGGGCAGTCCAGGTCGTGCAAGGCAATCAGCCGGTCCTGCACGTTCATGCCAGCGCCCATTTTGAAAGTGCTGCCCATGAGTACCCGTACCCGCCCGGAACGGACCTTTGCGAACAGCTCCTTCTTTTTGGCGTCGGTATTGGCGTCATGGATGAAAGCGATCTCCCGCTCCGGGATGCCCATAGCGATGAGCTTGCTGCGGATGTCCTCATAGACGGAAAAGGGCGCGTCCGGCTTGATGTCCTCCAGCAGATTGCCCAGGGCGTGCAAATCTGTCCCGCCCGCCACCTTGTTTCCCGCCGCCATCGCGGTTTTGTCCCGCTTGGCAGCGGCAGCGGCTTTTGGAGTAGACAGGTCGCAGAAAATGAGCTGGGTCAGCTTGTCCGCCTGCCCATTCTCCCAAATGCGGAACACATTTTCCACACACATATTGACCTTACTGCCCGGATTGTCGGGAAAAAGCGGGTTAATCAGCCTCTGGTCGAGGCCCAGCTTGCGCCCATCGCTGGTAATCTTCAGCATATTGTCGATTTTGGGGTTTACTTGTCCTGTATGCACGGCGGCGGCGCGGTCAGATAATTCCCGGACCAACTGCTTCTGTTCCTCTGAGGGCAGGGCCTTTTCTGTGTGATATTCCACCTCCGGCACGGGGAGATGGAGCTGATCGGCGGTCTTGATGTCGGCGGTCTCCCGGAACATGGCCATCAGCTCCGGCAGATTGTAGAATCTGGCAAAGCGCGTCCGGGGGCGGTATTTCCCCTCCGGGGCCAACTCTACCTTCGTCACTGTTTCACCAAAAATGGAGGCCCAGCTATCAAAGTGGGTCAGACTGTAATGCTTTCCCCGGCTGTCGGTGAATCCCTTTTCCAAAAGGTCCTGTTGTAAATACCGCTGCATGGTAAATAACTCGGTCATGGAGTTGCTGACCGGGGTTCCGGTGGCGAATACCACGCCGCGCCCGCCGGTGATCTCGTCCATATAGCGGCATTTCAGCAGCATATCGCTGGATTTCTGCGCATCAGTAGTGGAAAGTCCCGCAACATTGCGCATTTTTGTGTAAAGGAACAAATTTTTATAGGAATGTGCCTCGTCTATAAAGAGACGGTCCACTCCAAGCTGCTCAAAGGTGACGGAGCTGTCCTTTCTGCCGGTGTTGTTGAGCTTTTCCAGACGGGCCTCCAGGGAACGCTTTGTGCGCTCCAACTGCTTGACGCTGAATCTCTCCGCGCCGCTGTCCTCCAATTCCTCAATGCCCTGTTCAATCTCCAGAATCTGGTCCTGGAGTAACTGTTCCCGCCGCTCATAGGAAACGGGGAGCCGTTCAAACTGCGAATGGCCCATGATGATCGCGTCATAATTCCCGGTGGCGATACGGGAACAGAACTTCTTACGGTTCCTGCCCTCAAAATCCTTTTTGGATGCAACGAGGATGTTGGCGGTGGGGTACAGCCGCAGGAACTCGCTGGCCCACTGTTCGATCAGGTGGTTGGGGACGGCGAACAGAGATTTCTGGCACAGCCCCAGGCGTTTGCTCTCCATCGCCGCCGCGACCATTTCAAAGGTTTTGCCCGCGCCGACTTCATGGGCCAGCAGCGTGTTTCCGCCGTACAGCACATGGGCGATGGCGTTGAGCTGATGCTCCCGCAGGGTGATCTCCGGGTTGATGCCGCCGAACACGATATGCCGTCCATCATACTCGCGGGGCCGGATGGAGTTGAACAGCTCATTGTACTGCTTCTCCAAGGTCTGCCGCCGCTGGGGGTCTTTCCATATCCAGTCCCGAAAAGCGTCCTTGATGGCCTGCTGTTTCTGCTGGGCCAGGGTGGTGGCGTTATGGTTCAGAACGCGGCGTTCCTTGCCGTCCGGGTCCTTGATGGTATCATAGATTCGCACATCGCGGAGGTTCAAAGTGTCCTCCAGGATGTGATAGGCGTTGAGCCGGTCCGTGCCATAGGTGGTGTTGGCGGCAACATCATAGCCGGTTACAGTATTTTTGCCGGTGATGTTCCATTCCCCGGTATATTCCGAGAAATTCACATGGATTTTTCCCTTTTGGACCGGCGGCGTTTTGAACAGCTCATACATAAACTGCTGGACATAGCGCTTATCCAGCCAGGTGGCTCCCAGGCGCAGGTCGATCTCCGAGGCAGTCAGGTCCTTGGGCTGGGCGGATTCCAGGGCCTCCACGTTGGGGCGCAGCCGGTGTTTTTCCCCTTCGGGCAGCGCGTCCAACATGGCCCTGGCAGCGCGCAGTTTCTGCCGCACGTTCCCGGACAGGTATTCATCAGCGGCAACAAGGGGAAAGCTGTCCACATCCTCCAGGGACCAATCCTTGCGGCTGGGGTCTCCCTGGCACTGAATATCCCGGAAAATCACGCCGGACAGCTCCGATTCCAGTTCCGCCTCCGTTTTCCCGGAGAGCTGGGCCATATAGGACATATCCACTCCGGCCTTTTCCCCGATAGAGACGGCCAGGGCTTCACTGGCGGTGTCCACATGAGTGACCGCCCTGTGGGGCTTGATGGTCCGCTTGGTGAACATATCCGCTTTGCGCTCCAGCCGCCCGTCATTGTCCAGCATCTCCAACGAGCAGAGCAGAAAATAGGAGCTGTCAGCGGAAAAGGCCAGCGCGTTCTCCCGATTGTTGATAAGGCCGTACTTTTTAGAGAAAGCGTCATACAGGCTGTTGAGGGTCTGCCGCTCCTTTTGGACGGAGTTTTCATCGGCGTCCTCCATCTGAAGGTCGATCAGCCGATGCACACAGTCCCGCAGCTCCACCATGCCCATGACGCGGCCCCTGGCCGTGGCGCTCAGATTGGGCTTTGCCATCATTGAGGTTTCCCGGTAGTATAATTCGCCGTCAACAACGCCAAAGGAGTATTTTTCTATATTGGGGTCTGCCGGAATCAGTGCGTCCGTCTTGATTTCCTCATCCAGTTCGGACAGCTCGACACGCTTGATCTCGCCATGGATATGGGACAGAGCGGTGCGGAGCTGCTGGGCAAAGTCCTCGTCCTTCCGGGGTTTACAAGCCAACTGCGGACCATAGGGGCCGGAGGTGATCTCCAAATCGCCCAGCACCATTTCGGGGTGGGTCTGGAAATAGCGGTTCATACTCACGAAGCCGGGGCGTTCCTCGCCGTCCTGCCCGACATAGGTGTGGCGTTCAATGACCTCCGCCTCCACCCATTCCGGCAAAGGCTCATTTTCACGCAGGGGAATCTCCCGCTTTTGCAGGAACATGATGGACATGGAGGTATCTGTCCCGGCATTGGCCTGGAAAACGCCGTCCGGCAGACGGACCGCGCCCAGCAGATCGCACCGCCGCGCCATGTACCGCCGCGCCCGATCGTCCTTTTTGTCCATCGTGCCGCCGCTGATGCCGTTGGAGGTAATGAACGCGATCACGCCGCCTGCCCGGACCTTATCAATCGTTTTGGCAAAGAAATAATCGTGAATCAGAAACCGCTCCCGGTCATAACGCTGGTCCACCACGGGATAATTACCAAACGGCACGTTGCCGATAGCAAGGTCGAAAAAGCTGTCCGGGAAGTCGGTTTTTTCGTAGCCGCGCACCGTGATACGGGCCTTGGGATAGAGCTGCTGGGCGATGCGCCCGGTGATGCTGTCCAGCTCCACGCCGTACAGCTTGGACGCGGCCATGCTCTCCGGCAACAGGCCGAAAAAGTTGCCCACGCCACAGGACGGCTCCAGAATGTTTCCCTTTTCAAAGCCCATGTTCCCGATGGCCTCATAGATGGCCTTGATAACCAGAGGGCTGGAGTAATGGGCATTGAGGGTAGATGCCCGCGCCGATTTGTACTCGCTGTCCGTCAGCAGGCTTTTCAGCTCCTGATACTCGGCGGACCAATCAGCCTTGTCCGGGTCAAAGGCGTCCGGGATGCCGCCCCAGCCAACATAGCGGGAAAGGACTTCCTGTTCTGCTTCAGTAGCGGACCGGCCCTCGGCCTCGATCTGCTGCAAGGTGCGGATGGCCTCCACGTTCCTGCGGTACTTGACTTTCGGCCCGCCCACGCCCAGGTTGTCATCGGTGATGCGGAAATTCCCGGCGGCAACATCCTGTTCCATGACGGGGGCCTGCTCCGGCTGTGCGTGTTCCGGCTCGTTAAAACGCAGCGTCTGAACGACAACATCATAGGGCAGGCCGTTTTTATCGCCGGGATAGAGGGTTGTGGTTCCTGGTGTCGCTGTGGTGCCGCCAGCCGGTGGCGGGGCCTCCGGCTGTTCCTCCTGGGGCGGCGCTGGCTGGGCCGGAACCTCCGGGATAAAGAGGGCGGCGTTGCGCTCGTCATGGCGAACTGCGTCCTCGAAAAAGTCTTTGGTAACAGTCTGATGGCTCCAGGCGTATGGCCCGGTGTGGATGCGCACGTCCAAGTCTCCAATGTATTCGATGGTCCCGGCAATATCGTGGTCGCCATAGCCAAAGGCCACCTTGTCTCCCTCTCGATAGGTGAGCTGGCCCGCCAGCTCTACGCTCTCCCGCTGAACCGGCTCGTGGGAAAAACCGTCCAGCTCTTGCAGCCAGAGGGCGCGGAGAATGGGGGCAACGGCCTCCCAGGACAGGGACAGCTTTGTGCCGAATTTGTCCTGGATTTCTACCGCCATACTGACGGTAGAGGTAAAATAGTCCGCTATGTCCCCGGTTTCCAGCGTCACCGTCTCGGCGCGGCTGGCAAAAGCAAGGGATAGCCGCTGGGCAATTCCCCGGTTGTTCTCGCCGGAGCGCAGCCAGCCGGAAATGTACCCCTTGTCCCGCTCTGTCATCAGATGGGAGGTCAGCACTTCCCGAAAATCATCGTTGACGCGGCTCATATCGGCAGGCAGATAGCTGGTGATCCGGCCATTCCGCGTATCCTGGTGCAGCAGCCGCTCAAAGTTTTCTTTACTCTCGGTGCGGAAAAGGGGGATAGGCAGCGCAGGGTCCCGCAGCTCCACATCCAGCAGCCCGATGCCCGTGATCTCAAAAGCGGTATTGTTCAGATAGACCATATCGCCCGGACGGTAGGGCGGGGCAAAGGGGTCGTGGGGCGGCTGGTCCGCCGCGCCGATGACCTCCTGGATGGTCTGCCGGTTCTCATCAGAAACGGTGATGTCAACCTCATGGGCGGCGTCTCCGCTCCCGATGGTGATGGTGTCCCCCTCGCGGGTAACGGGCCGGTCAGAAAGGTCCGGGGGCAGCGCCGCCGTCTGTTCCCGCTCTGCGGCCTGCTGCAAAATGGGAACAATATCACGATATTTTTCATTTTGACGGAGGTAGTCCAGCAGTCCGCCGTAGCCATCGCCTACATCCTGACGGCCCCAAACCCTTACGCCATCCGGCAAAACAATGACGAACGAAACCTTGTCATAGCCGGAAAATTCATCAAACTCCGGGTCTTTGGATTCAATCCATCTTTGTTCTGTCCCATATTTTTTAATGGCAGCTTTTTTGCCTGCTACACGCTTATCATCCGCCTGCTTCATCAGACGGTCAAATTCGTGGACAGAATAGATTTTGTCGGCCTTAAAAACACCCGTTTCGCTGAACTCACAACAAACATACGGCGGTACTGCGGGGATGCCCCTGTCCAGCAATTCACGGATAACAACGGACGCGGCCTCATCTTCCTCATAGTAGCACCATCCATATTCAGTTCCGCCAGCGGCTAAGGTTTCGGGCGAAAGCAGTTTTTTTGCATCCGTTTCCCGTATCATAATTCCGCCATGACGGGCGGTGCTGACTTCATACACACCGTCTGCAAACTGATCGCTCATCTGCACTTTGCCCCAGGGAGAATGATCGCCTATCTCTGTCCCCCAGGGCGGCGTTTCTTCCTCATACCCTGTTGTATCGGGCATCGCATGGGGCGGGGCGGTTTGCTGCTCCTGCTGGGGCTGGGTGAGGGCGGCATAGGTTTCGTCCACAATTTCCCGATGCAGCCGGTAGCGGAAGTCGGGCATATCGTGATACAGACGCATAAACTCCGGCTCTGTAATGGTGAGTGCCGCCCGTTTGACTGCCGCATCGCCCTCAATTATCGCGTTTTCCCGGTCCGAATTTTTGCAGGCGTTTTGATAGGCCACATCTGCCAGCACCAAATCCCGGATGATAGGTTTATAGCGGTTATAGGTCTCCCGGATGGTAGGCGCGGTGCTGGAATCCTGCCCCGCCAGCCGTTCCGCATCGGCCACGACCTGTTCCACAAACTCGGAGGGGCTGTCCTGTTCCAGATGCTCCCGGATGGCAGCGGCGTCTATGTCCTCAAAATTGTCCAGTTCCTTCTCGGTGAAAAATCTGTCCTCCTTCACCAGACGGGCAAGGCAGCGCTGTACTCTTGTCCAGGGCAGATCGGTGGCCGCGCCCTCTACTGTAACAGGAAACGCAGGGAGACTATCGCCGTACTCATTTTTCAGCCACTCCGCCGTGTCCCGGTCACGGGCATGGCCGGTCATGTACTGCTGGACCCGACGCTTGCTGGCAATATCACCGTTCCACTCCTGGAGGGCGGCGTCTATGTCGGCCTGGGTGATTTCTCTCGGTGGTATTGTGGCAGGAATAGGCGGTGTGGCCCCCGGTATATGAGTGGGACGTTCCATTTCCGGGGCTGATGCCGTTTGCGTCTGCTCCGGGTGCGTTTGCCGGTATTGCTCCAATTCCTCCGGGGTCAGGTATCGGCCTTCTTCAATCAACTGCCGCAGCCGTTTTTCAGCGTCAGACCAGGATATAGTGACTTCCGCAGTCTCTTTGTCCTCGCCGTTTTTCTGTATTGTGATGCCAACATCAGGGCGATAATCCACCCATCCCTGTGTCCCATCCGGCAGCTTATGCCCTGCGGCAACACGGCCAAACGCTGCACTGACCGCGCCCACCGTGTCCTCAACGCTCAAATTCTGCTGATAGATTTCATAAATCCGCAGATTTTGGAAATGAAGCGGCGCTTCAAATCGGAGTTGTGCGTCGATGTCAGCCTGGGTGATCTCCAGGGCTGGGAGCTGTTCCAAGTGGTCGCTCTGGTACTTCTCCAATTCCTCCGGCGTAAGGTAACTGCCCTCCTGGATGAGCTGGCGAATACGTTTTTCCACAGCGGGCCACTTCACCGTAACTTCCGTCCTTGGATGGTAGCGCACCAATCTCAACCCGGTGTCAGGGCGGTAATCAGTGATACCCGATGCGCCATCCAGGAATGTATGATTGCCGCCGGAATATCCATATTCCTGTTTGAGCGCAGCAACCGCGTCTTTGGCAGAAATGTTCCGCTGATACATGGTGAAAATCCGCAGCCTGCCCGAATACTGCCGCAGAATCGTGTCAATTTCTGCCTGGGAAATGGAAGAAGCAGAGGGCGCGTCCGCGCTCTCTGCTTCTTGAATGGCCTCCATCTGCTCCCGTTGGGACGGGATTTCCGGGGGCATAAAACTTAGCTGTAAATCAGCTCCGACATGATAACTTCCTCCGCCTGTGCCTTGCAGGTGTTCATCAGTCCCACCCACTTCATCTGATCGCTGGCTTTCAACTGCTCCGTGGCCCCCGCCGCCTTCGCCAACTGTGGCATCATCTGCTCCAGACGGCTGTTCGCCGCGTCCTCGATCTCCAACAGGTGGCTGAACAGGGTCCCGTTCAGCGTCATGCGGTTGAACAGGCCCGGTCGATGCTCCTTCAGATACGTCCGGCGCATCCTCCCGTACTTGCCCAGGTCCCGGTCCGGCTGCTCCGGCAGGGCCAGATTGGGGATCAGGTAATCTCCCACTTGGGTGTAGGTCAGATTGTTCTCCATGTTCAGCGTTCCTTTCTGCGGATTTTTCCCGCTCATATTTTTTGATGGTGACTTCGATCTGCCGCAGCACCGTTTCGCTCCCCAAACTGACCGCCGTACCCAGCTCCGTGATGGTGTCCTGGGTGTTGAAATCGAAAAAACTCAGGAAATCCTCATGTTCAAAGTAGTTTTCCGGCTCCAGGCCGCAGCGGGACATGAGGGTGTATGCGATGCTGACGGTGGCGGCATTTCGGAACTGCACTCCGATGTTGAACTCATCATACTCCTCCAAAAAGCTGCCGTCAACGATGCGGAGGAAGTCCTGCTGGTGATCGTCCCAATATTCCGCTGCAAGCTGGGCGGCGATCTTCTCAAACTGTTCCACGAGGTCGCTGCCGGACACGTCAAACCGCTGCTCCAGCGCCGCCGATACCGTGTCCCGATATTCCTCCCGGTACTTCCACAGCTTGGGCCGGGTTTCCTCTCCGCCGCCGGTGTCAGCCACATCGAACACATAGCGCAGAAAGGGCCTGCTGCCGCTGTTGTCGATGATAGCGATGCCCGTGGCTCCCCGCCGCACATACCGGCGCATCCGCTGGTTCCAGAAATCATATTCCGCGCAGGCTGTGGCGTTGGGCCGCTGGGCGTGAATCAGGAGCTGTTCGGGGTACGGATATTTATAGAGACGGCCCGCCGTGGAGAGAAAGGCCGTCCATTCCTGATAGTTGCCGGTGATCTGGCGGGCGGCATGGTCGGCCATTTGTGCATAGGCTTGGAGCTTACTTGCCATAGGCAGGGTCCTCCGTCTCAAAGTCCGGGAACAGGTCCAGAGCGGTAAACTCCGCATCGGTCATGCGTCCCAGCTTGGAAAGGGCACTGTCCGTCAGTGTCCGAAGTTCGTCCTCGTCCGGCTCCAGATAGCCCCGCATCTCGGTGAGGGCGGCGATCACGCCCGCACGGGTGCCACCGCCAGCGCCGTTGTAGATGCACAGCAGATTCTGTTCCTCAAATGTAAAATCGTTCATTTCCTTACCGCTCCTTTTCCGCGCTCTTTTTGGGCGCTGTCTTTTTTCGTTCCTGGGCTGGCTGGTTTTTGAGCTGGGCCACAACGGATTTTTTCTTTTCCCGGTGGACAGCATCCGCCAAATCCGTCAGGGAAATGGTCTGTCCCGCCTTGACCTGGGCCTCCAGCTCGGCCACCGTGGGCTTCTGGCTGATGAAGTCCGTCAACTGCTCAAAGCCGAAGCTGTCGCAGTAATGGCAGGATACCACACCATCCCTTTTCAGCACAATGATGTCGCTGACGGACATAGAAGGGTGCTGAAAATCGGCGGGGTGGTCGTTGTTGAATTGATACCAGAGCTGATCCAGCGCCGCGTCCGCGCTGGCAAATGTGGACAGCGGGGCCGTGTAGACCAGATCATAATTGTCCCGTTCCACGGCACGGCCTTTGGATTTCAGCCAGTCCAGGGATTCAAAGCGAATATCCCGCAGCGCATCATTGTCCCTGACCTGATAGATGGCGAAACAGTCCGCCGCATGGTCCAGAAACGCTCTTTCGCGCTCCGGCTGGTGCTGCATCCTGTCCAGTACCGCCTGCCGGAAGTCCTGGCTTTCCTCCCATTCCTCGCGGGTGACGGCGAACATCATGCCCTCCGGCTGCTCCATGAGATCGTCCCGGTCAAAGACCATAGCGGGATTTTCGCCAGCCTCCACCATGTAGACGGTCAAATCCTGTTCCAGCAGTTCCACCGCCCGTTCTCTGGACAGGGGCAGCAGATCGCCGCCTGCATAGCCGTAGTTCTGTTCCAGCTCGTCAGCGGGAAAGGCTGGGTCCGGCAGGGGGTATTCGTCCAGACGGCTTTCCTGTTTATCCTGCGCCTCGATGACCACCGCCTGCTCCGATGCGTCCGGCTGGGTGAAGCTGAACGGCTCCCCGGCGAACAACAGTTGCCCGACCTGCTCAAATTGTGCCAGCACGCCAACACGCAGGGCATCAAACTCGGCATAGTCCTCCATCGTAAAACAGCCCTGGGCCAGCAGCTCCGCCTGGGTAGCGGCATAGCTGCTCCCGGAGACAAAATCGAACATCACCGTATTATCGGAGAGGTACAGCAAGGACTTGTCCGCATTGAGGTAATGGCCGCGATTGTCATAGTGGTCGCGCCTGCCCATATATACCTTATCATCTGGCCCTACAAAAGCATCCAGCTCCGCGCCGTCCTTGGTTTTGTAATGACTGATTCTGGCTGTGCCGGGTTGGAAAAAATCATCCGGTTTCAATTCGCCGGATTGCAGCTTTTTCAGAATACCGGCGCATTTATCAGCCGTGCCGAAAAACAGCACCCGATCCGGCTTCAAGGTCCCTTTCGCCGTTCTTTCATATGCCTGGATAAACTGCTGGTCGATTGCACCAACAGTCCGGGGATTGGCCTCCATTTTGTAGACGTATTCTTTCAGCGGCACGGACTGAGCCAGCCCATCCAGCCGGTCCAGCATAACCTTTGCCTCCGCCGCGCCGGTGTCCTGTTGGATGAACTGTTCCAGGGTGGCCCGGACAATGGATGGATTCACTTGCAGAGTACGGACCAGATTTGCCTTGGTCTGTTCCCGGTTGTCAGGGGGAAAATTCTTTTTGATAAGCCCCGCCTGATACAGATGGTCCAGCATATCCAGCATATCGCTAATGAACCGCTCCGGGGTGTCAGGCGGCAGCTCCGCCGCTGGCGCGTCCTGCGTCTGGACCAGCCCATCCAGCCTTGCCAGCAGCGTTTTGGCTTTTGTCAAGTCGGTAAGTATCAAGTCAGTATGTTCGATCAAATAGTTCAGCGGGCTGCGCACACCTTCAAAATAACCTTTCCGCATTTCAATCACAAGGTCAGCGATGGACTGCTCCCTGGGGTCCTGGGTAAACGGGTGTTTCAGAACTCCCTCCTGATGAAGCTGATCCATAAAATCGTATAAATCAGCGGCGAACTGCTCCAGGGTGTCGGGCGCGGCAGAGGGCGCGTCCTGTTCCGGCTGCTGGGCGGTCAGGTCAATGCCCTGTTCCTTGCAAATATCTTGAAAATGGCGGTCAATGCTGGTGATGAGGATATTGGCGGTCTTGGAGATAGTCTCCAGGCTGGCTTTCAGTTCCGGCAGGCTCTTGTCCTTGGACCATGTGGCGATGTAGCCCAGGCTGTTGGCGCTGGTTTCGATACCGTAATACTGGCAGACAGTGTAGGAAACGCTCTCCGCCTCCACTTCCTTGGTATTCTGGTCTTTCGGTTTGAGTTTTTCCGCCTGTTCCGTCCCGGCAGCGGCGGAAAGCCGCTCCTGCTCCCGGTTGTGGAGCATGGCGTGGGTGATCTCGTGGACGGCGGCGCACACCGTCTGCACCTGGCTCATGCCCTCCCGGATGGTAATGGTTTGATCTTCCAAATTCAGAAATCCATCCAGGCCCTCCCGCAGCGGCTTGAACTGCACTGGCACCGGGGAGGTGCGCCGAAGGGCCTCCATAAACGCCTCATACTGCTGCACATCCCCGGTCAGAGGGGCAACAAGGCTGGGGAGGGGCCTGCCCTCGGTCTGGCTCACATCAAACACCTTGACCGGGCGAAACAGGGGAATCTCGATTTCCCGTTCCTCCATGATAACATTCCCGTCATGGTCCAATACCGGCGCTCTGGTGTCCGGGTCCAGCTTCATTTCCTCAATGCGCTTTTTGAAGGGCGTGGGGGCGATAATGGTCAGGCCCTTCTCGCCCTTTTTCACATGGCGTCCAAATTGGTTTTTCCATTTGTTGAACCCGGCCACATGGGTGGCGCTGGGCATCTGCATATGGATGAGGATGGTATTGTTATAGGAATAGTTGTGAAACCGGGACATGGTGCGGAGATAGTCCGCAAATTTGTCGCTCTGAAACAGGTCTTGTATGCCAGCCTCAATCCCGGTGACGATTTCCTTGATCCGTTCCCGGTTGCTGGGCTTGTTATCTGCCACGGCAAAAATCTCCTTTCATAAAATGGCCCCGCACAGGAAACCGAAGCGTCCCATACGGGGCAAAATTCCGCAAGTAGAAGTTAATTTCAGCCCTCCGAGGGTAAAGTTACGTCCCTGGGCGGATTGGCGTTTTGAAAGCGTTGTGCCGCAAGGCTTCCCGGTCCTCTATTTGCGGAAGTGCGAGGCCGCTTTTGCTTTCCGCTCCCGGTCCCGTCTGCGGCGCTCCCTGGCGGCGCAGGCAGGGCAGTATTTCACCGCATTAGAGCGGGAAAAAATCGGTGCGCCGCAGATACAGCAGCGCTTGACAGGCCGTGCCGCCATGATCTCCCCGTGCAGCTCCTGGTCCGATGGCAGGACGGCGGCGCGGAAGTATTTGCAGATTAAGGTGTTGGAAATCATCTGCGGACAGGGGCAGGGGTCCCCATCGTCCAACAGGAGGCAGTTTCCGCCCTCGCAGTTGGCGCACAGGCGGCGGATGAGCTTTCTTGCCCGCCGGAACTGGCTGTCATCCATCCGGGGCAGCTTATCCATTGCCGAACACCAGCTTATAATTCGTCTTGGTCCCATCGTCCTCCAGCACCACCGTGGCATCATAGGTTTTCCCGGTTTTCTCCGAGAAACAGTCGGTGAGCTTTACCCGGCCCTTGTTCAGCAGGGCGGCGGCAACGGACTTGGTGAGCGTCTTTTTCTTGGCGGTGAAAAACTTGCTGTCTTTCCACAGGACAAAGCGGCACTCCCGATTTTCACAGAAAAAGCCCTTTTTGCTTTCGGTCACAGCGCCGCCGCAGCGGGGGCAGGGGCCGACGGCCTCTTTGTCCGAGGGGAACAGCACCGCCGCGCCGGGGACAGGCCGGTATGTTTTTACCAGCTCGTCCACCATAGCGGCGATCCCGGCCATGAAGTCCTCCGGGGACAGCTCCCCGCGCTCTACTTCGCCCAGCCGCTGCTCCCAATCGGCGGTGAGCAGGGGGGATTGCAGGACCTCCGGCAGAACGGTGACGAGGGAACTGCCCGCCTGGGTGGGCAGCAGATTGGTGATCTTCTTGGCCTTCTTCCGCTCCACCAGCCCGGTGGATACCAGCTTTTCCAGAATGGCGGCGCGGGTGGCAGGAGTGCCGATGCCCTTCCGCTCCGCGTCCTCCGGCATTTCCCCAGCACCGGCGGTCTCCATACTTTGGAGGATGGTGTCCTCGGTGAAATGCTTGGGCGGGGTCGTTTTGCCCTCCTTCACCTGGACCGCATCCACCGTCAGCGACTGGCCCTCTGCCAGACCTCCCGGCAAGGCGGTGTCCTTGGAGGGGGCGGCATAGACCCGCCAGCCCATGTCCAGCACCGCTTTTCCTTTGGCAGTGAAGCGATGTCCGCCACACTCCGCCGTCAGGCTGGTCTCGGCGTACCGATGGGGCGGGCAGACTGCCCGGAGCAGCCCCAGCGACACCAGCCGCAGGATTTCCCGCTCTCCCTGGGGGA
>OFHO01001499.1_pt1 | contig 16601 bp, 19 predicted proteins | sample 1521531 | NCBI WGS metagenome assembly OFHO01 (sample SAMEA3504124, study PRJEB24116) | mouse gut metagenome | biome: mouse gut; feature: mouse-associated habitat; material: faeces | place: Denmark | collected 2011
CATTTATGCTGCTATAGCTCAGTCGGTAGAGCGCATCCTTGGTAAGGATGAGGTCTCCAGTTCAAATCTGGATAGCAGCTCCAGAAATCCCCTGAAATCGAAAGATTTCGGGGGATTTTCATAACTTTTTAAACCAATTTTTTGGACGCTATTAGACGCTGACTACTATTTGACTACTAACGCTACAAGACAGCCTTAGACAAGACTACTACAAACACACGAAAAAGGAAGCAGCCCCATATTAGGGCTGCTTCTCTAATAATGAAGATATTGCGTCTGCCGCCTTCTGATCGCTCTCTCTGAGGGCATGGATATAGATGTTTAGCGTGGTGGAGGTCAGAGCGTGGCCTAGCCGGGCCGAGATGGTACGCACATCAACTCCGGCTGCAATCAGGAGCGTAGCTGCGGTATGTCTGAGGCCGTGGAAGGGAATGACGGGAAGTTGCTCTTCTGACGATTTATCTGCGTTATAGCGGCGGAGTACATCTTGGAGAGCTTGGTATGGGGTGGAGTAGTTCATCATCTGACCGTTGTCTTGCACGAAAATCCAGTCCTTACCCTGCCAGAAGTCACTTACATCGGCGGCAAACTGTTCCCTTGACTGTTTAAGGGCTGAAATCCGAAGTGTCAAGTCATGTGGAATGGTTATACGTCGGACTGACATTTTCGTTTTGGGCTGCTTGCAGACCTGTTTGCCATTGATTATAGTAGCGGCCTTTGTGATGCTGATGGTATCGGCTTCAAAATCCACATCGGAAAATTCCAAGGCAAGGATCTCGCCTTTGCGAAGCCCAGTATAGATAGCCAGATTGAAAAGGATACGGATCTGTTCCGGTATTTCTTTGTGAATCTCGTAGTCGCCTACGGTGTAGGGAATCCCGGTGTCATCTACCCTCTGATGCCCGGCAACTTTGAGTGAATAGGGGGCCTCAATATAGGATAGGAAGGTTTTAGCCTGCTCCGGGGTGAAGAACTTGATTTGCTCCGCAGTCTCCACTCCAGCGGACAGCTTTACCTTTTCGCAGGGATTACGGTCGATCAGTTCCCATTCTGTTGCTGTGCGTAGTATGGCAGAAACAACATTCCGCGTCTTGGTTATGCTGGCTTTGGAATAGCCGCCTGGCTTGCCATCTTTTCTGGCTCCATCTTTGGCTAAACCAGCGAAGAAAGAGTTGAGTATGCCCGGTTTCAAATCGGTCAGCTTCAAATGGCCGATGGCAGGATTGATTTTGCTCTCCAACTCCTGTGTGTACTTGGTGACAGTGCCGGGTTGAAGATTAGTTCCTGCATATTCAGCGAGCCACCGTTCCGAAAACGCCTTAAAAGTGATCCGGCGTCCATCTTGAGCGATGCCGCTCTTGACTTCTTCCTCGAACTTCCGGGCGAATTGCTGTAAGTCACGTTCCTGCTGTTTCTCTGTACGGGTTGGGTCTGGCGTGAATGAGGCCGTTTCAATCAGCTTCTTCCCGTAGATGTCATAACCGAGGGATACTGTGATCTGATAGTGCCCATTCCGTTTCCGTATGCTTGCCATGTCGGGTGATAACTCCTTTCGTAAAGTGGTGTGCCGCCCCCGGCAATATAGCCGAGGACGGCACGGTTGGGGAATGGGTTAGCTGGCGATGGGGGCAGGCGTTCCGTTGTCCAGGATGCGTCGAACGTTGGTGACGCTGATGTAGGCCGTGCTGCCGGAGTATGCAGCCGGGATCATTCCCTGCTTGACCCAGCGACGGATGGCGTACTCGCTGACGTGGTAGCCAGTATCGGTCAGGTAACGGTGTACCTGACGGATGGTGCCTGTCTCGAAAGTGTTAGCTTCCATGGTGAACCCTCCATATCCGTTGGTATAGCAGCGAAAGTCTGGCGAATGCGGTACTTTTGACAATAAATATTAGACGTATTCACCCCGCTTCATTCAAATAATATATAATTTCGGACAGATTAAATGCGTATTGCATAAAAGCGTATGCCGCCAGTGCCGTCAATTTGCACGGTGTACTTGTTTTCAACCAGCTTCAACGCTCCTGCGGCAAGCAAAGAGGCGATACAATCATTGAAATTAAAGTTAGGCACGAGTTGACGGAGACGTTTTTTCAGGCGCTCGCCTCGCAGACATAGGCAGTCGTAGTAGATTAGGCCGTCATGCACGCTCGGGTTGAAGTCTTTTTTACTTTTTGCCAAGATAAAGCTGTTATTATGGTAAAGATAACGAATAAAATTGGGGTAATCTACCGATTTTGAATTGCTATCTTGGTTAAATCGAACTTGTTGTGCCTGTATTAGTCTGGCGAGGTAGCGAGAAAAGTTCTTGTACTCCTCTGTTGCATCCTGCCTGGAGCAGCACTGAGATTCTGTGCAAAACTTCAAGAAAAGCATATAGGAGATCTGCAAATAGAGCTGTGTGTCGCGCAGTCGCCCGTGAACGCTGGAATTTGCAGTTGTCTCACGGAACTTGGTGAGTCTATCATCAATAGTAGCACAAATTTCAGCAAAATGGTCAACATACCACTGGATGAAATAGTAGTAGAAGGTTGAGACAACGAGTGGACGGTGCCGCTGATACTTGTCGAGAATTGTGCCATTTGGTGGACTTGTGATCTCGACAACCAAGGCCCGGGGAATTGTAGAAGCCTTCCCGATGGTGTACTCACCGATGAACACGGCGTTGCCACGAAATTGCTGCTGCACTTGGGTGTGGCCATTCATGCGGCCCCGTCCAGTATCGTCACCGATCCGCCGGATAATTTCTTCAGCAGTTTCTTCATTTCGACGCTTAATGCTGCGGGATTCCGCAGTATGCAGATCGTCAATGACCGCTGTGCATTCGCTGTAGTCATGCAGTGTGTCCTCGATGAAGCGTTTGGTCGAGTTAAAACGGGTGACAGCTCCAATTCCGTCCTGACGGTTATACAACTGAACCATGTGTGGGACATAGTGGGATTTTAATATACCGGACTTGCCCATAACGACCAAAACGGCGCAGGGAGTAAGGCCGGCTTCTTTGAAAGCAGCCCTGGTGATGCCGGAAATCACATGGGCTACAAGGACCCGGCCAATTTCTGCGCTAAGATTGATAAGCTCTCCCATGCCTTCAAAGGCTTCTGCTATGGTAAGCTCTGGATCAATATCCAGATGGAAGGGAATTTGTCCTAAATCAAAATTTGGAGTGGCCTCCGTTGCGGAGGACCGGGTAACGACCCGGTCCCCCGCAGCAAAAATTATAGCGTCTTTGATGTGGAAAATACCAGCCCGGTCAAGGCGGTACACGGTCTCCACCGGAGCGCAGTCCAGTCCAGCGCGGATGATGTTGGCGATATACCCTCTGGCGTTTCGGTAACTTGAGCTGACGATACAGCGGTAGTCCAGTTCAGGCCAGTTTAGTCGCTCCAAGTCAGAAAAGGGCACAGTGCTTTCAACATGGGCGCCGTCTGAGAAGTTCAAAGATAGGCGAAGAAGAGTTTCGCATTCTTCTCCTGTAGGAGTGAGCACATGTTGGCGCACTAATACCTTTGGAATGAAACTGGCGACAGCTTTTCCGTCCCTATCATAAAGGTGCCATTTGGGTAGCTGCGGCTGCTTTGTGTGGTTCATCTATACCACCCTTACCTCAGACACGCGGGATGGAGAGCCTTTTTGCTGGAGGGGGTCTTGAAAAGGACCGACACGACTGCGGTTGTAATGGTTGTGAGGATGGCGGGAAGCGCCTTGCAAAAGGCGTCGCCGACCTTATCAAAGAAGCTTTTTCTACGCTTGCCCTTCTTTTGCTTTTTACAGGACTTCTTCAGCAGCTTGTTGTGCTCCCCAAGCTGATGGTTGCATTCTTCAAGTTGGACGGTCAAGAGCTGAAAATCTCCAGTGTTGAATAGGGATGGGTGAACTTGGATTCCGTCAGTAGGTGGGGGGGACGCCAGCATAGAAGCCGCGCCAGTTATGGGTAAAATACCATCGAACATCGACATCGTTTTATCCTCCTTTTGTAGAACTGTTGTTCAAGCGGCGGGTGTGCCCCTGAACTTGTTGGCGAAGGTGAAGGGTGCTTCACCTTCTTTTGGCAAGTGGCGATTAGATTTTAGTTTGGGCATGATGGCCCGTGGACAATTTTTTAGACTCGGCCGCCGTCAAAAAATGTCCGACATGCGGTAGAATGTCACTTGACAAATAAGCTTGGGTCTATTACTATAAGAATAGCACAAGAGAGTAGTGGTGTCAATAGAAACTTGCAATTTTTTATTTTCTGATTCTACTCGTTGCTGCAACTATAACCCCACAGAGGGAGGGATCAATATGGCATACGTCAGATTTGATGGTTGTGATTATGTCTATTTTGACAAGTATTACCACCGATTGTTCACAGGAGGTAAGGAACACCGCTTTTTATTTGAATATATTTCCAAAGATTTATCCTGTTTGCCAGAGCTGCTTGAGCAGTATGTTTCCATGCAAATGGATACAAATACGCTTAAACTGAGTAGCAAGAAACACCAAGGCACCGAGGTAATAGAGATAATAGAAACGATTAAGGACATCTTGACATCAGCTCACCCATATTACAAGCATAACTATGAGATTACTATTGTAAAAGAGATTGGACGCTATTTTAATGGCCTGCTGATGTACTTGGGCCAGGAAGCACACAGTTCGATCAGCTCAGACGTTACGGAAGCTTGGTATGTCGAGAGAGTCCATAGGCTCTTGCAGCCCCTGGCATATTCCTTGCCAGAGGCTATAGAAGCCTATATAGGCACCTTCTATAATGAATATCAGCAGAATATGGGAACGGGGGCCTATACACTTGCTAGGGCAGACCCATCAGCTGAGATAGTTGATTCTCGTGCTCCAAGTCGGCGTCCTACAGGGTTTAGCCATGAAATTCAAACACAGAAAGAAATATCTAATATGCTTTATCTTATATTGGATATTTCCGTACCAAGACTGGCAAAGTTGACGCTTTTTCAACGTGCGTGGATATATGGAAATATATTTGGGGCATCATATAATGAGTCTATGACAAAAGTTTCCCAGAAGTGGTCAATGCTTTCGCCGTGCAAATCCGGCGGAGAAAATTCCGACCAAACCCCAGAAAATAATCTGTACAATGTATTTGGACCGCTATTTTCCCTTACCCGTGTAAATTTGGGACATGATGGCATCCCAGAAGCCTTGGAAAATCAGATGGCAGAGGCGGTTGAATTAGCGGAAGCACAGGAAACAAATCCAATTTATATGGAATACGAAGTTGATGACTTACGACAACTGGCCTATCTGGAAATTCTGTTGATGATTCAAGAAGATACTATGATAAAGAAATGCAAACGCTGTGGAAAATATTTTGTAGTTACTAATCGGAACGTAGCTTATTGTGAACGGGTAGATGAATCCGGAGTGCGTTGCTCTGAGGTTGGATCACATCAAAATTTCCAGAAAAAGATGGCGTCAGACGAAGCACTTCAAATATATAATCGCGCTTACAAAACGCATCATGCTCGTGTTAGAAAAGGGGCTATGAGCAAGGAGGATTTTCGGCTGTGGTACAAAGAGGCAAAGGCAAAACTGGAGCAGGTACGTGCTGGTGAATTGGACATAGACAATTTTCAGAGATGGTTGAAAATATAAAACAGGAAAAGGGACGCTACCACGGCAGCGTTCCTCTTTTCACTAGCCATTCAACATGGTGGTATAAGTGGTATCATACCACCCATACCACCGTGTTTTCATGCCTAAAAGTTTTCAATACTTTATTCTGCCAAGATGCAGATTGTCATTTTCGGTCCGATGTAGTATAATAGCCACAAGTTCCCTTGGGGGAGGTAGCGTAATGACGGACATAGAAAGACGCTCCGCTGCGGCCCGGTTCGCGGCGGACTGGAAGGGTCGGGGAGCCGAAAAACAGGTCACGCAAGCCTTCTAGCTGGCCTTGCTGCAAAAGGTCTACGGCGTGGACGAGCCTGAGAAGTATGTTTCTTTCGAGCTGCCTGTGAAGCTGAACCACACCAGTTTTATTGACGGCTATATCGAGGCTACCCATGTCCTGATCGAGCAGAAGGGCCGGTACGTTGATCTGACAAAGAGTTATAAGCAGTCGGACGAGGGCGAGTTGACCGGACAAAGAAATTCTATGATGTGATTGGGCTATAATTCAACAGACAAACCAACATTGCTAAGAAGGCGATTATATGATTTCAGAAGAATTGAAAGCTATCATTCATAAATTGAATGAACAGGGGAAAATGGCTTTTCTTGAAGCTGCAACAGAAGATCAAATTTCACAGTTTGAAGAAAGCCATAAAATCAAATTGCCGAGGAAATATATAGAGTGGCTTCAACATTCCGATGGTGGAGACTGCTTCCTCCCTGCTGGAGTCCAACTTTATGGCGTTTCTCATAAGCCGCTGATAAATGTGGATTGTAATGACAGGCCAGCCAATTCGTATGTCGTTATTGGTGCTCTCGATACTGGTGATCCGGTTCTATTCAAAAAGGAAAGCGAGCAAATTTCAATTTATAATCAGGATGCTGGACGAATCGAGGAAGATGAAGTATATGATGATTTTTTTGCATTTTTAAATGATCTCTATGACTTGCTTGGGATAGAGGGGTGATTTTATGTCGAGACGAACCTCTGAAGCAAGTAAAGCTATACGGACTGCGTGGCTAAAAGAGCAAGAATTAGTTTCTGAGGGTAGAGGAACAAGAGACTGGACGGCTGAACAGCAGGAAGAAATTCTTAAGCTGGGGAAAGCATATTACCACAGTGAAAATCCGGATGATGTTAATGATGGAAAGGCATTTGAAGGTCATCACATGAAAAGTGCGGAAGCTTATCCTGAATATCAAGGGGACCCTGAGAATATTCAGTTTCTGTCACGACCAGAACATCACGAGGCGCACGGTGGAGATTACAGAAATCCGACAAATTGGTACTTCGATCCAGTGACAAAGACTAGACGAGATTTTGGTAGTAATAAATATGAGCCATGTAAAATCATAGGGCTTAGCAATCCTGTTGTAAGTACGAATGATGTTGTGCATGGGCGGCCAGAGGCAACAGAAATATCTTCGAGGAAAGGCGGAAAACAACGGGAAGACAATCCCCCCAAGAAGGCCAGCGCGTCCACAGTATCGATTATTAAACCTTCTCCGAAAGCCCGTAAGAGTTTCGGAGAAAGAATAATGAACGCTATTGAGATTGCTAAAGATTTTGGTATAAGGCATCCATATTTTACACGTGCATTAAAGTTTGTCGGAATGGCTGCTATAGCTGTCGGGACAGAGGCAATAGCAAATAGTAACAGGCTATCAGGTGGCGGATTAGGTGCAACTTCATCGGATGATTATTCCGGCAGTTCTTCTAGCGATGGTTATACCGATTCCTTGACTACCGATATTTTTGACGATGCTTTATCTGGTAGGGATTATCCAGATGAGCGATCTTCACCTGAAGAGCATACGGTGCAAGAACATAGACAGCGTTATCACACAAAAGATGGAGTGGTGTGGAAGAAAAAGGAGCCATACCAGCGTGGCGGTAACCACGATGAAGATTGAAGCCAAACTTTTTAAGGTTTCCGGCTTAAAGGGTTCAGAAAGGAGACGCAACCAGAATGAGTGAAGTCGCTGCAACAGCGTATTGGCATCAATTCGCAGGTCGAATTGTGCCTTTTGGAAGCTGCAAAATAGCTGATAATACGATTTTCGCTGGTATCGGAGTACATTTTCCAGAAAGGCATGTTGCGTCAAAGATGGAGTGTTGCTAGAGAGCAAGTGCGTGGTGGAGCTAATGCGGCTTTATCAAGCATTGACAAAAAAGTACGAGGGGCTACCCATAGAGGTAACCCCTCGTATTTAGACATCTAACCCTAATTTTTCTGCAATCTCTTCCGGTGTAAGCCCAGCTTCCTTCGCTGCCGCCATCACCGTTTTCATATTAACGGGATGCAGGAGCTTCTGCTTCTGAGCCTCCAGAGCATCAATCTCTGCCTGCTTCTTTGCGATCTTCTCGTCAATCGCCACGATACGTTCCTCTGCTGTCTTCCCGGCCATGTTTATGCCCTCCGTCTTCAAAAGATGAATCCATTTTACATTGAAAAGATAGGCTTGTCAACAGCATTTGAACCTCGCTGCAATGATTATTTTAGGAAGTACGAATACAAGTTTTCCAGGTGCTTGACCTCGTGCCTTTTGCTGATGGTCACGGGCGACAAGTTGATTTTTGTAAAGGCCATCATGACCTTCTCCGCATCCCGACAGTTCATCGCCTTCTGAGCCAGATGGAGGGACTTCTTTTCCGGGATCAGAGTTAGGAGCCGCAGCATTCTCCTTCTCATAATGCTGTCCTTAACTTCGCTGCGGATGATCTCGACAGCAGCGGTCATCTTGTGAAAATCACCGAAAGGGACTACCCGAGCGAAGGTTTCCATGAAAGCGTCCGCGCTGTTCTTCATTAGCTCCACGATTTGACTGGCTACGTCTGTTGCGTCCGCATACTCTCGGACTGCCTTGGGTTTGGTCAACCGCACCTCGGCCCGTAGGATACCCTTGGTCTGCATACTTGCTGACTGTAGCTGCTTCCGGCCTGCGTCTGCGTTCCGAAGCTGTCCCACGGTAGCAGCTTCCAGATCGTACAATAGAAAATCAATATCATTGCTGTTGCCGCTCAAACAAAAGCTGGCTTTGCTATCAAAACAGTCATAATCGACCGGGGAGAATCCCTTGACCTTGCCGATCCGTTGCAAGACTTTCAAGTAGTCCGACACCTTCTCCCGGCTGTCAACGTCGATGTCAACAGTAAGGGTCACTCCTGACAAGGTAAAGTCATCCAGCGTGTACCTATGGTTGAAGTATTCAGAGACGCACTTGTCCAGCTTGCGGATCAGCTTGTCAGTGTTGGAGTAGTCATTCACGATCATGCCAGCGTTGGCAAGAACCCGAATCCTCTTTTTGTATTTGCTGGCCAGGTAGACAACAGTGATGCCCTTCTCTGCCAGAGAGGGGTCGATGTATTCACCATCAAGTTCAACTTCCTTTAGGTAGCTTGCCTTGGTGGTGAAGATTCTTTGGAATGGGTCTGTGTCCAGTATCAGGGACAGTTCAAAAGTTTGGTTTAGAACCATAATAATCCACCTTTTTTACAAAGATATTTTACCGAAAGGTTGTGGATAATTACTATTTCTATCCTGCATTAACGGCGGTATGCAGTGGTAAGGAACGGCATACCACCGCCACTGTTTGCCAGTGGTACATTTCATCTCGATGACTGCGCTAATACAAATGCGTTGGCTGTGGAACACTCATTTAACTAGGACTGGCATAGGATGGGTGGCTTGGGCAAAGACTCCTACTCTTTGCTATAATCAAAGCCATCAACCATCTTTGCCTGACTAAGTGGGAAGTTCGAGAAAAGATGTACTTTACATGGATTTCGGAGAAGCCGTGCTCGCCCCACGGCTTGCTCCAACTCGCTTTCAATCATCCAGAATTGAAGATGCCGTAAATCTTCATTGTGGAAGGTCGTAAAACGAAAACGATAGCCATTGTGTGTGACTACCTGGGGTTCCACCTCTTCATCTTCATCGAAGTCAAGCCCCATCGTAAATGCAGCCAGCTTGTATAAGAAGTCGGCATGGTACGGGGTTCCAACAACGAGGATGTCTTGGCCTTCTAAAGTATTGCTGCCCTCGGTGTTCCCGAAGTGTAAGTTGCCTATCTTCTCCCGCAGGAATGTGATAACACGGCCTTCATCCATGCCAAACCGATTCATTAGACGGCGGACGATGTCAGGGTCACTTGATATAGAACTACGGCTCATGGACCTACCGGGATACTGGCACAGCGGCCCTTGATATTTGGCTCTTTTACATTCATAGAAATCCACTCTATCCCAACCGAAGTATTGACGGCATATACCCTCGTCAACGGTAGCTGAAACCATGATGTATTTTATATCTTTGAAGAACTCTGGGAGTTTTAGATAAACAATGGCATCTTCTTTTAGATTAAGCTCCTTATCGCTTCTCCGAACATAGAATTGCTCTGCCTGGCAGAATGACGGCAGATCAAAGGAGTATAGTTTATCATCCTCATCGTCCCATTCCAAGCTATCGAGTTCAATGGACGACTGAACTTTAGCCTTCCTCAATAGGGATTTTATCTTTTGGGACAGGCGGCTGTCAGTGGTCTTCGCCAACAACTTCTCCAGCCTAGCAACTGGAACTTCTCCTTGATTTGGGATGATACTCTTGAAGATGATGTCCTCATCAATGATGATCGCATCGAACGCCTTTAGCCGCTCTTCGTCCATGCTCAGCAGATAGCGGTGGGTTGTGATAACGCTGCCCTTGAAGTTTTTCAGGGCCTCGCGCTCCTTCATATACTTCCTCAAACAAGGGATGTCTTTTTCTTTAAGTATCTCCTCAATGTACGGATGGACTAGTTGGTGTTGTCCGCTCCGATGAAATCTCTCAATATGCTCCTTTACCTTGTCCGGTATCTCATTCTTGATCTCCTCCAATGAGGGTGTCTTGCGTACTTCTATATCCATTTGGATTGCTTTGTGGTAAAGCTCGTTCTTCAATAGATTGGTCGAAGCAGCGACCAGGAACCTATGATCTGGATTCTCTGACATAAGTTGTAGGTAACTGTGACTCTTACCAGCTCCAGTCTGACTTTTAATAATGTGAATCTTGGTATCCTCAGCATGATACGCTTTGCTGATGGCCTTGTATGTATCATCTTGAACATCTTCTATCGAATAGAACTTCTCACTGTACCCTGGTAGCCTTTCCATCATTCCAGGCTTAGGACGTACCGTAGACAGGATGTTTGTACCGTGGTTACATTCCTTGCAGTAGGGACAAAAGCTGGCGCAGCTATAGGGCTTGTACTCTTGCTGGCGGATATAGGAAAGGTGACGTTCCCACTTCTCTCTCCGCTCATCATCGTAGAACTCGGGATGCTCTGCTTGGATCTCTTTGAATCGTTGAATGCCTGATTCGACCTGCTTCAGATTGGTAGCCAGGCCAAACAATTCATCGTGGCTCATGTCCCTCTCGCCACTCTCAAACTTTCCGAACAACTGACATCCTCGACTCATATCTGACAATACAGATGATCGGTAGGCTCCGTGATTCTTATACTCCTTAGTCACACCATCTGTTCTATCAACAGATGGTGTGACAGAAGACTTGTTGGTGCTACCATTGAGATTAACTCGATAAAACATCTTCGGGAAATTCTCGCCATCTTCTATTATATTAAAGGGAATATTTATAATAGGGCTTGGCGAGATTTTCCCATCCTGAGCTGATAGAGATGCACCAAGGGCTTCAGTCGGATCATCAGTCATGGTGACATCCAGAAGACCGTTCTTGTTGAGAGCGATGCCTGTCTCTCGTGAGAACCTGGACAGCTTCTCCTTGTAATGATTTCCTGTTGTATCCCGCAAGAAGTACGTCAGACCTCTGAATATGGATTCGACATTGATGGTAGGGATGGTATCATCGTAATAAATCAGTCCCTTTCCTCCAAAGAACATTCTGGCGCTGTCTGTGTAACACGACTTATCGGCTTCAGGGAAGATCGTACCCAGTGCCAGTTGCATAGCTTCTACAATTCTTCTGTGAGAAATAGAGACATCATTAAGGAACACTACTCGGAACTTATCATGATCTGTACTGGAGAAGGTATCGTAGGCGAACAAGATAGGGAGATCGTACTTCTTGGCTCTGGCCTTTACTTCTTCTAAGGAGACTCTTCGGTTTGGGTCTTTGTTATCAAAGTCCAGAGCGAACATCTGCTGCTGCTCGAAGTTATCCTTGCTTCGCTTGCCATTCTTGAATGTGGCAGGGCAGAACGTATACCCGCCACGTCCCACAACAAGAGCAAACTTCTTCATGTTGATACAACTTACCTCTTTGATGGAAGCCCCGATTCGATTGCTGATCTTACCTATTGCTTCATCCTTGGGTTTATCTCGGAAACCTTCTTCATCGAGAGATACTTTAATCTTGTCCATGCTTTCAACTCCTTTAGGGTTTGGATTTATTTCCCAGTAGGAGTCAATCAAAAAAATAATCATAAGGGCAAAGGATGGGCATATGCTCATCCCTTGCCCTCCATATCCGTCCACAGTTAAGCCTGATTTTCAAATGCAGAACGATTGGCGGCCTGCTGTACTCTCCTGTAGAACGTGGTCTTGCTCATCTTCAGTGTCCGCATGGCTTCCGTTGCTGTGATCTCGCCTCTGCGCCACTGAGCGACCACTCTATCGAAGTTGGGCGACTGCTTGGCCTTCCTCCCAGTGTATTTACCCTGTTCCTTAGCGATGGCAATACCCTCTCGCTGACGTTGGAGGATATATTCCCGTTCCAGCTCTGCTACAGCCCCGAAGATGGTCAGCATGAATTTCCCTGTGGGGGTTGTCGTGTCAATGGCCTCCTTCCTGCTGACGAACTCCACCCCTTTGGCGGTCAACTGCTCCACCAGCTCCAACAGGTCTTTGGTGTTCCGGGCAAAGCGGCTGATGCTCTCCACAATGACCGTATCACCCCGGCGCACATACTCCATCATCTTTTGCAACTCTGGCCGGTTGGTGTTCTTACCACTCATTCGGTCAATGTAGACCTCATTCACCCCCAGGGATTCCATCAAGACTTCCTGCCGGATGGTGTTCTGCTCCTGAGTGCTGACCCTGATATAACCGATCTTCATATCCAGTCCCCTCATACAAAAGTAAACGTCCCATTAGGGTCGGCTCTCATTCTGGAACGTACCAGAACTCGAAAACCAACTCTAATGGGACGCTTTTTCAATGTCCCGTTTGGGTGTACCCTAACGGTACGGCCTAAATGAAATCAGACGTGCTCATTCCGGGCGCATCCCAAGGATGGGCAGGACTATAATCGTTACCCGTGCTGGACGGAGCCGTGGAGTTATCGCCACCTTCTCCTTCATCAAAATCAACTTTTTCCTGGTCAGGTTCCTCCACCTCATCGGCTTCTGGAAGCAAAGACCGCATAACATCCCGCCGTGTCTGCACCGAAGCAGGCTTTGCGCTGCCAGCGGATACCGTGTGATTGTACTCTGGCGATATGGAGGGACGCCCGCTGAAGAACTCAGTCAGGGTGCGGTTGATTTCATCCTGGCTCACACCACGCTCAACCGCCAGACAGCAGTAATAGGCACAACTGATGAAGTGTGTTCTGCCCTTGACAGTACGGAGAACCTTGTTGTTGACATCAATCAGGCTCTTGGCGAACACCGAATAAGCATCAAGCCCGAAGCTGATCGTGTCCAGCACTTCGCTGTCAACCTCAACCTTGCTGGCCCACTCCCGGAAGGGCTTGGTGGAGAAGTCGGGGGATTCCTCTGTGGTAAGCTGGTAGAGCTGCATGGCGATCATTTCATCAGTGAACCGCTTTCTGCCAGCCTCCGAAACTACGAACTGAATTGCCCTGTGTTTGGCAAGCTGCTGGAAAATCGCCAAGCTGGGAACATTGGCACGGGTCAACTCAATGGCGCTCAAAGGCTTGCCGTTGTTCAGTCTGCGGAAGAACTCTCGGACCTCCTGCTCCGTCATATCCTCATAGTAGTAGATGGTCAGGTTATAGTCCTTGATTTTGTCCTGCACCCACTCCGGCAACTGGGAGAAATACATCCCGCTGATGTCCTCCATGCCCCCGTTTTCATCCATAACGGCAGGGGTGTCGGCGGACAACGCAAATTCATCGTGGAGAAACTCGCTGATGGTGTTTGACCGCTGCTTTCCATCCAGGCTGTCATAGATGCCGTTCTCGTCACGGGTAAAATACATGGCGGGGATCGCATAGCCGTAGATCATGCTGTGGATCAGAAGGGATTTTTTGTCCTCATCCCAAACAAGGCTGCGCTGCACGGCGTTGTCATAGTTGACCTTACCCTTTTCCATCTGATTCACCAGGGCCTTTGCCGTCCAGTTGATGTTAAAACGCTGCATATTATCGCCTCTTTCCGATTTCAGGCAGGGATCATAGAAAGAAATTCCTGCTCGGTCAGAACAGGGATGCCCAACTCCTGGGCCTTGGTGAGCTTGCTGCCGGGCTTCTCCCCGCAGATAACGTAGCTGGTCTTGCGGGTCACGGAGCTGCCAGCGGTGGCCCCGAGGCTGACGATCTTGCTGTTGATGCCGTCACGGGTGAAGTGCTCCAGCTTGCCCGTGGCAACGATGGTGCAGCCGTAGAAGGGGCTGTAGATTACGCTGTTTTTGTGTTCCATGGTGATTGTTTCCTTTCTATTTTCCAATGTAAATTCTCCCCGAAAGGTCCTCCACAGTTCAATTTTGATGGTTTCCAAGTTAAAGATGTTCTGCCGTGGGTACGACCTCGAACTCCACCCCGGCAAAGCACTCCGCCCCAAGGACGAACTCCCGTTTTCTCCAGTCGGTAGACACGATCTGCTCGGCTTTCTGTTTGCTGTCCGCCGCGATTTCGATGGTTGTCTGAAATGTCTCCGTGACTGTCACATGGAACTTTTGAGGACCCTCCACACCTCGGGCGTGATAATCCCGGATGGCCTCCTCTCGGTCCGTCACGTAGTGGCCCCGGTAGACCGACACCGATTCGTCGTCTTTCAGGTAAAATTCCCAAGTCACATATTCTTCCCTGGTATTTTTGCCCAACATAACGCCGTAATGGTCACTGTCAACGAACGACGCTTGCCTGATTTTCGCCGCTACAACACGATAGCCTTGAATCGTCTGGCCCCTGATGTCAGCCAGATCCCCGTCCGTCAGCCTACGCATGAGTGACCTCCTGGATGCCATACACATCGTCCACATAGTAGGCCCCTGTGAAGAAGTTGAAGATGGCCGTACACCGAACACCGTTGACCTCGGCCAGATAGAGATTGTCGCCGATCTGCTTAATGATCTCAGCCTCGCCCAACACATGACGATTGTGTTTATGGTCTTTCAGACTGTGAATGTACGCTTTTACCCTCATGATCTGAACCCCCTGTAAAATTTTCGGGAAGGGCTGGCTCGACCATCGCGCGGGGATTGTTCCAGCATTTTTCGGTTTCCTGCATCGCATAGGGATAAACGCTACGAAAGCTTTCGTTCTCTTTTGCAGTCAATCGGAAAACGCTGGAACAATCCCCGCACACTGATCTCGCTCAGCCCTTCCAATTCAGCCGATGGCGGCTCTGGCCCGACAGCAGAAGTCATCCATGCAGCTCACAGCGGTAGCCCTCGGTATCTTCAGGAACCGTGCGGCCTCATGGAGCGCGAAGCCGTCAATCAGCAGATTGATGATCTTGCTCTCCCGTGGTGTGGCTACCGTTGCCGCCTGTTCCAGAAGGGCCCTGCGCTCGGCCTGCCGTTCAACGTCCTGCTTTTGGTCAGGGATGGTACTGTGGCGTCCCTCGGTATCCAGGCTTACGGTGTAGCCGCAGCGTTTGGCACGGGCATGGTACTCACCATCCCGGAGAACGGCGTCTTTCATAGCACGAAACGCCATCGCTTTGAACTCTACGCCAGCCGGAGGGTTACGAAAATACTGCTGCACAGCGGAAAGGTAGCCGAAGATCACAACATCGTAGAACTCGTTCATCGGGAGGCGTTTACAACGGAGGAAGTCGATCACCAGGCCGTGGCGTTGTTCCGCAAACTCCCGTTCCTCGTTTGTCATCGGACGTAAGGCCCTCATTACTCGTCAACTCCATTCATTGATAAAATGAGAGGGAATCCCAAGAGTTACAGGGGTTCCCTCAAAGACAGGCTTATTTAATCGACCTCCAGCGGCAGACAGACGATACGGCCATCCATGCCCCAAAACATCTCCGGGGTGTAGAACCGTTTCCGATACCGTTCGATCTGTTCCGGGGTCAGGCTGGTAAAGTGGTTACAGTCCGACGGGGCGCCGCACAGGAAGAACGTGCCGAACACAATGTCGTATATCTGACCGTCGCTGTCCCTCAGCCCACGGTTCGCCGTCAGGTTCATCAGCTTGCCCTCGTCGTTGCAGATCAGAGCCACAGAATCATCGAGGTAGATGGGTTGAATCAATCCGCCTACGATGTTCTGCATAGCCTCCAAGGAACCGTCGATTTCCCGTACCTCCGGCCTGTGTTCTGGCTCAACTACCAAAATGCGCATTATCACACCTCCTTGTTGAGATACCGCTCCAGTAAGGTGCAGTAGCCGTGTACCCGGTCAATGGGCAGTTCCACCCACTCACCGCAAGCTGTCTGATCTCCGGTCACAGGCTCCAAGTGGAGTTTCCCATCCTCGCAGGATTCACGAACCCGGATACAGGTATCACCGAAGAAATAGCAGACAGTTCCATCCTCCTGCTCCGTCCGGGTCAAATGGGGGATAGCAGCTACATCCCGCATCTGCTCCAAGATGTAACAGTCCTCGACCTTCCACCCGTCAGCGTTGCCTTCCTCAGCCATGTACCAATCCAGCCGAACACCCTGATCGGAAGTCTTGTCCAGACAGTAGGCGAAGATGGAATTGCTGAACATATGGGGACGGAACCCTTTATTGTCGCTGCTGACACAGTAGGTGTGTCATCGCCAGTGATAAAATGTAAAAAAAGGCCGAGGAAAAAATGTAGTTTTGTGGCGGA
>OFHO01001503.1_pt1 | contig 16589 bp, 12 predicted proteins | sample 1521531 | NCBI WGS metagenome assembly OFHO01 (sample SAMEA3504124, study PRJEB24116) | mouse gut metagenome | biome: mouse gut; feature: mouse-associated habitat; material: faeces | place: Denmark | collected 2011
GAGCGGGTGTTCCCAGGGGCGCAGGTACTGAAACTGGAGACCAACTACCGCTCCAGCCGGACCATCGTGGACCGGGCGGACGCTTTCATCCGCCGCAACCAGAGCCGCCGTCCCAAGACCATGCGAACGGATAACCCAGAGGGGCCTCCGGTGCGGAAGGTGGTTTTGAAGGATTACAGCCGGCAGTACAACTATCTGCTGAAAGTCGCGGAGGACTGCACCGAACCCACAGCGGTGCTCCACCGTAACAACGACAGCGCCCTGCCCCTCATCGACCTGCTGGAGCGGAAGGGGGTGCCGTTCGCCTGCCGCCAGCGGGAGGCTACCTTTTTCACCGCCCCGCTGGTCCGGGACATCGTGGATATGCTGGAGTTCGCCTTTGACGACGGCAACCGGGAGCGGTTCCTGCGCTTCTACTATAAGCTGGACTTAAAAGTCAAGAAGGCAGTGATCACGCCCCTGCTCTACGGCATGGGAGAGGACGACACTGTGCTCCAGCGGCTCCTGGACAGCGGGGCTCTGGAGCCGTGGCAGGAGGGAAAAGTGAAGTCCCTCCAGACCCATTTCGCCAAGTTCCCCAGCCTTACCAGCTTCGCGGCAATCGAGCGGCTGGTGCGGTTCATGGGCTACGGGGACTACCTGCGGGAGCAGAGGGCAGACACCAGCCGGCTGGATATTTTACGGGCTTTAGCCAACCAAACGCCCAATCTTGGAGCGTTTCTGCTCCGTTTGCAGGAGCTTAAAGAGCTTGCGGAGGCGGGTTCACAGGAGACGTGTCCCTTCGTCCTGTCCACCATCCACGCAAGCAAGGGGCTGGAGTATGAGCGTGTGATCGTCATCGACGCGGTGGATGGCATCCTGCCCTCGGTGGCCCTCACCGCCCAGGGCGAGGCCCTGGACAGCGAGGACGCTAGGGACCTGGAGGAGGAGCGGCGGCTGTTCTATGTGGCCGCTACCCGGGCGAAGCAGAAGCTGGAGTTTTTATGCTACGAAGGCAAGTTTGGCGAGGCGCTGGAGAGCAGGAATACCTTCGCCTCTCAGTTCCTGGGCGAGGCGTTCAAGCAGCAGGAAGCACCTCCGTCACAGCCGTCCCGGCCTGTGCCTGCCAAGCCCGCCGGGCCTGCGCCTGAGCAGATCGAGGTGTGGATGAAGGACTACATCCCCGGCGTCGAGGTGACCCATAAGCTCTTTGGCCGGGGGCTGGTGACCGGGCGGGACGGAAACTTCGCCGTCATCGCCTTTCGGGAGAACGGGGTCAAGAAAATCAGCCTCCCGGTGTGTCTGAAGCAGGAGAAGATCTGGTTGACCCACTTTGTGTGACTACTTGATGGCCGCCGCCACAGCCTTGGTGGTGTTCACCGCCGCTTGTGCGGTGTAGACAGCGGACATAATATTCGCCCTGGTAGTGGTGTCGAGACCGAAGGTGCCCGCGATGCGGGGCACCTCCCCGGCGGAGAGCATGAGCCCCAATCCCAGCAACAGGTGCGTTCTGAAAGCCAAAAGCCCTGCGACCAGGATGGTGGATTGGAGGAAAGCGGTCAGGCACAGACCGATGACCTGCTTCATCCACTGGGTGAAGCCGTCCACATAACCTCTCGGAATGCTGAACATATAGAGGCTCCCCACCGCGATCTGGATGAGCAGGATGCCGCCTCTTTTGAGATTCGCAAAGAAGACCTTCAGCACGGCGTAGGCCATGGCGATGATGCAGAAGATGAGCATGATGGGACTGGTGAGGACGGCTAACCCCAGGTGGGACGCGCTTGCCATCCCGGCCTCCATCAGCTCGGACAGACTCCCGATGGCGGAAAAGTCCTCGATGATCTGCCGCCCCACCTCCCCGATGCTGGTGCCCAGGCCGGTAATCTCCGCGGAGAACTTCCCCTGGAGCGTCACTGACAACGAATAAAGATGCACAGGAACGGTAGAGAACAGGCTCACGGCCAGAAAGCCCTTGAGGATGTTGAGGGCGGTCTGCTGGAGGTTCCCCCTGCCCGCGGAGTACTCGATGGCGCACTCAAAGGCGGAGACCACCACGCTGACGGCGAAGAGCGCCCAGCCCAACTGACTGAAAAACGTGACCACGGCCTGGACCCAGCTAAGGCCGAAGAGCTCGACGCCCATGTTGCCCATGACGGCGAAGAAGTTGCCGAGGAAGCCGATGATCTGCCCGTATGCCCAGTCCATGAGGTTATCCATAATTGTCTCAACGACGAAATCAAAGACAAAGATGGCCCGTCACCTCCTAGCACTTCCAGTGGCGGCGGCGGTACCAGAGGAGCCACAGCAGGCTCCCCAGAGCGGCAGCGGCGATAGCAATGATTTTACGCATATTATTCTCCTTTTCTGAATTATCAGAGCATTAAAGCCCGACAATGGTCCAGATGTACAGCGGCGCGGTGAGGGTGAGGACGAGGCAGGCGAAGAGGATCACCGGCCCAGCCCACTCGAACTGACCATGCTTTTTGTAGTCAAAATATGCCATGGCCAATTTACCGAAGAACGCAACTGCGAGGATCATGTCTAAGGCCGGGAAGACCACGTTGTCCACCACGGTCTTGATCTGCCCAGCGGCGTCCTTCCAGGTGCTCTCCACCACAGCGGCCACATTCCCGGAACCGCCGCCCCCGCCGCCGGAGGCGAAAGCCGGGACGCAGAGGGCCGCCGCCATGATCCCGACCAGGAGCAGACAGCGCAGATGTTTGTTCAGTTTCTTCATATCATACCTCCAAAATTTCAAGGGACCGCCCTGCTGGACGGTCCCTCGTATACATGAAATAGTGAATATCAATTACAACATCTCCAAGCGTTGGCCGTCAGCGGTCTGAGTTGGGTTTTGGGCTTCTTCCAAATGCTCTTTGAAAGCCCGCAGGGCCTCTTTGGACTCCTCGAACTCCTCAGCAGCCGGATCGCAGCCATCGGCAGCCGCGCATTGACTGATCTCGTCCAGAGACCGTCCGGCCTCTAACATTGACGCGGCGCCTCTGAGCTCAAAATAGTTGAAGATGAACTGCTCTCCATAATTGAAGAGCCTGACCGCAGTCTCCTCTCCCTGGTGCTGCTTGATCAGCATCAGTTCGACATATGCCGCATCAAAGATGTGGGAGGCCGGTTCCACACCTTCCCGCTCCAGGTCCTGTGCGTATGCGGTCCAGATATCTATGGCGTTGTCAGTCACCGCCGGAAGCAGTTCCCTGACCATGCTTTCAAACTGTTCTTTCTGCATGGCTCAGTTCCCAACGGTGGCTATCACCAAAGCCAGAAGCAGAGGGAACGGATATTTATTCGGTCTTTTCATAGCTGCCTCCCAATTTTCAAAGTTGTAGCGTCATGTCCGGGACCGCCTGCGGCATCACATCCCGCAATTTCGGGAACGTGGGCGGCGAAGCGGCCAGTTGCCCCTCCTCCATGAGCCGGAACAGACTGTCCACGCTGCCGCCCTCTTTCAGTTCCTGTCCAGCCCGCTGCATCTCATAGGGATACAAGCAGCGGTTATCTAGGCTCATATCACAGATCCTGGTGGCGACCGTCTCTCCGAAATCCCTCTTAAGCAGGACGAAACCAGCCAGAAGCGTGTCGTACCAGCGGCTCAGGGCCGTTTCCTCCGGTTCGGGCTCAAAGTCCACATACTGTCCCAACCGTACACACTCGCAGGCAAAGTCCACCCAGATCTCTGCCGCACCTGCCGCAGCATTGGGCAGCAGCGCGTGCAGGCGGTCCTGGAACGCCTCTTTTGTCAGCATCTCGTTGATCGTTATTCCCCCCTCGAAGCAGGGAGGACCGCCCTGCCGGACGGCCCTCCGGCTGCATGAAATATTATCACTCTCTGTATCAATATCCAGTCCGCGGCAGGGACTTCTCCTTGGCGTAGACAGAAGTAACCCAGCGGTCCGTGGCCATGATCCACTGCTTGTCGTACATACCGCCCACGTCCGCCTGGTTGGAGAACTGGGTTCCGCCCGCGAGGCCGGAGAGCACCTTGCAGTAGACCTGGGGCGCCTCCACCTGCCGGAAGTTTCCGGGCACCACGCCGAAGACGCACATGAACTCCGTGACACACTCATTGGACGCGAGGCCCAGTGCCGCAGGCGAGGCGGCGTAGACCTTGTTCTGCTGTGTGCTGACGTTATCCGCCAGGGTTCGGTAGGTGCTTCCGCTGAGGTTGGTCTTGTAGACGATCTTATAGCTGCCCTTCACGTTGTAGGTGCCTGTGACGATTTTATCCAGGCGTACTGCCTGTGTGGGCAGGGTGTCGCGCCAGTAAAAACTGGTGAGGGCAGAGGTGGAATTGTTGGCGATGTTGGAGAAATCATACCGGATGGACTGCCCCGGGACTACCTCGCTGTAGCCCCGTTTGGTGATGGAGACGTTGGTGTAGAGGCTCTTGTTGGTCATGGCGACGCGCACGATCTGACCGGAGAACTCGATCTCCGCCTCGATGGGCGTTTTGTCCAGGCCATAGAAGTCTGCGGCTTTGGACTCCACCACCTTGTAGCGGCCCAGGGGCAGGGGCTTGGAGGAGGCGACGCCGTTCTTGTCTGTCTTCACCGTCTCGACCAGGTTTCCGGTACGGTGCTCGTAGATCTCGAACTCCGTGCCCGGCAGAGGCGAGCCCTCGGGCCAGCCGTTCATGGTGTTGTACTCCGCAGAGGTCTTGGTGATCTGGATCTGTCCGGTGATGGGCGTGTTCTTCCACTCGATCAGGGTCGTTTCCCCGGCAGTGACATAAACAGTCTTCATCTCCGTGTCCACCAGGTAGCCCTTGTTCTCCATTTCGCGGAGGAAATACTTTCCGGAGACGGTCAGGTCATCGATATAGATGTGCCCGGTGGTGTCGGTGGTGTACTGTCCAATGGGCTTGTTGGTGCTGTCGTAGAGCAGGAATGTGACGCCGGAAATGCCCTTCCCAGTGATGGAATCGGTCTTGTGGAGCAGGATACCACTGAACTTTTTGTTGGTGATAGTGACCTTGGTGGGCTTGCCGTCCTCCACAGTGAAGGGCGTGGGGGTGTCGTCCAGTTTGTAGCCCTCCGCCGCCTCGATCTCCACTGCATAATAGCTTCCGGCGTCCAGGTCCAGCGCCACGCGGCCATTCTTGTCGGTTGTTACTGTATCCACCAGAGCGTCGTTGGCCTTGCGGATCTCGAAGGTGACATCCGGCAGGCGCTTGGTCTTGTCATTGGCATCTACCTTGATGAGCTCCACGCCGCCGGAGCAGGAATTGGTAAACGTAAGCGTTTGGGTATCGTTGGCGTTGATGACCACGGTCTGGCTCTTGGCGTTGGGGTCGATGACGTAGCCGGGAAGCGTCTCGATCTCCTCGACGGTCACGGTGCCGGTGATGCCCAGGATCTTGATCTGACCGTTGGTGTCCGTGGTGTAGAGACCATTGCTCGATACCTTCCCGCTGTCCATGTCGACGTTGGTGCCGTCCGCGTAGGTGATCTTAAACTTGACCCCGGCCAGCGGCTTCTTGGTCTCTGCATCCAGCTTGTTGACGATGAGGCCGCCCGCCTTCTTGTTCCAGAAGGTCAGGTGCTGACCCTCCCCGACTTTGATGGTGATGGTCTGGGGCGTTGAATCGAGGAGGAAGCCTTCCAACGTCTTGGTTTCCCGGGCGGTGATAGTCGTTCCGGGCTCCAGGTTGGGGATGGTGATGCGGCCATCCTTGTCGGTGGTGTAGTAGCCGTTATTGGGTCCGACGACAGCGCCTGTCCCGTCTGTGACCAAAAATTCAACGCCCTTCATAGGCTCGTTGTTGGTGCCGTCTACAAACTTCTGGATGGTGAGGATGGTTGTGGGATCGTTCTCAAAATCCAGGCTGTTCCCACCGCTTGTTCCTCCACCAGAGACAGTCCCGCTGGAGGTGCCGCCGCTGGGGGTGCTTCCAGAGCTTCCGCCGGAGGTGTTTGTGCCGGAACTGGTTGTTCCACCGCTGACCCAACTGTTGCCTGTGCCGTTCTTCACAACAATGGTCTGGGGCGTCGGATTGAGAACATAACCCTTTGGAACCTTGGTCTCGGTGACGACCACGGTACTGCCTGGAATCAGCCCCGTCACAGTGACCGTGCCGTCCGAACCACTAGTGTACTTTCCGATGATCGCCCCGCTGCTGTCCCGGACGGTGAACTCCGTCCCGGGAACGGGTTTTCCGGAGACAGAATCTTTCTTCGAAAGCGTGAGGCTGCACAGCGGCTCATTGTAAAATACGATGGTTTGCGTATCCGCAGGATTCACCGTAACCGTCTGAATCTGGGATGTGGCATCAATGACATATCCTGGACTGGGAGTGACCTCCTTCGCAACCAGGGTCCCGGTGACGGAGAGGCGGATCTCACCCATGTCATTGGTGGTGTAGCGGCCCTTACTCGAGAGGTGCCCGTTGGCGTCGTCCACGAAACCGCCCTCCGCATAGGTCAGCTCGAACTCCGCTCCAGCCAAGGGGGCCTTGGTCATTTTATCCAGCTTTCGGATAACGAGGGTGCCCGCCTTTTTGTTGACAAAACGGAGGGTCTGCCCCTCGCCTGCCTTGATCTGGATGCTCTTGGGGAGGGTGTCCAGGATCACGCCCTCGGGGACCTTGATCTCCTTGGCGGTGATGGTCGTGCCGGGCTCCAGGTTGTCGATGGTGATGCGGCCATCGTCGCCGGTGATGTACTCGCCGTTGTTCGGCCCGATCACGGCACTGCTGGAGTCGGTGACCAGGAAAGTCACACCCTTCAGAGGCTGATTCCCAGTCTCGGTCTCCAGATACTTCTCAATCGTCAGACTGCACAGGGGATCGTTGTAAAAATAAACTGTCTGCGTATCATCCGGGTTGACCACAACTGTCTGGGTCCGGTTGGCGTCGCTGATGGTGTAACCGGGGATGGACTGCACCTCTGTGACCACCAGGGAGCCCACCACGCCCTTCAGAATGATTTGTCCATTCTCATCGGTGTAATAGATTCCGTTGCTGGACACCTTCCCATTCTCGTCCGGGAGGAACTTACCGTCCGTGGTAGTGATCTTGAAGGTGACGCCCTCCAGCGGGGTCTTCTTGTCCGCAGAACTGCGCTTGTTAATGACGAGACTGCCTGCGCGGGCGTTCTCGAAGGTGAGGCTGTTCGCCACGCCCTGCTGGATCTTGATGGTCTTGGGGGTGGGATCCTTCACATAACCGTCCGGTGCCTTCTCCTCGGTGACGATAATGATCTGCCCGGGCTGGAGGCCGGTGATGGTGATGAGGCCGTTGCGGTCGGTGGTGTAGCGGCCATTGTTGGTCCCGATGGCCCCGCCGTCCTCATCTGTGACATGGAAAACCGCGCCCGTCAGAGGCGTCTTGCCGGTGCTCTGCTTCAAAATCGTGAGGGAGCAGTCCCGCTTGTTCCAGAAGACCAGCTCCTGCTTCTCGCCTGCCTTGATGAGGATGTCCTGGGGTGTGCCGTCGAGGACGAAGCCCTCCACAGTCTTGATCTCCCGAGCGACCACGGTAGTACCGGGTTCCAGGCCGTCCACGATGATCTCGCCTGCGTGGTCCGTGTAAAAAACACCGTCATCCGGTCCCACCGCCGCGCCGCTGCCGTCCACCAGCTTGAAGGCCACGCCGGAGAGAGGTTCATTCTCCGTGCCCTCGATGAACTTCCTGATAATCAGAGTGGTGGCGGGCTCGTTATCGAAGACCAGACGGTTGATAGCGCCGGAGCGGACCACGATGGTCTGCGGGGTCTCATTGAGGATGTAGCCCGTAGGTGCTTTGCTCTCCGACACTACGATGGTGGCATCCGGCTCCAGACCAGTGACCACGACGGTGCCGTCCGAGCCGGTGAGATAATTGCCGTTGTTGGGGCCGACAGCCCTGCCCTCGCTGTCCCGGACGGTGAAAGCCGCTCCGGCCAAGGGCTTCTTGGTCACCGCATCCCGTTTGAGAATCGTGAGGTTGCAAAGGGGATCGTCATAAAAGCGAAGTGTCTGCATGTCCGAAGCGTTGACGACGACGGTCTGGGGCGTGGGGTCCTTCCGATAGTTCTCCGGAGCCTTCTCCTCCGTGACTACATAGGTTCCGGGCAGGAGCTTCGAAAGGACGATCTGTCCGTTTACATCAGTCGTGTAGAGGCCGTTACTGCTGGTGAGCCCCTCGTTGTCCGGTGTCAGCTCGCCGTTGGCGTTGGTGACCTTGAACTGTGCGCCGCGCAGGGGCTTCTTTGTCACGCTGTCGTACTTTTCGATCACCAGGCCGCCCTTGGGGCTGTTGGTCACCACCACTGTCTGTGTGTCGCCGTTGGCCCCGATGACCACGTTGGTGCTGGGCGCGTCCATGACATAACCCGCAGGTGCCTTGATCTCCGTGAGCACATACGCGCCGGGAGCAAGGTTCGAGATGCGGATCTCGCCATTGGAATCTGTCTCGAAAATGCCGTTCTGGGTCAAGGTACTGGTCCCAATGACGCCGTCCAGGCCCACCTCACAACCGGCGGCTGTGGTGATGCGGAACTGCGCACCGGGCAGAGGCTGACCGTTCTGACTGTCCCGCTTCTGGACGATGATGGCCCCCTTCGGCTGGTTTTTGAAGGTCAGCGAGACCGTCCGGCCCTCCTTCACCTGCATGGTCTGGGACTGGGTGTCGAGGATGAAACCGGCGGGAGCGCGGGTCTCAGTAACGACCACGCTCTTGCCGGGCTTCAAGCCGGTGATGCGGATTTCGCCATTCTCGTCTGTTCTGAAAACACCGTTGGAATCGCCGATCACGGTGCCATCCGCGTACAAAACCTTGAATTCTGCATCCTGGAGGGTCACGCTGGGATTCACGGAGCAGACCTTCCGAATGAGGAGCATCCCGTCCGGGGCATTGGTGAAGCGGACCGTGACGACGCTCTGCTCCCCGCTGTCAGCGAGGAAAATGGTCTCGGACTCCTGGATGATGCTGTAGCCGTCCGCAGGGTCTACTTCTTCGAGCACATAGGTGCCCGGCTGGAGGCCGGTCCAGATGGCGGTGCCATTTTTGCCCGTGACCTTCTCGCCGATGGCAGTGCCGCCGGTACCGGACGCGCCGCCCAGATATTTCAACTGGAAAGTGCATCCCGGCAGGGCCTCGCCGGTGACGGAATCATATTTCTCAACAATAATCGCGTTGAGCGGCGTGTTCTCAAAGGTCAGCACTTTGTGTTCGCCGCCCTTGATGTAGACCTCCTGGGTTGCAGGCTCCTTAATGGTAAACCCAGCGGCGGGCTCCAGCTCGGTGACCTTGTACCAGCCGTCCCGGAGCAGGTCCAGCGTGAACTGCCCGTTGGCATCCGAGAAGTGGGTGCCCAGGCTGTTCAGCTCGCCGGTGGTGGTGTTATTGGACCCGTACCAAACCTCGAACTTAGCGCCCTTAATAGGGTTCCCAGTGATGGAATCCACCTTGTTCACGGTTAGGGAGGGCTTTTTGTGGTTCCGGAAGTTGACGGTGTGGTCCCGGTTGGGGTACAGGGTCACCGCCTGATTGGGGGCATCCTGGAGCCACGCCGAAGGAACAGACTTTTCGGAAATCTCATAGACGCCGGGGAGCAGATTTTTGAGTTCTGCCTTGCCCTCGCTGTCCGTCCTGATCTGGTCCACGCTGTGCCCGTCTGCCGCTTTCACCTGGAAGACGGTGCCGGGGATGGGATCGCCGGTGTCCGCGTCCTTCTTATAGACGATGAGGTTGGGACGCTTCTGGTTCTCAATCGTGATGGTGCTGACCTTGCCCGGGAACAGCTCCACATGGTGCTCCCGAAGGTCCGGGATGTGGTCGTCCGGCGTGGCGGTCTCCACTACGGAGTAGACACCCGGCTCCAGGTCAGAGATAATGATCTCGCCGTTAGCGTCGGTGGTGCAGGTAGTGGGTGCCGTCCTCCACCTTTGCGATGCGGAAGGTGACGCCAGCCAAACGGGAGCCATCCGCGCTGGTCTTGGTGAGGTGCAGCGTAGGCTTGATGGTGTTTGTGAACACAAACTCCACATTCTCGTTGCCGTCCAGCTGGATGATGCGCTGGGCCTCGTCGATGAGGTACCCCGGGCACTCCAGCTCCGTGACCACATACGCGCCCACAGGCAGTTTGCTCAGGTCGATTTCGCCGTTCTCGTCCGTGATGAACTCCTGGGGGCCGTAGTCTCCGGCCACGGACCGGATGCTGAACTTGGCGTTGGGAATCCGCTTGGACGGGTCCGCAGAATCGACCTTGATAAGGTGAATCCCAGGCTTTTTGGCGTTGAAAAATACCAGGGACTTGATGCCGTCTCCAGCATGAAGCTCCACCTGCTGGGGCATCCCATCCAGGAGGTGCTCATCGTCTGCGGCCACCTCCTGGACCACATAAGTCCCGGGCTGGAGGTCTGTCAGCAGAATTTCACCCAGCTCGCCTGTGCGGTAGTCGCCCAGGACCTCGCCGTCCTTCCAGACGCGGAAGGTGATGCCGGAGAGGACCTGATTGTTACTGCTGTCGTACTTCTCGATGCGCAGGCCGGGGAGCTCCTTGTTGGTGAAGGAGACGGTGGAGACCTGCCCGGTCACCACGTTCACGGTCTGGATGGTCTCCAGGTCCGCTTTCCAGCCCTTGATGCCGGAAATCTCCCGCACCTCATAGGCACCGGGGGTGAGCTCGGAGAACTGCACCGCGCCGCCGGGCTCGGTTGTGCCGCTGTAGGTCCTGCCGGACTCGATGTGCTTGATCTGCACCACGACGCCCGCAAGGCCCTCGCCGGTGTCGCTGTATTTCTCCACCCGGAGCTCGCCGAAGGGGTCGTTGTCGAAGGTCAGGGTGGCGGTCTCGCCCTCGCGGACGGTCACGTTCTGGGCGGGATTCTTGCTCAGGAGGTGGAATTTGGGCGGGATACGCTCATAAACGGTATAGTTTCCGGGGACAAGATTGGGGATGGAGACCGTTCCGTTCACAGTGGAGAACATCCCGATGGTGTCCCCATTGGGCCCCACCACCTCGAAGATCGCACCGTCCAGAAGAGCCAAAGTGCCGGTCTCCCGCTTGATGATCTGCAGGTCGCCCGGAGGCGTCGTGGGGGTCGGATCAGGCGTAGGATCAGGGCCGGGGGCGGGAGAAACAGCGCCGTTCCAGGACGTAGAAGCGTCCGCCTTCACGGGCTGCCGAGGATCGGTGTCCACCATGTAGCGCTGGAGGGGGCCGTATTTCCCCGTCTCCTGACAGACCGCATAAAACACAGCAAAGTTGTGGACAGTGGCGGAGAAAGTCAACTGCACACTGCCGCTGGGCGCGTCCGCGGGAATGAGGAGCTTGAACTGCCCGGTGAAGTTGGTGCCGGAGGGGGTGTACACACCAACCTTCGTGATATCCTTGTCACTCATGTCGGTGATTCTGGTCCCCGCCGGGACCGCGCCGGGGTCCGCGAAGGCCACTTCCACCCATTCGCCGTCCACCCAGGTCTCGCTCTCCACGGTGTAGACCTGCTGGAGGTAGTCCGTACCATTTACGGTAACGGGATAGGGTTCCAGCTTGTCGGGCGTGGCGGTGAGGCGGGGATTCTTATCCACGGTCCAGCCCATGCCGTCCGAGAAGATCTTCTTCGCCGCCGCAAGGACCCTCTGGGCCGCCGCCTGGTCTGAACAGCCGGGGTTGATCTCCAGGTCGGTGATGTTCCAATTGGGCAGCAAATAGCACCAGAGTGCCATTTTTGTGGCATAATATGCCTCCTGCGCAGAGCTTAACCCCAGGTCACTCAGGGAGCGGTGGGGGTAGCCGCTCGCCACTGTCCCGGTGACCTTGGGGTCGCTCGCTTTCTCGTCCGCGAGGTACTGGATGCCCGTCCCCGCGGGGACGCTCTGAGGCACCCCGGCGGTATTGGGGTTGACGCAATACGCCGGGATCTGCTTGGTGGAGCCGTCCGGGGCCTTGTAGTTATAATAGGTGTAAGTTTGCTCGCGGGCCTTGCCGTTGATGGAGAGGTAGTCCATCTTCTCGCCGCTGTGGTAGATGTCCACCTCGCCCAGGGCGTCCGGCACGGTGGGTGCCGCCAGAGCGGTGACCGGGAACACTCCCAGCACTGTCATCAGCACCAGGAGCAGGGCGATGATCCTTCGTTTCATTGTGATTCCTCCTGAAAAAGATTTCAAAAAGAAGACCGCGCACTCCGGGGAGCACGCGGCTTCGTCTTGATGTGATGAAGATTGCGTTAGAAAATCTGGTATTCGGTGCGCTGGAAGACGCCGTTTCTGTAGACGTCCCAGCAGTCGAGGTAGTAGTCTCCGGCGGGACAGCTCTCGAACAGGTCCGTGACCCGTTCTGCCTGCCAGGGCCAGAAGCCCATGACTGACCTGCCTTCCGACATGGTCAGGTGGATGTGGACCCAGGGAGTGCCGTCACTGCGGAGCACCGCTTCGCCGTTGGCCCACGTTTTGGTGTTGGTGCCCATGGCGTTGTAGAGGGTGTAGAGCATCCGCTGGAGCTCATAGAGGTTTCGGACGAAGAGGTAATCCCCGTCCGGATCGTTGAAGCGCCTCACTTCCGCCTCGGGAAGTACAGGCTGGTCGAACTGTGCCCAGTCACAGACGGGCTCGGGCAGGGGGCCCGCGGGGCCGGAGGCGAAGGCGCTCTTGTCGTACCGGCTGACGTCGGTGATGGTGTAGCTGGTCCCATCGTCGCAGTGGATGACGTCTCCGGCCTTGGGGATGTTTTGTTTGACCTCCTGGTATGTGCTCATCTCCTTTTCGCAGGACTGATTCGGGTGGATGGTGACGCTGTTGGTGGCGGCGTCGTAGGTCACGCCGAACCCCACCGCCTGCCCGATGTCCCGGAGCTTGACATAGTTGCTTCCGTTGATGGCGTAGGCTTCCAGGGCGATGCGCTGACCGTTCAGGTAGAATCGCTGGGCGCTGGGCTGGGCGGCGAGGGATGCGAGAGCTGTCCCTCCACCAAACACAGCCGCTCCGGTCACGATGCCTGCTGCCAGCAGGGCCATTTCTTTTCTTCTGCTCATGATTTGCTCCTCCTTGTAATTGTTTTGCTTTGGTAAGCAACACAATACCGGAGAAGGCTTCACAAGTCCAGCGGAACTTTTGCAAACCTATAGAGAAGAAAAGGACTAAAAACGAAGCAAATTGCATAAAAAAGGAGCCTTCACTTATTTGAAGGCTCCCAATTCAAATCTGCTTTGTCAGGTCACGGCGGCTGTAAACGATACGCCGAACCTCCATGACATCCCCAATCACTACATAGAAAATCGTATAGTTTTTCACTTGGATGCGGTAATAGGGGTACCGCCTTTCTTTCACCGAATGGTATGGCGCGAAAGATTCTGCGAAGGGCAACCGCTCCTGGATCGCCTGCTCGACCGCGTCTACGAACGTCTCCGCCGCAATCGGATTTCGCAGACGGTAGACCATGTAGTCTACGACCTCGTTGAGATCATCCTCAAACAGCGGCAGGATCTCCAGTCTATACTTCTTTCCGTCCATGGATACGCTGCCTCGCTCTCCTGAAAACTTCTTCCCCGCTGTACCGCACATCCGAGGACGCGGCTGCCCGGTCCGCTGCATCCAGCTTCAGCTCCACTTCGTCCGTCAGAGCAGAGTACTGCTCGATGCTCATGACGACCATAGAGCCATAGCCGTTTTTCGTCAGATAGACCGGCTCGCCGTTTTTTACCAAGTCCTCGATCTCCGGAAATTTATTGCGCAAGTCAGAAACAGGACGAATGTTGATCATAGGGGCTGCCTCCTCGCTTGTGTTATAGTTTTTGCATCAATCCTTTCTTAATTATATCACAGTTTTATCAAAATTCTGCATTACTATTGCATTGCAGATGCTTCCACACCCTGGACGCACCAACGGAACTCCCGCTCATCCCGGACGCAGGTGTAGAGGGTAATCTGGTTGCTCCCGGAGGCGGAGAGGGCACTTCGGTCCATCTCGCTCACCTTGGACACGGAGGTGACCTCATAGGTCCGTGTGCCCAGCCGGGTGGTCAGGGAGATGGTGTCTCCCAGCTGGAGATTGTGGATCTCTCCGAAATATGAATTCGCGCCCCGATTGTGCGCACAGAGGCCGACGTTCCCGTCCCAGATGCTGGAATCCTCGAAGTGCCCCACGCCCTTCTTCAGCGTGGCGCTGTCGGTGCCCTGGAAAATGTCCACGGACAGGCCGATGGCCGGAATACTCAGTGTCCCGAGGGAGCCGTTGTCATAGTATAGGTCCTCCGTGATCTCGGTGTATCCGGAGCTGCTGCTCTCCGGCGTGGTGATCGTCACCTCGGAGACCCCGGGAGCCGAAGTGCCGGAGGAAACGTCCCCCACGCCGCCCGCCGGGAGGGAGATGCCGTCCAGCGAGGGAGGCAGGACGGTGGCGGCACTGCCGTTGACCATAGCGCCAGGGCCTGTCAGGACCATGGCGGCAGGGGCAAGGTTGGGCGTCAGGTAATCGCCGGTGTCCAGCGTGTCGCTGGTGGGCGAACCGAAGGCGGGCGGGATACGGGCGGCGTTCTTGCTGATGTCCTCGTTCTTCGCCGCGCCGCCGTCCGCCGTGACGGGGACCTCGATGGAGGTGGGCTTACCGTAAGCCATGCCCGGCGCCTCGTCGAAGCTGTACTCCAGCGCGAAGGCCGGGCAGGACAGCACGGCGGCCTTGCTGATGGACAGCAGAATGTTCAAAATTTTCCTTGTTTTCTTCATTTTAGTGCGTCTCCTCTCTTGATTCACTGCGGCGTCTCAGGAACAATGCGATGCCGAGCCCGCCTCCGCCAACGGCCACCACGGCCAGCGGGATCAGCAGGAAGGCCCAGTTGAAGTGGAAGCCGGGGGCGCTGTCTTCCGGAGGGATCATCTCTCCGGGGTCAGCAGGGGCTTCCAGTTCAGGGACGGTGGGGTCCTCCGGAGTGGGTTCCTCCGGGACAAAAGTTGTGCGCTCAAAGATGGCCACATACCGCACCCGGTCCAACGCGATCCTGCTGACCGTGCCGCTGTACTCCGCAGAGACGTTGTATCCGGTGACGTAACTGCTGGTGGCGGTACCAGTGTAGGTGGCCACGGCGGTATAGCGGTCGCCCAAGGCAAAGTCGTCCACGTTGGCGGTGTTGGCCGTCTGCCAGGAGATGTCCTGGAGGGTCATGGTCCTGCCGCCGTCCTGGATGGACTTGGGGATGTACTGAGTGTCTTGACTCTCCAAATTAGGGTAACTGCGGGTGGTGGTGACGGTCTTCGTGGAGCTCCCGTACCCCGCCGTCTCCACCCGGACCGTGCTCAATTGGAGCGTCAGGATGCCGGACAGGCCGTCCTCTGTGACGAACTCCTTCTCCTGGGGCAGGAGTGCCAGGACCGATTCCATGTCCTTGTTTTTGCTGGTGACCGTAACCGTTTCGCTGTACTGCCGCTCCTGGTACTCGGGCGTCTCCTGCTTGAGCAGGTCCGTGAGGGTGTAGTGCCACCCGTTCTGCTCGAAGTCCGAGCGGGGGATGCCGCCGGGCTCCTCTTCCGGGGCGAGGTCGTAGGTCTTGCGGATCTCCGCCCCGTCCTCGCTCTGCTCCACGGCTACCGGATAGCAGATCTCCATCGCCAGCACATGGGGCGACAGGGACATCGCCAGCAGGATCGCCGCAAGAACGATCAGCCATATCTGCTTCATTTTGATTCCTCCTTGTATTTTTCTCTTGAAATTAGCCGGAAACAGCTTCCTCCGCCATGAGCAGCTCCTCCAGGTTCCCCAGGCAGACGCCCAGAGCCTCCAAGGTGGAGCGCACCCACTCCGGCACGTCGGTGAGGTCAAAGCGGTAGTCCGCCTGGGCCACCGTCACCGTGCCCTCCGTCTCCCCAGGCCACGCCTGGAGCTTGACCCCCGCAGGGATGCCCGCCTCCTGCCGGACCTCCTCCGGCACCTCCGTGGCGATGTGGTCGAGAGCGGGGCACCTGCCGCCGCCGCAGTCCTCGCAGGCGCCGCAGGTCTTCGCCAGCTCCGCGAACAGGTCCACCGTCAGCCGCTGGAGGGCGTCGATGGCGTGCACCATCTCCATGGCGGTCCTCCGCTTTTTCAGGATGACCACCGTGTCCGCCAGGGCGTGGAGTTCCACTGTCTCGCCCCTCTCGAAGCCGCTCAGCTCCATGACCGTGTTGGGGATGACCAGCTTCTTTTTCGTTGTCCCTTTCACAAATTTCATTGAAATTCTGCTTCCTTTCTGCTAAAATAGTGTGATCTGAGATGTAGCCTTTCGCCGCTCGTCCATGTCGTAGTTGGCGATGAGCAGTTCCGGAAACTGCGCGCCGTTCTCATACCGCAGCTTGATCGAGTTGGGGCGGGTGACCTCCTGGAGCGTGATGCCGGGATAGTCATACAAACTGCGGACAAAGGGGTCGTCGTTGTAGGACAGGAGGAACTTCCCCTCGATCCCCAGCAGGGCGTCCCGCAGGCGGTAATGGTCCTTCTTCCGGAATCCGTCCTCTCCCACATTTTTGTAGTACCCCTCGGTGGCGTGGTAGGGCGGGTCGCAGTAGAAGAAAGCCGTTTCCCGGTCGTAATGCCTGATCAGCTTCTCGAAGTCCTGATTTTCTACCACCACGTCCTTCAGCCTCCGGCTGGCCTGCCGGATGATGGGGAAATCGTCCCACATATCATGGGGCTGGCTGGCGAAGC
>OFHO01001517.1_pt1 | contig 16493 bp, 15 predicted proteins | sample 1521531 | NCBI WGS metagenome assembly OFHO01 (sample SAMEA3504124, study PRJEB24116) | mouse gut metagenome | biome: mouse gut; feature: mouse-associated habitat; material: faeces | place: Denmark | collected 2011
TTGTTGAAACAGTTGTCTGGAAAGCGGGAATTTAGGAAGGATTTGGTTGATTTTATGGGGCTTCCAGAGGAAGGAGAGGATATTTTGGAGGCGCCTGACAACGCTTTTGCAGGGTTTGGGGAGCTTGTGTTTGAGCATGTGTCGTTTTGTTACCCGGGGACGGAGAAATATGTGCTAAGAGACGTGTGTTTCCGGCTGGAGGCGGGGAAGCATTATGCATTTACCGGGGCGAATGCCGCCGGGAAGTCTACGGTGATTAAGCTGATGACGGGGCTTTATGATTCATATGAGGGAAGGATTCTTGTGAATGGGAGGGAGCTTAGGGAGTATAGCCCGCAGGAGAAGAAGGGCCTGTATGCGGTTGTTTTTCAGGATTTTGCCAGATATCAGATTTCGGTCAGGGAGATGGTTGGGATTGGAGGCGCGGCGTTTGGGCAAAGCACGTTGGGGAAGCGGCCGGATGCCGGGAAGATCCGTCTTGCGCTGGAACAGGTAGGGCTTTCGGAGTTTGTGGATAGTTTGGCTGACGGGATCGATACGACGCTTGGAAAGTTTGAACAGGATAATGGGGAGGCTTCCGGCGGGCAGTGGCAGAAGCTTGCACTTGCCCGTGCGTTTGTAAGCGACGCCCCAATCTGTATTCTGGACGAGCCGTCTGCGTCCTTAGATCCGGTCAGCGAGAGTAGGCTGTATCAGGAATATGGGAAATTGAGCCAGGGAAGGACGACCGTATTTATCAGCCATAGGCTAGGGTCTGTCCGTCTTGCGGATTTGATTTTTGTTTTTGGAGAGGGGCGTGTTCTGGAGCAGGGGACGTTTGAGGAGTTGATGGGTTATGAATCAAAATTCAGGGAAATGTATGAGGTGCAGAGAAGCTGGTATGAAGAAGCGTCATAAAAAGTTTGTGTTTGGAAGAATCCTTGCGTTGACATTTCGTGCTGCGCCTGTGGGAGTGTCGGTTATTTTGCTGACGGGAATCCTTCACAGTGTGTTTCTGGTATTGCAGACGGTCTGTATGCAGGTATTTTTTGAACGGGTTTCTGCCGGAAACCTGCAGGTATTGGCGGCGGCGCGGCATCCGACAGAGGCGGCGCCTGGCTGGGGATGGCTTTCGTTTGGAAACGGGGGGATTTTGGAGAGTATCCTTATCCTGGCGGGAGTGATTGCCGCAGGGCTGATTTTTGGCACGGTTCATAATGCTGTGGTTGAGGGCGTTTCCTTTCGGGTGGTAAAGGAGTTTAACCGCCGCCTTCAGATGCAGACGGCAAGATTCCCGGCGGAAGCGTTTGAGGACGCTTCCTTTCTGGAACGCCATGAGAATGCCAAGAAGGGTGTGGAGCAGAGCGTGTTTTTTATGAATATCTGCTTTTTGATTGCTACTTATTATGTGCCGTATTTTGTTTTGATGGGGATTTATCTTGCTATGCTGAAACCGGTTTTTCTAGCCGCGCTTTTGTTGATTTTTCTTCCTGTTTTGGCGCAGCAGAGGTATCGGAGCAGGAGTTTTGCGAAGCTTGAGCAGGAGACTGTGAAGGATCGCAGGATGTTTGAGTATTACCAGGGCTGCATGACGAAGCTGGAATTTTTTAAGGAAACGAGGCTTTTGGGGGCGTATCATTTTTTTGAGCGGCTGTTTCTCGAAGCTCTGGGGAGGTATGGCAGGAAGGAGTGGCGGGTGCAGGTCAGTTCCGGAGTCCGCCAGATGTTGATTAAGAGCCTGACGCTTGCCGGGTATCTTGCCGTGATGCTGTTGTTTGTGTGGGAGGTGTGGAACGGAGGCGTTTCTGTGGGGGCGTTTGCGGCGTTGTTTACGTCGCTGAATACGATGTTCCGGATTATGGAGGAGCTGGTCTGCGGCCATGTGGGAAGGATTAGCGAGAATTATGGGAGTATCAGGAATTATGCCGCGTTTCTTGACTTAGAACCTGTGAATGGGACAAGCACGGAGGTTGGGGAGGGGAACCCTGAGATTCGGGCAGAGCATCTGGATTTTTGTTACCCCGGATGTGAGACGGAAGTTTTGAAGGATGTGAGTTTTGTGGTCCGTCCCGGAGAGACGGTGGCTGTGGTGGGGGAGAACGGGGCAGGAAAGTCTACCCTTCTGAAAGTTCTGTGCGGGCAGTATCTTCCGACGGGCGGATGTCTCAGGATTAACGGGAAATGTACGGAGGAGCTAAGATGGGAGGCTTTTGCGGATTCTTTGAGCGGGGTGTTCCAGAATTATGTGCGGTATGGGATGACGCTTTTTGAGAATGTAGCGGTGTCGGACAGCGGGCGTATGAAGGCGGAGCGTGCTGCTTTGGACGGCAGATGCATGGGAACAGGATGTGAGGATGCCTTATGTGCCGGACGTATGAAGGAAGCCTGTGAAGACGAGGCGTGTGAGAAGACTGTGGAGAAGATTTTGCAAAAATGCGGGTTTCCTGTGGAGCGGATGCCTGAGGGGCTTTCCACGATGCTGTCCCGGGAGTTCGGGGGGATTGATTTGTCGGGAGGGCAGTGGCAGAAGGCGGCGATTGCGAGAGGATGTTTCCGGGAGCGCGGGATGCTGATTCTTGACGAGCCGACGGCGGCGATTGACCCGTTGGAGGAGCGGCATATGTATCTGCTTTTTGAGGAGATTTGCAGGGAGCGGACGGCTGTGATTATTACGCACCGCCTTGCGGCGGCAAGGGCGGCGGACCGGATTCTTGTCATGGAGAAGGGGCATTTGGTGGAACAGGGGACGCATGATGAGCTGGTTCGGGCAAAAGGGGCATATTGGCGTATGTATGATCTGCAGAAGCAGAATTATGCGGAGTTTGTTTCAGGTTGATGAAGTTTGTTAAACAAAAAAGACTGGGAATCTGTTTTTAGATTCCCGGTCAGTATCATTTATGCTGTCTGTTCCGCTTTCAGTTTTTTTACTTCATCAAGAGAAAGTCCAGAAATATTTGCAATTTCTTCCAGAGCATATTTTCCAGCTGACAGCATGCGAAGAGCAACCTCTTTTAAAGATTCACTTCTCATATCTTCCATAATTTTACACATCTCGCTCACTCCTTTTGGGTTCTCTTTTAGATACCGTGTTCGGTTTGCCATCAATTCAAAATTCATATCAGCTGCTTGGGTACAGTTAAAATCGTGCATGAGTTTTCCAATATCGGATTCTCCACGATATTCACCATTCACATAAAGGATATGCTCCCCATCTTCAAAAGATTTACCCGTTGCAAGGTTGATTCTCTCAATCGGATAAACTGCTTCGCTCTGACCGTAAAAATCTTTTTCAATGATAAAGATTGTATATGTGTCCGGCAACTCTTTAAATTCCACTCAGTAATAATTAAATCAGGTTTATTAGTGATAATGCGTAACACAAATTCAGCCAATGGAATGTTATCCTTAAAAAGACAACGCATAAATCATCATCGATTGGTCTTAACAAACGCAAACGCTGCAAATCTTCTTGATGTTGCTTATCCGTCAATGTCAATCTTCCCACCTGTTTCCCGCTCGTTTTCGTAGCTCTATATTACCATAAACCTCCCGATTTTACAAGCCGGGAGCCTGTGCAATTCTGAATCCCGGCTTGTTTGCATTATCGCTTTTTCAGATCTACCGTATCTCATTTTTCAGCATACGCTTGATTTTGTCGCTTAACGTGCTGGTCTTGCTGAAATGAACCCTCACAATATAGGTAGTTCTTTCGCCGTCGCTTTGGTCCCCCTGACTGCTTCCTCCCGGAAATTCTTACCAGAAAAGAGAACTGGCGCCACCGTTTCAGTGTGCGGTCATAAATCCCTGCGTGGGCAAAGCCTGGCGGATTCTTGTCATGGAGAAGGGGCGTTTGGTGGGCGGCGTCTGTTTCAGGTTGATGAAAAATGGGGCTGCCGTAGAAAAGTGTGAACCGTTTTTACTTTTTTATCATATCCGATTCGAGATTTCACTGAACTGCTCCATTAATTCCTTGTTTGGAATGCAGACGGTTTCTTTTTCGCTGGTAAGGAATCCGTATACTACCATTGCGGAAAATATCTCGTCTTTGGTCTGGAGGCTCATAGAGGATGCGGTGTATTCCCGTATTTTGATTGGAATGGATACGCCCGATATCATCCGGACAAGGTCCTCTCTGACTGCTGCAATGTTGTTTTTGATATAATAGAATATTTCGTCGTATGGGCCGGAACTTGTCCAGTAATTGCCTAGATTGTTGTTGGTCAGGGAGACGATTACGGAACGTGGATTATAAATTCGTTGATTGGATTTTGTGTGGTATCCATCGTACCATGTTTTTAGTCCGGCTCTGGTGATTTGCGGGTTGTCCATACATTTTTTCTGGTATCTTTCAAATAAAATATCCACTTCTTTTTCTGTGAATCCAAAATAGGTGGAATATTTTTCTTCTGTTGCCATCGTGTATTCCATAAACATATTTAATTCGGAGCCGCTTGAGTATTTTGCTATAGGGAGGATTCCGGTCATATATGCCAACTGCACATAGGGACGATCTTTTAACAGGCTTCGCAGGAACGACAAATATGCCTTTTTTTCCGTTTCAGTGACATATGGCTGATGGAATATGAAGTCCCATTCGTCCAGTATGAATATGAAGCGTATGGAGGAGTCTTCTGCGTATAGGTCTGTCAGCATATCTATGGCTGAGTCTTCTTGATCAGGCCCTATATGTGGGTAGGCTTTCTTTAGGTCGCGTATTAAACGTGTTTCAATTCGGGTTATGTATTGTTCGTAGCTTGCGCATTGTCTTGTGATATCGTTTAGCGGGATGTGGATCACTGGATATCGGTTGAGATACGTTTGGTAGCCGCTTCTTTTGCTGATTTGCAGTTTGCCGAAAATGTCTGCCGTATCATGGGCGTTGGAAAAAAACGCTGCAATCATATTTGCCATTACGGTTTTCCCGAAACGGCGCGGGCGGGTGATACAGATATAATTGGAGCCTTCTTTTACGAATGGGAACAGTTCTTCGAGTAATAGTGATTTATCTATAAAGTATGGTTTTTTGGTTTCGTTTTTGTATAATGTGCGGGCTGTCCCGCTGTTCAAATAAACTCCCATAGTGTTATGTCTCCTTTTCGAGGATTGGAATGCCCAGGGGCATGCATTACGGTGTGCCCTTGGGGATACTTTATCATGTCTTGAAGATTTTCTCAATATTGAATTGGTATCTTAATTATACCCAAGGTCAGTACACGGGTTGCGTAGGGAATGATTATGGGGTATACTTTTACATGTCAGCGGTTGACAGGATACGATGGAGGATGATTGACGATATGGGAAACGGGATTATGATGTGCGGCCTGAACGGCAGCGGGAAGAGTACGCTTGGCAAGGCTTTGTCAAAGCGGCTTGGGTATCATTTTATTGACAATGAGCGGCTCTTTTTCCCCAAGACAGATCCGGGTTATTTGTTTGCTTCTCCCCGTTCTAAGGAGGAGGCTTTTTTTCAAATGGTTGCCGGCAGAACAGACCAGTATGTGGAGGAATGGGTAGAGTCTGTGGACTGTCCGGTGATTCGGGTAGACGGGACGAAGGATATAGCCTAAAATCCCGTTCAAATTATACACATGTTTAAGGTGTCAGCCCATATAACTCATATATGTCTTTTTGAAATGGCGTAAGTTCCGTTGTGTATTTTTTTCGTGTTCCATTTATACTGACACTACGGACAGTTTTCATTTCACTTATTACTTTTTGAAGATCATGATTTTTATACCATCCGGCTTCATTCATCACCTGCTTTAGACGAGTTGTGATCAGAAGTGCAATAAACTGTATGAAGATTCTGCCTTCCATAGCTGCCGCTGAATGGATACGCAAACGTTTCATATCAAGATCATTTTTGAGATCATCGAAACATTTCTCAACAGCATCCTTGCTCCGGTACACCTCAAGAGCTTTTGTCGTATCCTTAATGTGATTACTTACAAGCACGAACCAGCCGATATGGTTCCTTTTATGCTTGCTAATGGCTTCCTCATTGTAATCCACCCTGATGCCTCTTATAGGAGTTTTATGGATCAAGAAGAACTTATCATAATAAGAGGCATGCTCCTTTACATGCCTGCCGGCCATAAGTTCTTCATAACAGCAGTGCAGGGTATGGTCAAAATTCCGTTCGTCTGACGCCGCCTTGAAAATATCGTGGTAGATGTGGATATAGAACCGATGCCCTTTCCAATTGGAAGATTCCGTGACCGCATACAGTCCATCCCCAAAGACTGTACAGTAATTATGATGGGAACGGATGCTGTCTCTGTGGTGTTCCACTGCCTTGCAGGCAAAACCGACAGTAAAAGGTACTCCAATCAGGAACTTTTTATGGCTGGCATACATTGCGTCAAGGTTCGGTTCACTATAAAAGCCTTTGTCCATGACAAAATGGCATGTTGGGCTCTCCAGAACGGATATATTAGCTATGCTGTCTTCCAGAGCGTTCACATCTTTAATGCTGCCGGGAATGATCCTGTAATACAGCGGCATATGGGAAGTGACACCAGTGAGCATAAGGAGGTTGATCTGTGGCAGTTTTTCCCCGTCACGGTTGTATCCCCAGCGGACAAAGTCGATCAGTTCGCTATAGGAAGATACACTGGTGATATCCATTGCATAGACATCCTTCTGGCTGTTTACATCAATCCACCTGCTGAAAAAGTCCTGTTGCAGTGTGGGCGTAATCCTTACAAGGAGTTCGCTCACCCGCTGGCTTGCAAGCAGGGAACGGCACGGTGATGGATACATCCGCTGCCACTGGTCAACGTGGCGCAATGCCCCGCCTTCGCTGACAAGGTAATACGCACATGTCAGTATGCATCTCCAGTCATCCGGAAAGACTGTACTGAGCGATTCCATCAGCCCTATGTCTGAAACAGCTTTATCCAAAAGGGACTGTATGCCGGTATTTTTCACAACACAGCGGCCAGCAGGTTCTTCCGTTTGAGCCCTTTTACGGGCAGCATCGCCTTTCCTGCGGTTGGGAACCACTTCACCTGTTACTGGATCCAGATGCCCAATGCTCTTGCGGATGTGTTTGACTTTTTTAGTTTCCTTATCATAAATTGAAGTGTTGCTGTAAACATAGGTTTTACCATTTGGATTTTTGACGTAAACAAGTGATGACATGCCGTTGCTCCTTTAAATATGTGTATAATATTTCTACTTATATTATAAAACTTATACACATATTTGTAAAGAGGGAGCGCCTAAAAACCCCGTATTTTCAATGGATTCATACTATCATACAGTCAATCTGTGTATAATTTTTTCGGGAGATTAGGATATAGAGTTGAATGTGGACTATATTGTGGGGCAGATGGAGTTGGAAGAGGAGTAATGATATGGCGATTGAAAGAGTGAAAGATTTTTTTCGGAAATATGGGATAGAGGACCGGATTCAGGAATTTGACGTTTCCAGCGCGACTGTGGAGCTTGCGGCGGCAGCGCTCCATTGCGAGCCTCAGAGGATAGCGAAGACACTTTCCTTTTTGGTGGATGGACATGCAGTACTTGTTGTGACAGCGGGGGATGTGAGGATTGATAACCCGAAATATAAGGCGCAGTTTGGGACGAAGGCGAAGATGCTTCCCAAGGATGATGCAAAAAAGCTGGTGGGACATGCTGTGGGCGGTGTGTGCCCGTTTGCCGTGAATGAGGGCGTGGATGTGTATTTGGATGAATCCTTGCGGAGGTTTGAGACGGTTTTCCCCGCCTGTGGAAGCGGGAACAGTGCGATTGAGCTTACGATTCCGGAGTTGGAGGAGTACTCCGGGTTCATCCGGTGGGTCGATGTCTGCAGGTTGGCAGAATAAGGCATAGCAGGAGGTCTGAGAACATGGAATATACACATCATTATGATTCGCCCTTTGGCGGGATAACCCTTGCCAGCGACGGAGAAGCGCTGACCGGGTTATGGTTTGACGGCCAGAAGTATTTTGGCGCTTCGTTATCGGATCACTGTGAACCGAGAGAGTTACCTGTATTTGAAGAGGCTGACAAGTGGCTTACAATCTATTTTGACGGAAAAGAACCGGACTTTATGCCGCCGCTGTCTATGAAGACAACGCCCTTTCGCAAGGCAGTGTGGGAGATCCTGCGTACGATTCCCTATGGACGGACGATGACTTATGGTGAGATTGCAGAACGAATCGCCGGACAGATGGGGCTTTGCAGGATGTCGGCGCAGGCAGTCGGCGGGGCTGTGGGACATAACCCGATCTCGTTGATGATTCCATGCCATAGGGTCGTTGGGACAGACGGAAGCCTGACGGGATACGCAGGCGGCATTGAAGTGAAAAAGAAGCTGCTAGTTTTGGAAAATGCGGATATTTTGTGTTGATTTGGAGTCAGGTTCAGTTACTTGTTAAGAGGCTGCTGCAAAATAGAAGATTTGCAGCAGCCTCATTTGCTTTTCATGCCGAAAGATGGCTATTATTTATTTAATGCGGAACTGGCTGATTAATTGGTTCAGTGTCTTTGCCTGACCAGACAGTTCGTTGGAGATTGCCGCGCTTTCCTCAGCGGCGTCTGAATTTTCTTCGATGACTTTAGACACTTCTTTGATTCAGTTTTCCACGGACACGATCATTTCAGACTGCTGTACGCTGGCATCTGATATCTCATCCATCAATGTTTTGATGGATTGGATGCATTCGTTGATGAGCTGCATTGCGGAAATGGCCAGGTTCGTGGATTCTGTACCTGTCCGGACATCGTTGAGTGAGCGCCCAATTAACGTGCTCGTATTACTTGCAGCTTCGGCAGACTTGGAGGCCAGGTTCCGGACTTCGTCGGATACGACGGAGAAACCTTGCCCGGCTTCGCCTGCACGGGCGGCTTCTACCGCTGCGTTCAGAGCCAGGATATTCGTCTGGAATGCAATATCTTCAATGGTCTTTATGATGCTGCTGATTTGTGAGGAGGACTGATCAATGTTTTTTGTGGCAGTAATCAGCTGCTCCATTTTTGTGTCTGCTTCAGCCGCATAGTCAGTTGCTTTGTCTACAAGGCTGCTGGCATTCCCGCAGCGGACGGCGCTGTTTTGTATCTGGGTGGTGATGTCCGTAACGTTGGACACAAGCCTGCTCATGGAGTCTTTCTGCTGCATGGTTCCCAGGGAAAGGGATTGGGCGCCGGCGGACACCTGATTTGCGCCGCTGTTTACCTGGCTGGCGATCTGGGCGATGTCCCGCATTACGTCGGTTAAATGGGTGCGGATACTTTTCAGGCTTTCAGCAAGGACGCGGAAGTCCCCGACATAATAGTCTTCGTTTTTGACCACGTCTACGGCGATGTTGCCTGCAGCCATTTCGCCAAGTATCCGTCCGATATCCTCAATTGTTTTTCGCAGGCAGCCGCAGACTTGATGTATGGTTTCTGCAATCATGCCGATTTCATCTGTCCTGCCATAGAATGGTTCCAGCTCCTGGTCAGCAGATAGTTCCAGCCTGCCTAAACGGCTGATTGCCTGTTCCATGACCATAAGTTCTCTACCTTCACGGCGGAGGATTAGCAGTGTGACAAGTATGATGACTACCGCAACGGCTGCGCATAGAATCGCTACCGTGATGCGTACAACGGTTACTCGTTTATAAACTTCTGCCGCATTATCTCGTACCATGAAAACCCAGTTGCGGTCTTTCAGGTATTTGTATACGACTAGCTGATCCGTTCCGTTTTCATCCTGATAGGAATATGTACCTGTTTCCGTGCTGCCGTCAGATTTGATTCGTTCTATAATTTCCAGATAGCCTTTGTCGGTGGTTTCTGTGTTTAGCTTGGATTCATCTTCATGGTAGAGGAACGTGCCGTTCTCTACGTTTAAAAATACGTACTCGCTGTGGGTCAGCCCTTTGATATCCAGGTCCAGCAATACGTCTGTCAGGTGGCTGGCGTAGACGCCGGCGCCGACGAAACCGATGCAGGTCTCCCCATCGAACAATGGGTAGTACATGGATAGTATCATGCTGCCGGTTCCCGGGGATTTCATGATGCCTAAGTTGGTAAGCCCGGGCTGTGCTAGGATTGTTTTCTGGAATGTATCTAATGAGTCGCCGGTTCGGGTGGTGATTCCGATTGCGTCCTGGGAAGTATGGGTCAGGACATACGTTTCGGGGGTGGCAATATACAACCCCTCAAAGATACCCTTGACCGCCGCAAAATCTTCGGTGTATCGCTGTGCTTCCGCAATCAGAGCGGGATTCTCCGGATCTGCCAGAACATTGCGGACTTCGCTGCCAAGAGCAAAGGCCGACATGTATTCTTCTGCGGATGACACGTAGCTGTTGATGATGGCGGCACGGGATTCTACGGCGTCGATCATCTGATTGGTGGCATTGTTTTCTACCATAGTAGAGATACGTCCGGATATGACGAGCCATAGAAGAATCATTCCGGCAAATGTGATTGCTGTAGTAATTATGCCGATACGTGTGGCAAGCTTGCGGTTTGCTAGAAATTTCATATGTTTCCCCCTGTAAATATTTCTCATGGGTCAATGTATGTGACCTTATTTTTAGCAGAAATATTTTAACATGATTGGCAGATTTTTTCAATATTGCCAGAATTTTTAGCAATTTCTTAGCGAAATTTATGACAATCCGCCATAAACCGGCATAGTTATAATGGCAACAAGATTGATATTACAACGAAAACAGGGTAAAATATTCTCGGGGAGTGGCAGGATAAGGAAAAGTAACGGGAGGATATCCGATGAAGATTGTTCAGGGATTTGAATTTTGTGCAGGAAGCAAGGAAGAGCGTCTGCCGGATTTTGCAGATGATTTTCCTTATACGATGACTTGTGCCGAGCTGGATAAATATGTGGGTAAGTCTGTGCCATGGCACTGGCATAAGGCTGTGGAATTGTTCTATATGGAGAGCGGTGCGCTGGAATATCACACGCCTAAGGGAAAGCTGGTGTTTCCTGCCGGATCCGGCGGTTTTGTGAATTCCAATGTGCTCCATAGGACGAGGGCTCTGTCCCATACGGAGCAGAATGTACAGCTTCTACATATTTTTGAACCGTCCCTTATCTCCGGAAATCAGGGGAGCCGGATTGAGAAAGAATATGTTTTGCCGGTGGTGACGGCGCCGCAGATGGAGATTATTGGTTTTTTCCCGGAGCATGAAAGGCATGCAGGGCTTCTTGGGCTGATTCAGGAGGCGTTTCATTTGCAGGAGTGTGAGCGTGGGTATGAGATTCGTGTCAGGGAAGCGTTGTCGCGGATATGGCTTTTGCTTTTTGATTGTTTTTATTCTCAGTCGGAGGGCGGCGCAAAGCTGGACAAAAACGATGAAAGGCTGAAAGAGATGCTGATTTATATCCATGAGCATTTCCCGGATAAGCTTACGGTGGCCAAGCTTGCTTCGGAAGTCTATCTAAGCGAGCGGGAATGTTTCCGGCTTTTCCGTAATTATCTCCATGTTTCGCCGACAGAGTATGTCAGGGACATAAGGCTTCGCATGGCTTGCCAGATGCTTGCCGGCGGGCGGGAGTCGGTCACAGAGATTGGGCGGGCCTGCGGATTGGGCAGCGGCAGTTACTTTGGCCAGGTCTTTCGGGAAAATGTGGGATGTACGCCGGTGGAATTTCGGAGGAAATGGCAGGATAGTGATAGTTAATGGCTGAATTGGGATAGATTTCTGGTGGCTGTTGCCCTATTATTATATTTCAGATACGAAACAATTTTTATTCTTTTAAGGAGACGTTTATGAAATATGAGATAGGGGATTTTTTGGAAACGGCAGACAGGGATACCCTGTGTACGATTGCCCGTGCAAGGGAGCTTACGCGGGATTATTATTTGTGCGATTACGACGATACAACGAGAAGACATGAGATTTTGACGGAGCTGTTGGGCGGGATAGGGAAGAATGTGGCGATTGACACCCCGTTTCATTGTGATTTGGGCAAAAATATTTTTTGGGGCGATGATGTCATTATTAATATGAACTGTACGTTCGTAGATAATAAGCCCATACGAATCGGGAACCAGGTGCTGATTGCGTCGAATGTGCAGATTTATACTTCTGCCCACCCGGTTTTGCCGCAGGAGAGGCTGGTCGCCGACTGGGAGGAGAAGGGGACGACCTTTTTCCGCACATTTGCAAGGCCTGTGGAAATTGGGGATCATGTCTGGATTGGCGGCGGGTGCATCATCCTGGCGGGTGTGACGATTGGTGAGAACAGTGTGATTGGGGCGGGAAGCGTGGTGACTCGTTCGATTCCTGCAAATTGTGTGGCTGTCGGGAATCCATGCAGGGTAATCCGATGTTTTGAGGATGAAATCTATGGAGCGTAACGAGATATGGCTTAAATGGGCCGTAAAATTGCAGAGTATTGCCCAGGAGGGGCTTTTTTACGGGAAGGATTTGTTTGATCGGGAACGGTACGAGCGGATTCGGGACATTGCGGCGGAGATGATTTCTTACAAATCAGAAATTCCTGTGGATAAGGTGAAGTCTTTGTTCTGTAACGAGATTGGATACCAGACGCCTAAGATTGACAGCCGCGGGGCGATTTTTAAGGATGATAAGATTCTGCTTGTGAAGGAGAAGAACGGAACCTGGTCTTTGCCGGGAGGCTGGGTCGATGTGGATGTTTCCGTGAAAGAGAATACCATCAAAGAAGTGAAGGAAGAAGCGGGACTGGATGTGACCGCGGATATGGTGATTGCCGTGCAGGACAGGGAGAAACATAACCTGCCGGTATATGCATATAAGGTCTGTAAGATTTTTGTGATATGTACAGTGATTGGCGGCAAGTTCGAGCCGAATATTGAGACTGTGGAGAGCAGGTATTTCGGTGTTGATGAGCTGCCGGGCCTTGCAGAGGAGAAGAATAATGAGGAGCAGGTGAGGATGTGCTTTGACGCGTATCACTCGGAGAATTGGAGGACGCTGTTTGACTGAGAAAAGGGATTATACGATTAAAACCGGGAGATTTGAACGGGGAACCGAGGAACAACAGAAGTTGTTTATTGAATTATTTGGCAAAGAAAATGTTCAATATCAATTTGATTTTTACTTCCACTGGTATAATATTGTACACGAATATGGCCACTGCCTGTGTGATTATTACAACAGTGATGTTGTAGGATTGAAGCAGGAATTATTGGTAAACAGATTCGCGGTAAGTTTTTGGTCATATGCAGGGTATCATAAGGAACTGCAAGATTTGGCGGAAATGGTGCATGGTATATTGCAGAAAATGAAGTCCCCTGTGCCGGATGGCCTGTCTTTCATTACGTATTATGAACAGATCTGGGGGACGGACAAGATTATGGAAGTAAATGCACATAAAATAGGAATGGCATCTTCAAATAAGATTTTGCTTATTAGCTTATTTTGAGAAAAGATAATGGGATGATAAAAGTTATTACGGGCATACGAAGATGTGGAAAATCATTTTTGCTTTTTCGCATATTTAAAAAGTACTTACTGAAAAATGGAGTAGATGAAGACCATGTTATTGAGGTTGCTCTGGACGGTATTGAAAATGAAGAATTAAGAAATCCCAAAACATGTTATCAGTACGTGAAAACTGCCGTAAAGGACAATGAAAGCTATTATCTGCTATTAGATGAAATACAATTTATGCCTCGATTTGAAGAGGTACTGAACAGCCTGCTCCGTATAGGCAATATTGATATCTATGTGACTGGAAGCAATTCCAGATTTTTGTCTAGCGATATTGTAACGGAGTTTCGGGGAAGAGGAGATGAGGTCAGGATTTATCCTCTTTCATTTGCAGAGTTCTATTCTGTTTACGATGGAGAGTATGAGGATGCATGGAACGATTACATGATTTATGGAGGACTGCCACAGGTTGCCGGATTTCAGACGGAACGCCAGAAGGCAGAATATTTGAAAAATATTTTCACAAACGTATACCTGAAGGACGTAGTGGAAAGAAACGGCATTCAAAGTATAGATGGACTTAGTACGCTGGTTGATATTCTCGCTTCTGTCATTGGCGCTTTGACAAATCCAACAAGGATTTCCAATACCTTTGCAAGTGAATGCCAGAATAGCTATACGAATAAAACAATATCCAAACATATTGATTATCTCGAGGAAGCATTTCTGATTTCAAAATCCAATCGTTATGATATTAAAGGAAGAAAATATATTGGTGCTAATTTAAAGTATTATTTTACTGATTTGGGACTTAGAAATGCAAGATTGAATTTCCGGCAGCAAGAACCGACCCATATTATGGAGAATATTGTCTATAACGAACTTCTCATCCGCGGATATAATGTTGATACAGGCATTATAGATGAGTATGGAAAAGATCAAGAAGGAAAACGTGTACGCAGGCAGCTTGAGGTTGATTTTGTTATCAATCAGGGAAGCCAGAGATATTACGTTCAGGTGGCTTATAACATGGCATCGAAGGAAAAGCAGGCGCAGGAATTTCATTCTCTGCGAAATATTCCGGATTCCTTTAAGAAAATAGTGATTGTAGACGGGACGGCAAAACCCTGGAGAAATGAAGAGGGTTTTGTCATCATGGGAATGAGGTATTTTCTTCTGAATTCGGACAGCCTTGAATTTTAATATGTCAAACAGAATAAAAATGGCCTGCGGTTTTGCTCTTTGATGAACAAAACCGTTTCTTTTTGTAACCTTTTTGCCGTTTCATTTGTACTATTAGTGAAAGGCTTTCAAATAATTTTACCCTAAGGTGTTAAAGGAGTTCTCATGAGACGATCTGTACAGGAGTTGTTTGAAGAATATCAGAACAATCTTTACGCGGCTGCGTTTAATGTGTGCAAGAATGCGGAGGATGCAAAGGATGTAGTTCAGGATACCTTCATTCAATACTATTCATTCAAAAAAGAATTTGACAGTGAACAGCATTTGCGCGCATGGCTTATTCGGGTGGCGATTAATAAGGCAAAGAATGTCAACCGCACCTTCTGGCGCAGGAATAAGCGCTCCCTGGATGATTATATGGAGACGCTGGTATTTGAGAATCCACAGTCGGAGGAGCTGTTCGAGACGGTCATGGGGCTTCCGGAAAAGTATCGCATTGTGATTCATCTGTTTTATTATGAGGATTACTCGGTACATGAAATCGGGGATATTTTGAAAATATCGGATAGTAATGTGAAAGTAAGGCTGTCGCGGGGGCGTTCACTGCTCAAAGAGAGATTACAGGAGGAATGGGACGATGACGAATAAGGAAAAATATAAACAGGCGTTTTCGGCGCTGCATCCCTCCGGTGATATTTCTATGGAGGTGGAAAGGATGGCTATGATGAGCAGAAAAGCGAAATTAAGGACAGCGGCGGCAGTTGTGACGGCCTGCATGTTGGTGGCTGTCGGAGGCGGCATGGCATATGCGGCGGATGTCGGCGGGATTCAGAGGACGGTTCAGTTGTGGATTAACGGAGAGATGACCAATGCGGAGATTTCCTTTGACGGGGAAGGAAACTATGTGCTTTCCTATCCACGGGAGGATGGTTCCGTGGGAGAGCGCGGGGGCGGAGGAGTCGCATATGATAAGGATGGTGAGCGTCCGTTGACGGAGAGTGAGCTTCTGGAGGAATTAAACAGCCCGGAAGTGGTTTATGAGGACGACGGGACAGTCTGGGTGTATTATTATGACCAGAAGATTGAGATTACGGACCGGTTTGAGGACGGGGTGTGTTATGTGGAAATCTCTGAGGACGGGAGACCGCTGTATATGACGGTGAAATACCAGGATGGATATGGTATCAGTCCCCATAAGTATCTGAGTCCGGAGTCTTTCAATTAATTTGCCATATAGATAAGTTTTGCATAATCAAGGATGAAAGGGGGAGGGCTGTCGGGAAATGACAAATTAAAATATCATTTTCTGACAGCCCCCTTCGTTCTATTTTCTGTCTTTCTTTATTTTTTCCAATATCCGGAAAACACGAGTTCCCTGTCATTCGTTTTCCACAAAAGCCTCAGGCTATAGGATGATTATTTTTTTCATGCAACATAGAGGATACCGTCATGCGTTTTGGAGGGACTAAGATGCAGTCTATTTGCTTACGCGTTTTTCTAAGTATATCGTTCTGTCCGAGGAATAATCATTGTCGTCTAATGGAAATAAGTCTCCTTCGGCAATCTTCCCCTGTCTTGTGATAAGAACATCGCTGCCGATATATTGAAAACCTATATTTTTGCAAAAATCAACAAAAGTTTCAAAAGAAGCATGTATGGAGCCTTGGGCGTTTAAATGCTCGAAAGATTTACTCCCTTGTTCATAGAAGACTTCGATACATGCAAACCTGCCCCCCGGTTTTAAGCATCTGTAAGCTTCCTTCATCAGATTCGGGAGGGTTTCTACATTCGTCAAAAAATTACCGCTGAAAGCGGAGATGCTGTTATCGGTAAATGGAAGCCCCCGGTCTAAATCAATATCAAACACAAAAAAATTGCTTTTCCCGCATGCGCCGGAATGGGCCTTGATAACAGGAAGGCAAGCGTCCGTTACGATAAAGGTATCCGTTTCCGTA
>OFHO01001523.1_pt1 | contig 16453 bp, 8 predicted proteins | sample 1521531 | NCBI WGS metagenome assembly OFHO01 (sample SAMEA3504124, study PRJEB24116) | mouse gut metagenome | biome: mouse gut; feature: mouse-associated habitat; material: faeces | place: Denmark | collected 2011
GGGTATTTTTGCCAAGAATCCTGAATCCCGACGACAAATTACCATAATCTGCAAATCAGAAAAGAGTTTCCGTCTCAGCCTGTCTATACCCAGGGGCGCCATATCTCTTCCCTGCCCGATGAAACCTCTGCTATCTACTTCCGCTTTGTCTGGTTCGCCGTGGCGGATGAATACTATTTTCATCTATTTCACCCAGCGTCCTAGCAAGCGTGACAAAAAGCGTAAGGAAATACGACCTCTTGCACCCGAAAAAACACCTGTTGCGCAGACCATATTTACAGCAGGAGAAACCCCTGTATACTGTAGCTATAGCCGGAAAGCGCAGCCGGGGACGGCACGGAAGGAAAGGCCGGGTGAGAAGGGCCGGTAGGGCAAGAAGGAGTGTGAAGCACAAGTTGTGAAGCATGGACTGTGAATCAATCCGCCCAGGGCAGTACATAAATCTCCGGGTTGCGCTACGGATTGCGGCGTCAGGCCGCGGGAAAGGGTGGACATCCATATGGACAAAAGTACGCAGAAACAGAGGGCAAAGGAATATATCCGTGAATTCTACCGGAACAACAGGGCGAACTTCACGCTGGCTGTCATAGCCGCCACACTGTCCAGCGGGATGCAGGTGGGAATCGCATATCTGCTCAAAGAGCTGACGGATGTGTCCATGAGCGGAGACCTGGGGACGCTGGCAGGGCTTGTGAGGACGGCTGTGGCCTTCCTGCTGCTGACGGTGGGGATATGGCTGCTGGACAGACGGTTCCGGCACAATTTCATCCGAAAGGCGGTGGAGGCCTACCGGAACAAGGCCTTCGATGCTATCACCTCCAAAGGAATCGCGTCCTTTGGAAAGGAGAATACCAGCAGCTACATCTCTGCCCTGACTAATGATGTGAACTCCATAGAGGCCAACTATCTGACGGCCAATTTCACTTTCCTTACACTTACGCTGCAGGCTGTTGCCTCTGTGGGACTGATGCTGTGGTACAGCTGGCCGTTGACTCTGACAGTGATGGCTCTGGGCGTTCTGCTCATTGCGGCCTCTTTGCCGTTCGGGAACCGGATCGCGGAACAGGAGAGGAAAGTCAGCGAGAAAAACGCCGGTTTCCTTTCCATGGTGAAGGATCTGCTCAGCGGGCTGGGAGTCATCAAAAGCTTCCAGGCCCAGGAAGAGGCGGCAGCGCTGTATTATGACAGGAACGGGAAGCTGGAGCAGACCAAATGCCGGCGCAGGAAAGCGGCGGAGACGGTGAATATCGTTTCGTTCATCGGCAGCTTTACCGTGCAGATGGGCGTGTTCTGCTATGGGGCCTATCTGAGCATCCAGGGAAGGATTACGCCGGGGGTGGTGATTGCCTTCGTCCAGATGATGAACTATATCATCAGTCCAATCCAGCAGCTGCCGGGGCTTCTGGCCAACAGAAAGGCAGCCGTAGGGCTGATAGAGAAGATGGCGGTCTACGGGGAGGACATATCCTCCGGGGCGAACCTGGAGAAGCTGGAGACTGTAGGGGATGGCATCCGCTTTGAGCATGTGGACTTTGCCTACGCGGAGGGAGCCGATGCATTGAAGGACGTGAGCGTCCGGTTCGAGGCCGGCAAGAGCTATGCCATCGTAGGCGGCTCAGGCTCGGGCAAGTCCACCCTGCTGAACCTGATTATGGGGAGCTGTCCGGGGTACAGGGGGAGTGTCACGGTGGGCGGAAAGGAAATCAGCCGTCTTCAGCCGGACAGCATATTCGATGTGATTTCCGTGATTCAGCAGAACGTGTTCATTTTCGATGATACGATTGCACGGAATATATGTATGTTCCGGGAATTTGACAGGGAGCAGGTAGACTGGGCGGTAAACGGAGCGGGCCTGTCCGGGCTCATGGATGAGAAGGGGGAGGAGTACGTCTGCGGGGAGGGCGGCGCCTGCCTGTCCGGCGGGGAGAGGCAGCGCATCGCCATCGCCAGGAGCCTTCTGCGGAACTCCCCGGTGCTCCTGGTGGACGAAGCCACTTCCGCCCTGGACGCGGAGACGGCGGACAGTGTCACTGACTCTATCCTGAACATCCAGGGCCTGACCAGGCTGGTGGTGACCCACAGGCTGGACGAGAAGACCCTGAGCAGGTTCGACGGAATCGTGGTGATGAAGAACGGGCGGATAACAGAGCAGGGGACGTTCCAGGAGCTGATGGAACAGAGACGGTATTTCTATTCGCTGTACATGGTCAGCAGGGAGGCATGAAACCGGGCTGTGCAGGTGCTGACCCGTTTGGTCTGAACAGAATGGTTTATACAATAGAGAATGGCTGTGTGGAAGTGCCGGGGATGCTTTATGAGGATGGAATATCCCGGCTGTAATAGGTTCTGTGAAATTGCAAATTGTGATTGACAGGGCAGGGGGATGTCGTCTATAATGAAGAAAAGTTTTTAAAATACAGAAAGGGCGTACGGAATGATTATTATTATTCGATAAGGACTCAATCAGGCAAGGGAAACGGAGAAAGGGAGAGGGAAGCCTCTTTCTTTTGGATGCTGAGATTCGGGGATTATCACTAATAATCATTTTGCTTACGCTTATAGAATCATTTTTCCGGAACGGTAAGTGCGGGCTGCCTGCTATGCACTGGCAGGGAGACAGGGGCAGGCTGAAAGGCGATGGGAGGCTGGACGGATAATTTGAGGTTCGGCAGCCAGTTGGAGACTGGACGGATAGCTGGAAGTTCGGCCGCCGTTTGGACATCGGAAAGCCGACCGCAGATTGGTCCCGGAAATGCCATGAAAGGTCAGCCGCCCTGTTGCGGACAACAGGCCGTCAAGCGAAATGCAGGACATAGATTAGGATAATCCCTCTGAAGGACAGGAGGGATTTTTTTATGCAGCAGAAATTATTGATGCAGGCGGAACATATCGCCTTAAGCTTCGGGGAACAGAAAGTCCTGGACATTGACCGGTTCGCGGTATACCAGGGGGAGCGCATCGGCCTGGTAGGGGCCAACGGCGCGGGCAAGACCACTTTGCTGCGGGTGCTGGCCGGGGAGCTGGAGCCGGATGCGGGTACCGTGAAGGTCATGTGCGACACCCATTTCTTCCGGCAGTTCTCGGAGGGGATAGACCCTTTTGAGCTGGACGGGAAGGAGATGAAGGCCCTGCAGATCCAGGACAAAGTATGGCAGGAGACCGTCAGCGGAGGCGAGGACACCAGGATGCGGCTGGCCTGGATGTTCAGCAGCGGGAAGAACCTGGTGTTCCTGGACGAGCCCACGGCCAACCTGGATATGAAAGGCATCGCCCTTTTGAAGCGCAAGCTCCTGGAGCTGGATACCATGGTCATCGTCAGCCATGACCGGGCGCTCTTGAACGCCATCTGTACCAGAATCGTGGAGATTCGGGAGGGAAAGCTGTCCGAATATGAGGGAAACTATGACGATTACACCCGGCTGAGGGAACAGGCCGTCCAAAGGCAGTGGACAGAATACGAGAACTACACCAGCGAGAAGAGAAGACTGGAAAAGGTCTATCAGCAGAAAAAGCAGAAGGCCGCGTCCATCGAAAAGCTGCCCAAGGGTATGAGTCCCAGGGAGGCGAAGCTGCGCAATTTCGTCTCCAGGCACCCCAAGGACGCCAAGGCAGGGAGGATGGAGTCCTCCGCCAAAAATGTGCTGGAGCGGCTGGAGCATATGGAGGTAAAGGAAAAGCCCAGAGAGCTGCCCAAAATGCGCCCGGACTTCCGGCTCACCAATCCGCCGGAGAACGCGGTGGTGATCAAGGGGGAGGGCATCTGCTTCTCCTATGATAACGGCGGGGAGATTTTCCGGGACGCCTCTTTCCAGATTCGGAACCGGAGCCGGGTGGCTGTGGTGGGGGCCAACGGCGCGGGCAAGACCACGCTCTTAAAGCTGATTCGTCAGGAATATCCTCTGGAAAAGGGCTCCATCTACGTGGTGCCAAAGGCCGCCATCGGGCTGCTGGACCAGAACATGGCCTCCCTAGACTACGAGAAGACCGTCCTGGAGAACGTGATGGAGGACAGCGTGCAGAATGAAAGCATAGCCCGGACGATTCTGGCCAGGCTCCTTTTGTCCGCCCAGGACATCCGCAAAAAGGCAGGCGTCCTCTCCGGCGGGGAGCGGATCAAGCTGGCTTTCGCCAAGCTGTTCGTGGGCAGGGCCAACGTATTGATTCTGGACGAGCCCACCAATTACCTGGACATCCCCTCGGTGGAGGCCCTGGAGGAAATGTTCGCCGAATATGAAGGCGTTCTTGTCTTCGTGTCCCATGACGAGGCCTTTATCCGCGCCTGCGCCACGGAGATTCTGGAGGTAAAGGACGGCAGGACCATAAACTGCCTGGGCACGCCGGAGGAATACTTCGCCCGGGGTTTTCGGAGAGAAAGAGAGGGAAATGCCAGTTCTGTGCCCAGGTGAAAGCGAAGCATCAGTGCAGCGAAAAAATGGAGTACAGCGCCTGCAGCTGGGAGAGGGGCTGGAACCCGGCGCCACATGTCTGATTATACTGCTTAACGGTTATAATTTCCGAGCAACCCAAAGCATCTCTGTGAAAGCCTCGATGCTGTCTGCTTTGGCGGCAAGTTTATGGTATCTTCTCAAAGTATCGGAATCGGCGCATTGGAGCTCTTCTTTCAAAGATTCCGGAATCTCGCCGTAATCCTCCAAAAGCTCAAGGATAGACTGGATTCTGGTATCCTGTGCCGCCTCCTGTGCCGCCTCTTTTCGCTCGTAAGCAAGGAATTCCTCAAATCGCATATACTCCTCCTTTATCTCCGGCGCAGTCTTTACCCTGCTGACATAACCGTGGAGCTCTTTTGTAGTGTCGTCCATGGCATTGTCGGCAGTGCTGTGGTGCAGATACTGCAGCATGGTCTTGATATTTCCATTGCCGCCTTTCGTACCGCCGGTATAGAAATAAATGAATTTCAGCCCGTCCTCATACTTCAGCCCTTCCACCTCAGTACAGCGGTTCTCAAAGGTATACATCATGTAATCATACCCGAAAGGATCGAAGTTGAGAATCGTGATGACGAAAAGGTTCGGCATCCGGGAGAAATCGTCGTCGCCCCGCTTCATATAGCGGGAATCCATTTTTGCCTGGTAGAAACGGTTGTGCCTGGGCAGGTGGAGGTTCTTCTGCAGATGGGGCTCCAGGTCATAGACATTGGCGAGCCGTGTCCCGTCTCCGCTTTCCGGTTCCTCCACCTTTACATCCATCCGTATCCCGCGGTATCTGGGGTTCTGCGCGGGCAGGGTATACTGCGCCACGACCTTGACCTTTCCGATCTTGCGCTGGAGCAGCACGGAGAGCACTTTCCGGCAGAAAGCCTCCCCCACTTCCTGGTTCATGGCGATAGCATTCATAAGGAAATTGTCCAGGACATCCAGTTCCTCAAAGGGCTTGTTGCTGTAGCTCATAACATCCTCCTGTTCCGGCAGGCGGCATGGGTATGATCTCCACCCGTTTCGGTCAGGGACTGTAGCCTGCAAAAGAGCGGGAGTCGTTATGCACCGAAAATCCGCACAGGTGCTTTTCCCATGGCCTGCCAACGATTTGGTTTGATTGCTGTGAAAATGTCGGCGAGATGCCATTGGATAACCCGCGCTGCGGGGTATGCTGATTTTCACATGTGTTTCAGATGAGTCCATTATATCAGAATATCGGTGCTTGTCAACAATGAGTTTATACAAACTTCAATAAGTCTTTTGGCAAAGCCTAGAAATATCTGCTATAATAAATGGGGAGTTCCCATGATACCAAAGCGGAGGTGGCTTATGATTCAGATATGCCGGAAGGATAAGGAAAAGGTTTATGAAGCGATATGTACAGGAAAGATAGATGCGGCCGAAATGTCATTCCCCAACCTGATAGATGACATCCTCCTTACAATGAAAAGGCGGGGGCTCACAGCTCCTCTCGCACAGGCCCTGCCGGACAAGCGCAGGGATAACAGCCATATCCCTTTTGACATCCTGCTGTGCCTTGCCGTTGCCGCCAAGCTCAAACGAAAGACCAGCCTTACGGATGTTCCGTTCGCAGTGACGGAGGCGGAACTGCTGGCCGAACTGGGGTGGAACCTCTGGGACAATGAGCGGGATGTGAATGAAGGGCTTTTTTCGGAAAGCGTGATGCGCAAGCTCCTTGCGAAATACAGCAGTGGGGAATGGGTCTCCTTCTATAACAGTTATGTCCGGGAATATCTGATGAAAGAACTGGATATCCAGCCCTGTATCCATATACTGGACTGTACGAAGGTCCTTGTCAACCTGGACAACAACAATTATGAAAATTCTTCTGTGGCAAAGATAGATGGGGAATCTATGCGCGGATATAAGCTGGGTGTCCTAAGAGGCGTCCTGGATGATTCAGGGATCGTGGAGGAGGTCGTGTTCGGCACACTTAAGACCCATGACATGGAGCAGTGCAGGGAGATGCTGCAGACCACTTCCTGTTTCCATGAAAATGACATACTGATCAATGACAGGGGGTTCCTGTCACGGGATATGGCAAACTATCTCAAGGCTGTTCGCAAAGTAGACACCTATATACCCGCAAGGGAGAACATGACGATTTACAAGGAGGCGGTAAAGCTGGCTGCCCTCAGCGGGAAATGGCAGAAACACCCCAACCGGAAAAGGAAGGATCAGGAAATCCAGCTGGTGACGGATCTTGGCCCGTTCTGGGAAAGCGATGGGCCCGAAAAGGACGTCCCGGTCAACGCCTGCGTCGTGCATGATAAAAAGACTGATAAATATTTCGTATTCATGACAACTGATACCAGCAGGACAGCGCGGCAGATCATAAATACCTACGAACTGCGCCCGGAAATCGAAGAGGATTTCCGTCAGATGAAGGATTTCTGGAAACTGGAGGACTTCAAGAGCACAAAATACAACTATATCACCTACCATATCGTAATGACGCTGGTGGGATACCTTTACTTCCAGGTATACAAGAACCTGGAGGAAGGAAAAGCCTGTATTGGGAAATCCCTGCCGGTTGTAGTGAAGAACTATAAGGAGACACGGCCCAAGTCAGTCATCATTTATGTTGGGCAGTATTTTGGCATCTTTCCCTTCCTTGAATTCCTACGGCTCTATGCTGAATGCACTTTAGAAGTACGACGGCTTCTTGATCCGATCCTGGCTAAAGTATAGCAGGCTTTTGGGGAGATTTCCAAAAGCCTGATTGAAGAGGAGAATTTCCCCCAGAATGCTGTCGCCGCCAACAGAATCTCCCTAGCAGCGTCCTCAATCCCTCCTCTTCATCCTACACAATCAGATTCGACATCGTACCATAACAGGTCACATAAGCCCCTGCCCTTGCTCTGGTAAGCGCCACATAGAGCAGGCACTTCTCTTCCGTTTCAAATTCCTCAAGGGAGACATCATCGGAGAAGTCGCTTCTCGCTCCGTTGGGAAGCGCCTTGTCATTCACGCCTGCCGCAAAGATGTAATTGAATTCCAGCCCCTTCACTCTATGCATAGTGGCAATCCGCACCCCATCATAAGAACGGTCATCCAATTTGTTGGCCTTTATCTCAAAAAAATCAAAACCATTATTTTTTAGACCGTCTTTATAGGCATTGACCAGCTTGCGCGTTCTTGCTACAAGGCAGATATCCTTCTGGAGGGCCCCCATCGCCTCAAGCTCCTTTATCTCTCCTACAATGAATTCCAACTCTTCTTCCGGTGTGTGGAACTTCCTGATTATCGGAACTTCACCGTGTGTCAGGGATTGGCAATTATCACCATCATCATACTCCTCATCCATATCATCAAAGGATACACCCTTCAGAAGTCCAAAAGCATACTTTCTGATTTCTTCCGTAGTCCTGTAATTGATGCGAAGTTTTCTTGCCCTGCCGCGAACATTGATGCCGCACTTTGAAAGAACCGCCTTGTTGCGGTAGATTCTCTGATGGGCATCTCCCACGATAAAGATATCGTTCCGGTGCTGTTCACCTGCAAGCGCCCGAATCAGGCGATAAGCACTGGGACTGAAATCCTGCCCCTCGTCCACGATGATATTCTCATATCTTCCCACAGAAAACTGTTTCTCCAGAATGATGCGGCACTCGTACATTGCATACTCGGAGTCGCGCAGCTTCCGCTCGTCACACAGGCACATGTATTCTTCAAATACACTCCATACCTTCACACGCTTCATGCGGTCAAGACGAAGCCCCCTGCCTATGCGGGAAGCCTTGATGTACTTCTCTTTTGTATAAGCCTCCTGTGCCTGAACCACCTTTATCCATTCATCGATATAGAAGTTCTTTGTATAATCCAGCGCTCCACCCGCCCGGGCAACGGCATCATCCCAAACCCTATCCAGTTCCTCTCCATAGGAAATAGTATATTCATAGCCCTGGTCACGAAGGAATGAGGCCACCCATGCGTCCAGGTTGATGACTTCAATCTTCTTCATCTGATCCACAGCCGCAATCTTTCTCAGGTTTTCACGAATATCATCTCCGAGGTTTTTGGTAAAGGTGGTAAAAAGTAATCGCTTTCCCACAGGAAGTTCTCCAGCCAGCCTCTTTGCTCTGTGCATGGCTACGACAGTCTTTCCCGTACCGGCTCCGCCGAGAACTTTTGCCGGGCCTGCGTAATCTCTGTTGACGATTCTTCTCTGTGTGGGATGCAGGAAAATTCTCCACTTTTCAAGGGGTTCTGCCATGATTTGCTTCAATTCCTCTTCTCCGTCCACTATCACAAAGCTCTTCCTACTGGAATCTGACTGCAGCGCTTGGGCCATATCTTCGTCTCCTATCGCCGCAGGCGCTTCCTCAAACAAAGCTTCAACTACCTCTTCATAATCAAATCCGTGAGCCAGCCATTCCAGGCCTTCATATGCTTCTTCCGGAAAGCTCTTCTTCATGGCATAAAACGCATCCAGCGTTTCAATGCTCTTTACCATGGGAATCTGCTCTTCCGGAAGCCCTATGCGAATCAGCTGTTCATCCGTATAGGCTCCAAAAACCGTTTCCCTTTCAGTCTGTTTCTCCACAATCACTTCCTGTACGTCAAATACCTGGACACCGCCCGTAACCTTATTGATGGAGCACTTCTTGCGCTTTGCCCATGCATAGGCTTCATCATGATGATCCACCCAGAGCAGCATATACACATTCGTATCAGGGCATCTGACTACGATAGCCCTGTATGTATCATCGATACGAACCGAGCAGATATTCCTATCAATCCCTTCCTCAATTTTCTCATAATGAATTCCGGAAGAATTGGGATTGGTACGGAACTTATTAAAAAACTCCGTGGCTTTTCCCTGCTTGCTTCTGGGCAGTGCCGCAAAAGAAGTCAGAAAATCCGTTGAAATCGCAACCATAGGCTTATCCATTATCCTTCACCCCCAAATTTGTCTATTGTCAGTTTCTCTGTTGCCAAAAGCACCTTCCATCCCTCACACTGAAACACTTCGGAATGCTCCTCCTGTCCCGGCAGAAGAAGTACAACCTTCTCTTTCGTCCATGCCATGGAAGCCTGACCGATTACAGCTCCGTTCCTATTACTCTCAAGTTCGTATCCAACGCCATCAGGAGCCGGAATCTTATTCTTCATCATCTCCGTAGCACAGGCTTTCTCTACATCATCCAGATAGTCGTAGATATCCTCCCATCCGCCCATATCCACATCTGCCGTAAAGTCCGGCGCACTGTCGGTATCCGTACCGGCATGACTCTCTGAAAAAAGAGCCGTGTATACAGACTGGCTGATGCCCTTCCTTGTCATAAAGAGCGCGTCCTCCACGAACTGCATATTATTGGAAAAGCTTAAGAAACCGTTCCAGTCCTTGTTGTAATGATCCGTGCGGCTGTCGCTGTCATCCAGGATGGCGAGCACGCGAATCGGAGCGTCCATCTTTTTGTCCCTGTCATCCATGGACAGCATGGAATATATCCGCAGATTTCCCAAGGTCTGCCTGGGCTCCCATATGCCGTAGATTGCCTTGCCATATGGATAAACCCTGCACAGGCTGTCCATGCTCTTATAGGCGCTCTGCCACTCCTGGACCTGCACATCATATACATTCTGCTTGTCCATCAATGTATAATCAAGGAGCGAGAACGCGAAAGCCTTCGCATGCACCGCAAACAGTTCTTCCGCATCCGGACGACTCAAATATTCCACCAGCAGTTCGAAAGGGCTCTTCTTTGCCGGCATAAGCCCCTGCGCATTCATAGCCTTTACATAAGACATATACATCCTGGAACCGTTTGGCAGCTTGTCATAAAGCCAGGTATCAGTCTTGTAATCCCCCCTGGACTGGAATACATCCTGCACGTCATTGTAGGAAAGAGACCACACCCGGTATCTGCCGCTTTGGAGAATCGCCATGCGCTTCAGGAAATCCTTAGCCACATTATCCTTATGGAAGGTGAAGCCGTCCGTAAATACCGCTACAGGCTTCTGTGCACCGGTGGTGCGGACAGGCCAGAGCACAAAGTCAGGCTTGCATTTAACAGGCACTCCCTCTGATGGTCCTAAATCCACCTGGGGCTCGATATCCCAAGTGCATTCCCCGATTTTAAGGGAATACCCTTCTTTCTCGTTTACCAGTTTCTTATTGACAGACACCATTCTGTTCACAGACCCGAGACGGTTGAACGCTTCCAGGAACTGGCGCTCCAGCTCGCTTCCGATAAGCGGATTCGTATCAATCAAAGAAAGCTTCTCGATTTTCTGTAGCTTGTCCTTTCCTGATAGAATACTTTTAAACATGGAAAGAGCCGCTCTTTTCGAAATCTCACCGATATGCTGGCTCTGCCTGTAGGCATACAGGCATTTATAGCATCCGTCCTTGTTTTCCTCTTCCCTACAGGTACATTTCTCCATGGTATCCACGGCAAGCTGCATCACATTCATCATGCCATGCCTATCGTTCATCAGCTGCCGCAGGTACCCGGTTCCGCCCGGAACCGTATCGTATATGACCAGATACTGATTCCTGTAATCCGCATCAGGGACCGGCTCCTGGCTGACAGTCGCGCCCAGATGGTCAATATTGCCGAATTTCTTTTTCATTCCCAGCATAAATGCCGCGACAAAGGATTCTACCCTCACCCTGGATGTATCCAGCGATGTGGCCGGAACCAGAATCCGGATCGCTTCCGTGGGAAACTGTCTGTATAGGAACAGGCACTCTTCATAAGGTTCCTGCATAGGATCCGTCCTGGCATCCTTAACCACCCGGCAGTATCTGGTATGCTGCGGCGACTTGTTCGGAAGCTGAATCTTTCCACAATATTTGCATACCAAAAATCCCTTGCGGACAGCTTCTTCACCGGCAACGAACAGTTTCTCACCACTGAAATCCTTCTCACCGAAATTGATTTCCCGCATGGTCGCCTTCTTTACAAACTCATAGCCGAACGGAATCTCCCCATCAATCATACTGTATGCAGGATCGATATCTTTATCGTCGTCAATCTCCACCAGCATTTCCTTATGATAAAACTTTGTGGTGCGGTCATCGCTGTCATCGCTGTTGATGCTTTCCTTATATTTCATGTTGGAATATACCATCTGCACCTTCAACATAGGGCGCACCTGTCCGGCATCCCCCCATCCCGGGCTTCCGCACTTATCGCAGGCGATATGGGGCCTGCCGGAGCTTTCAAGCTCCGCATGGGAACAGGAAGGGCACAGCCTCCATCTCTCTATCTTTGTGGTATTGATATCCACCTGATCGATATTCAGTTTCTTGCCCCCTGCGTAAAAGCTGTTCAGCGGAGCGAATTCGCTGATGGCAGAGGATGCTGAACGGCTATATTCATAGGTATATTTCTCACCTTTCGGTTTCTCACCCTCTTCCGGGGTTTCCTCACGATAGAGGATTGCCTTCAGCACAATGCCTGCTTCAGGGAAAGCATAGTTCGGCAATAATCCCTGGTCTGACATAAACTCAAAAGTATTCTTTTCGTTAATATTCATTACGACCCTGCCAAGCGCAGCCGCTTCCTCTTTCAGGTCCTGCATTTCCTTATCGTAGGATGAATCCTTCGGTTTTGCCTCCAGCTGCCTGATCAGGGCATTCAGTTCATCAATATTTGCCTGGATGGCCTCCTTGTGTTCCTTGATGCCACAGAACTCTTCAAATATCCTGCTCTGAAGCGTTTCACCACCCTGGCCGTCACCCATGGCGAAGGAAACGATCTCTTTCTTTGCATTCTCATCCAGCCCCTCCTCTCCGTCCGCACTGGCATTGAAGGTCTGAATAAATGTCCTCACCAGCCTGGAAAGATCGTCCTGTACATAATTCAGGTAGTTATACGGAAAACGCTTCTTATCCTTGCCATCCAAAGCAGACAGTATCTGATTCAGCTTTAGCGGTACATCCGCCTTCCCGGCCTTTACCCAGGAGTCCATACAATACGCCATAAACTGTCTTGCAAGCACGGATGTGGCCCTTAAGAATATCTTCGGCGGTTCCACGCTCCCCCTGATCATCTCTTCCGGTTCCGCATAGAAATACAGGTCATGAGGCCTTGCATTCGCCACAGCGATTACAAGCGAATTGCCGTCTGTCCGTCCGCCACGGCCTGCCCTCTGGGCATACTGTGCCTGTGCTGGCGGAATGGAGCACATCACTACCGTGGACAGATTGCCGATGTTGATGCCCATCTCAAGTGTAGGCGTGCAGGAAAGCAGATTTGCATCCCAGGGCATCTGCGCATCCTTTTTCTTCATAAAATCCCGTTCCAGTTTTTCTCTCGGCTCTCTGTCCAGAAGTCCCGTATGCTCCCTGGCAACGATGCGCACCATCTCGCCATTGTTGTAAAGCTTTCCGTAGAAATCAAGCCCTTCATCCAAAGCCTCCACATAATGTCCGTGGCATGCTGTACGAAGGCAGCACATTCCAACCGTGCTTTGGTGATTCTTCCCTGCTACGGTAATGCGGTTACCGCAGACATCACAGACCATTTGAACCGTATCACGGCTGACCGTCGTTTTCTGATAACTGATTCCCCACGCCGGGATATTTTCCGGACCGTTTAATCTGTCAATGGTTCCCGCTGCCGCCAGTTCCTCAAGCATGACGGAAAGAACCTGATTGCAGGCATCTTCGCTATGTATGATTGGAAGATATTTGCCGATCCACTTCCCATACCATGAGCGTCTGGAAATATCGTCAAAAAACCAGCCTTTTTTTGCCCTGCCTCCGATGGCGATGAACTTCGGTGCGTTACGGCCTTCACGCATGCCCGGAAGCCATTTATTCGTCCTGTAGACAAAGCGGCTGCCGCCATTTTCCACATACGGAATATAGATTGGATTGGAAAATGCACCGTTCTGTTTCATGGTAAGCAATACCCCCATGATCATCCGCTCACATTCTTCTTTGCTGACGCCATCCAAAAGTCCATGTTCACTGACAGCCCTGTCCAGAATCCTCTCTGCCGCTCCATCCAGATGAAAGCAGGTCACACAGCACCCCGACTTTTCCAAAGAACGCCCTATACGAGCCGACATGCCGAATTCCAGCATCATCTCATATTCCGCCCTCCTTGTGACAGACTCCATAAAGGCTGTACCATCCTTATCGGCAATCCATGTGCCCTTTGCAATCAGATTATCATAGCCTCTCATCCATGTGAGGGACGGCGCGACGAAGTAGGACAGGAATTTCTCATTTCCCATTTCCTCCTTCCAGTATTGCACGCAGTCCTCCGTAAAGTCCTTCAGAGATTTCTCTTCCTCCTGCTTCCTGGAATACTGCTGCATCGCCATCCTGAGACCAAACCGCCATGTCCTGGCATTAAAAAAGCCTGCATGATGTGACGCATCCTGAACATTGTCCGTAAAAGCAAGAAGCTTCTTATCATCGTTAAAATGCGAGGCATAAAGCTCCGAAACGCTTGCGCTGATAGCTGTGGCGCTTCTCACGCCCATGATGGCAAGGCCGCCCCGGCTTCCGCAGAACGGACATACAAAATTCCTGCCTCTTCCTGTTCCTGATGTCTCCGGTTGGAATGTCCATACCGGGAATGTGCGATGACCATTGCCGGAAAGCTGCCCTTCCCTCTCTTCCAGCGAAAGCTCCATATCTTCCGGGGAAAGCACCTGCTTCTCATCCATGGATACTTCTGCACTTTCCTCTTTCAGATGAGGGAATATGATCCTAATTCTCGAATCACAGTCAAAATACAGGTTATAAAATGTGGAAAGGTCTCCCAATTCAATGCTTCCCATCTCGTTCACGACAGTGGCCCAACCAGTCTCCCCACAGTCACGACAGTTCACAACTGGCAGATAGCGCTTCGCCTGCATCTCATTCAAATCGGAAGCAAGGGCAAAATCGATATCCTTATCGTCCACTTTCGCCATCAGGCGACGAAGCTCCCTCATCCATACCTGAACCTGAACCGTCAGAAACGGGCGCATCTCACCCTGGCAGTCTACCGTTCTCGCATGAGATATGAGCGCATATAAAGCCTCCAAGGCGACCGCTCCCCCTGCGCCAAGCTCTGTAAATTGCGGAAATCTTCCTTCCAGCTCCTTTGCCGCACCGCTGCTCTGCCTATAATTCCCCTTTGCCCTTGTGATCAGTTCACGGAATACGCTGTGGCGCTTTAAGGCAGACCCAAGCCGCACCCTGGCATCATCGCTTGAAAGATTCTCCGTCCCAAAATCCTCAAGCCATGCGGCGGCAGCCACCTTCAGATATTCATCCAAATCATCCTGAAGTACAAGGGTTTCCAGCTTTTCCACAGTTTTCTTATCCGGAATCTCGAAATAATCCACATCCACTTCAGCAAAGTATTCTTCCGGAGAAAGCCTGTCCTCAATAATGACAGAATCCTCTTCAAAAGCCTCGCCAAAGATATCTTCCGCATATTTTCTGATATTCCCGCTCATCTCTTCGCCGCCCATAGTGGCGGAAGTACCGATGCAGCAAAGATGTCCCGGCAAAATGTTCAAACGGACTTTGAGCCTTCTAAGCAGACAGGCAAGGTCTGTGCCCTGCGCCCCATCAAAGGTATGCAGTTCGTCCACAGCTATATATTTTAAGGTCTCCGGTTGATTCCATTTCCACAGTTCCGCATCCTTCGGGCGCACAAGCAGATAATCCAGCATCTTATAGTTGGTCATCAAAATGTCCGGCGGTGAAGCCAAGAGCGTATCATGGTCAGTGATCACCTTATCCGGCATCATCATTTTTGCCGCGTTCTTCTCTCTTCCGCCCACATACATCCCTACCCGGATTTTTGCGGCCTTAAGCTCCGGGCTGCCGTCCACCAATTCAGCCATGCGTTTCGCCTGGTCGGCGGCAAGGGCATTCATCGGATAGATGATGAGCGCCTTGATTCCGTTCTCCCCGCGATGCCTATAGCAATACTCCAGTATCGGATACAGGAAGCACTCCGTCTTACCGGAACCTGTGCCCGTAGCCACAAGGGTGGAGCGCCCCTCCTCACCTGTCAATCTGGTAAAGGCTTTCTGCTGATGGACATGGGGCGTGTAGACAGGATGGATGGACTGGAATGGCCAGGGCTGTCCATCCGCCGCACGGAATGGAAGCCTTACCGCCACATATGGCTCATGGAAGACCTTCTTGGGTTCCGACAGCATTTGCTTAAGCGAATCCTTGAAGACCAGATTCGTGATTGGAAAAGTCGTATCAATGTAGTCCTTCAGGCCGCTTTGTATCTGTCTCGCTAAAACCGATGGAATCATAGCATGTCTCCTTTGTATTTCTGCAATTGGGGAAACAGCGTTTCTCCAATCAAAATCGGCATATCAATGAAAAATATGGGAAAAATCACCTAAAAAATGTAAATGAAAAAACTCAAAAATCATTGACAAATTAACCTAAAAGGCATATTATATAAGTAGCTCATCTACCAGTTGTAGAAGGAGTTCCTGAAAACGTTTCACTCACTGTGAGGCGTTTTTTGCTTTATATTCTTTGTACTTTTCTAACTTCTTCCTTAACGAGTGACCATGCTCAAAATAAAATGCGGTTATCAAGAGGCAGTATCTGTCCCTTTCCGCCACTACTACCATAAACTTAAGCTCTTCGCACAAGATATGGTATCTCAAATCATTTTTGACACGCTCTGTCCATATCTTCAGTTCATATGTAGATCCCTCAAATTCCACTGGAACCTCTGCATCAGCCGCCTCGACAAACTGTCTGACCCACGCGATTCTCTCACACCTTCGAAAATCAGGCACTCTGTCACCGTCTTTTTTGTAATCCTGACAGGTGATATGGAAAAAAGCTTCTTCCTTTCCGAATTCAATGGGTTGATACCTGATTTTTACAGTCTTTCCTTTAAATGTAAATCCTGTATCCTTCAAATCCCGGCAGAACACAGAATATAATTTGTCCTGATACTCCGCCCAACCGCCTTCCATATCCTCAAAGAAGATAAGCGCAGCCAATGGAACTTTATGCATTTGAATCCCCCCCCCCGCCATACAAAGATGTTGAATTT
>OFHO01001529.1_pt1 | contig 16395 bp, 17 predicted proteins | sample 1521531 | NCBI WGS metagenome assembly OFHO01 (sample SAMEA3504124, study PRJEB24116) | mouse gut metagenome | biome: mouse gut; feature: mouse-associated habitat; material: faeces | place: Denmark | collected 2011
GGCCTTCGCCGCGGCTGTGAAGATCGACTCCTTCGCCTACATGCCCGCCCAGGAATTCGGCAATGCCTTCTCGCTGTTCATCTCCCAGAACCACGGCGCAGGCCGGGACGACCGGGTGAAGCAGGGGATGGGGAGCGCCCTGCGGGTGTCCATGGGCTTCTGCCTGGCGGTGTCCCTGCTGATCTTCCTGTCCGCCCGCTATCTGATGATGATATTCGTCAGCCCCGGGGAGGCGGAGATCATCGCCGTGGGCGTGGGGTATCTGCGGATCGAGGGGGCCTTCTACTGCGGCATCGGCATATTGTTCCTGCTGTACGGCTATTACCGGGGCGTCAACAGGCCGGAGATGTCTTTGGTGCTCACGGTCATCTCCCTGGGAACCAGGGTGCTGCTGGCCTATCTGCTGGCTCCCGTCCCCTGGATCGGGGTGTACGGCATCTGGAGCGCCATCCCCATCGGCTGGATCCTGGCGGACATCACGGGAATCCTGTATCGGAAGCGGCTTGAGAAAGCCGGGACAGGCAGCGAAAATCTGTAAGCCGGACAGGCAAGTATCCCGGACAGACAGACGAATTCGGGCATGTAAAAAGGACAGCCATGGGGTGACTGTCCTTTTTAGAGAAGGTATTTCTTATGGGGTATAGCAAAAAACTATATAATGTATTGGGGGTTACAAGTAATATGATACCATCCGTCCCCCATTTTGCCAATTCCCAAAACCAACAAGCTTGACGAAAAAAGCAAGGTTTTTTTGTCTATTTTGTACATGCACATCTTATGCCTCAGCGTCTGCCCTCCCCTCCGGGAAGAGCGCCTCGAACTCCTCTCTGCCGATCCTCTCCTTTTCCAGCAGCAGCTTCGCGCAGCCATGGAGCACGTCCTCCCTGGCCAGGATGATCTCCTTCGCCTTGGCGTAGCACTCGTCGATGATGGCCTTCACTTCCCTGTCGATCTCGCCGGAGACGGCCTCGCTGTGGCCCTTCGCATGTGCCAGGTCCCGGCCTATGAAGACTTCATCATCGTCATCGTCATAGCAGATGACGCCGATATTGTCCGACATGCCGAAGCGGGTCACCATCCGCCTGGCCACCTTGGTGGCCTTCTTGATGTCGCTGGAGGCCCCGGTGGTGATGTCCTGGAAGATAATCTGCTCCGCGATGCGCCCTCCCAGGGAGACCATGATCTCCTGGAGCATCTGCCCTTTGGTCAGGAACATCTCGTCCTTGTCCGGCAGGGGCATGGTATAACCCGCAGCGCCTGCGCCCGTGGGGATGATGGACACCGTATACACCGGCCCCACATCCGGCAGCACATGGAACAGGATGGCATGTCCTGCCTCGTGGTAGGCCGTGATGCGCTTCTCCTTGTCGGAGACCACCCGGCTCTTCTTCTCCGCGCCGATGCCCACCTTGACGAAGGCCTTCTCCACGTCCTCCTCCGCCACGAAGCCCTTGCCCTTCTTGGCCGCGTTGATGGCCGCCTCGTTCATCAGGTTCTCCAGGTCGGCCCCGGTGAAGCCCGCCGTGGTCTGGGCCAATTGCTTCAAGTCCACATCCTCCGCCAGGGGCTTGTTTTTGGAGTGTACCTTCAGGATGTCCTCCCTGCCGCTGACGTCCGGCGTCCCCACAGCCACCTTCCGGTCGAAGCGCCCGGGGCGCAGGATGGCGGGATCTAGGATGTCCACCCGGTTGGTGGCCGCCATGACGATGATGCCCTCGTTGACGCCGAAGCCGTCCATCTCCACCAGAAGCTGGTTCAGGGTCTGCTCCCTCTCGTCGTGGCCGCCGCCCATGCCAGTGCCCCGACGCCTGGCCACCGCGTCGATCTCATCGATGAACACGATGCAGGGGGCGTTCTTCTTGGCCTCCTCGAACAGGTCCCGGACATGGGACGCGCCCACACCTACGAACATCTCCACGAAATCGGAGCCGGATATGCTGAAGAAGGGCACTCCGGCCTCCCCGGCCACAGCCTTTGCCAGCAATGTCTTGCCCGTCCCGGGAGGGCCCTCTAAGAGCACGCCCTTGGGGATCCTGGCCCCCACCTTGATATATTTGCCGGGATCCTTCAGGAAATCCACGATCTCCTCCAGCTCCTCCTTCTCTTCCTTCAGCCCGGCCACCTGCTCAAAGGTGATGTTCTTGTCCCCCATGGACAGCCTGGCCCGGCTCTTGCCGAAGTTCATCATCTTGCCGTTGCCGCCGGCGGCATTCTGGGCGTTGATCATCATGAACAGGAAGATGCCCACCGCCAGCACGATCAGCATGGGCACCAAAGTGGTCAGCACCCACCCCTCCCTGGGCACGTCCTTCACCACCGGGTCGAACCCGTGGTCCCTGACCAGGGCCTCCGCCTCCCCGATGTCCGTCACGTACAGCTTACGCTCCGCGCCGCTCCTGAGCTCCACGGCCAGGTATCCCGTGGGCACCTCGCTGTTGGGCCTGACAACCACCTCAGAGACCCTGTCCGCCTCCATGTCCGCGATGAACTGCTCCTTCGTATATGCCTCCTCCGAGCCGTTCATGGATGTCAGCAGCGCCACTCCCATCAGGAGCAGGATGATGAATATGAAATATGAATTGAATCCTCTGCTATTCTGCCTCAACTTGCAAGCCTCCTGTTCATCCGCGTATCCCTATGCCTCGTCGAATTCCACGATACCGATGTAAGGAAGGTTGCGGTATCTCTGGTCATAGTCCAGACCATAGCCCACCACGAACTTGTCCGGAATCTGAAATCCTGTATAGTCCACGTCCACGTCCACCACCCGCCTGTCCGGCTTGTCCAGCAGCGTGCACAGGCGCAGGGACTTAGGCCCTCTGCTCCTGAGCATCTCCAGCAGGTAGCTCAAGGTCCTTCCGCTGTCCACGATGTCCTCCACCACCAGCACGTCCTTGTCCCGGATCGATTCGTCCAGATCCTTTACTATCTTCACCACGCCCTTGGACTCGGTGCCTCCTCCGTAGCTGGACACCGACATGAAGTCCAGGGACACCGGCACCGTGATCCTCTTTGCAAGCTCGCACAGGAAGAAGCTCCCGCCCTTCAGCACGCAGATCAGGTGCACCTGCTTCCCCGCGTAGTCCCTGCTGATCTGTTCCCCCATGGCCTGGATCCTTGCGTCCACTTCCTCTTCCGGCAAAAGTACGTTAATGTGCTCCGACATCTTTCTCCTCCGTTCCGCTCTCCTCGTTTTGTCCTGTCAGCCTCACCTGCAGCACGCGCCTCGTATCCCCGCTTACCTTGAAGGCCTCGCTGATCCGCCAGCCCACCAGCCACAGCACATGGTTCCCCAGGGCCACCACCGGAATCCGGTCTCTGAGCTGCCTTGGTATCTTTTCCGAGATCATGTAATCCTTCAGGGACTTGTGCGCCATGCTCCCGGCCCCCCGGGTTATGGTGAGGTAGTCTCCCCGCTCCCGGCTGCGGATGACTGCGGGTTCTTCCATGGAATGCATATCTTCTATTTTATCATAGTCGAACCATTTCGTATACCGGTTTTTGGGAACTTCCCATTCTTTTTTTATGAAAAAAGCGGAAAATTCCAGTTCCCCAAAGTCCCCCAGGCGAAAGACCGCGGGCGTCCCGAACAGCGCCTCCGTCAGGGGCACCTCCACAGGCACCCCCTGGAATGACGATATCCCGTCTTCATTCCCCGGTCTTCCCGCGCTCCAGCAGCACCTGGCCGTACTGCCGCCTGGCCGTGATGCCGAAGGGCAGGGTGACATACCGGTTCCCCTCCCTCCGGAACAGGGCCAGCGCGTCCTGGACATGCACCGCCAGGATGTCCTTCCCCGTGGGCGACAGGCGCTTCAAAAGCTCCAGCAGCATCCTCCCCTGCAGGGCCCTGTGGAAGCCCAGGAAGGCCTCTACGTCCACCTGATACCCCGCCCCGCCGCCCACTGCCGAAACGGCGCTCTCAGGCACGGCATCCGCCCCCATCCCTGTCGGCTCTCTGGCCACTTCGCCCCCATCGCGCACCGCGCACTGCCTCAGGGCTTCCTCCGTCTGCTGCCGCAGATACCCCTCCGTCTCCCGCAGCAGCCCTGCCGTCCGCAGCATATGGCCCACGGCCCCTTCCGACACCTCCGCCCCCGCGTAGGGCAGGATGTGGTGGCGGATGCGGTTCCGGCAGTAATCGTCCCCCTCATTGGTGCCGTCCCTGCGCCAGGAGATCCCCCGCTCCCTCAGGTACGCCTCCACCTCCCGGCGCTCCAGGCACAGGATGGGCCGCAGGATCCACAGCCCGCCCTCCTCCCGGCGCAGGGGCGCGATGCCGCCGAGCCCCGCCGGGCCGCTGCCCCGGAACAGGTGGAACAGCATGGTCTCCGCGTTGTCATCGCTGTTGTGGGCCACGGCCACCCTGTCCGCGCCCGTCCGCCCGGCCGCCTCCCGGAAGGCCCTGTAGCGGATCCGCCTGCCCGCGTCCTCCTCCGAGCAGCCCTCCTCCAGGGCCGTCCGGCGCACATCGCTCTCCGTCAGGAGGAAGGGGATGCCCTCCCGCCCGCACAGCTCCTCCACATATCCGGCGTCCTCCCCCGCCTCCCGGCGCAGCCCGTGGTTCACATGGGCCACCGCCAGCGAAAGCGGCCTTCTCTCCCGCCAGGCCAGAAGCAATGCCAGCATGCAGACGGAGTCCGCACCCCCGGACACCCCGGCCACGATGCGGTCCCCGGCGGAGAGCATGCCCTGCTCCTCTATATAGGCAAACACCTTTTTTTCTGTCTCTTCCCTGATTCCCATGCATCAAATCTTATCCCAAAACGGGGAAAAAGTCAAATGCTCCCGGAAAAAATCAGGTCGTCCATATGCCGATCACCCCTATGGTCATATCGTCCCGGATCCTGCCCCCGCTGGCGCAGAGGGCGAACCGAAGAAGCCGCTCCGCGATCTCCCCGGGGCTGCACTCCTGTATCCCGGCGATCACGCTGCCCATGGAATCCTCATACTCCTCCCCAAAGGCATCCACCACCCCGTCCGACACCATGATCAGATAATCCCCGTCCTGCAGCCTGCGCTCCACCGGCAGGATCTCCATCTGGCCGAAGATGCCCCGGGGAAGGTTCCAGAAGTTCCAATTCGTAAATGGTGATGGGACGGGGGTCCCGCTCCACCTCCTGGCCCCGCTTCAGGAATGTGGCGGCTCCGCCCACCTTCCGAAGCTGGCAGCTTCCGTCGTAGAGGTCGATGTCGCAGATATCCAGCGTGGGGTGGTTGATGTCCTCCCCCGCGGCGAACAGGGCCGTATTGACCATGTTGATGGCGGCGTCGATGTCGTATCCGGCCTCCAGCATCTTCTCCATCAGGTCCAGCACCCGCTCGCTGTCCTTCCCTGCCCTCTCCCCCGAGCCCGTGCCGTCCGAGAGCATCACCGTCACCCTGCCCCGCTCGGACTCCACCACGGCGTAATTGTCGCCGGAGACAGTCTCGTCTTCCTTTGTCGCCCTGGCAAATCCCGTCAGGGCCAGGAATCCCGCTTCCTCCTCCAGGATGAAGCTCTGGGGATCCGGCTCCACCACATAGGGGGTGTCCGCCGCAGGCATCAGCCTCCTGTCCAGCAGCACGGAGATCATGTCCGCCGCGTCCTCCGCCGACACCTTCCCTCCCCTCTGGGTCCTCATGGTCAGCACCACCGCCTGCCTGCCGTCCTCCCTGGGCAGGTAGTGGGGGCTCTCCACCTGTATCCCCTCCTCCGCCAGGGCCTGGGTCAGCAGCCGCCTCTTCCTGTTCTCCATAGGATGGAAGGACAGCACCTCACAGGCCGCCTCCGTCATGATCTTCGCCATTTCCTCCAGATGACCGCTGATGATCTGCCGGCTCTCCCAGAGCCTGCGCTGTGCCAGGACTGCCTCCCTGTCGTCCGTCTCCGGCACGAATTCGCGGTCATAGCTCCGGGCCAGCTCATGGAAGCTGTCCGCATAGCCCAGGAGCCTGCGCCTGCACAGATCCGATACCTGCGCCGTCTGCAGCTCCTTCTCCTCCCTTTTTCTCCTCATCATGCCATATCCACACCTTTCCGCTGTCGGCCCGGGCATCGGACGGCCCAAAGCCCCGCAGCGGTACTTATTATACGGAGCGCCTCCCCCATTTTTTGTCAAAAAAGAGGATCTCCCCCCTTAAAGTTTTGCGACAAAAAAAGCGGGGGCCTCACGCTCCCGCTCATCATCCCGCTGCCGCTTCCTATTCATCCTGTTTAAAAAGAATCTCATCCTCATACACAAGTCCAAGCTTCTCTCTGGCCACATCCTCGATATATCCCTTGGTCTGTACCTCCTTGCCCAAGGCCTCGATCTCCAAGGTGCGCTGCATCTCCGCCTCTATCTGTGCCTCCAGCTGGGCCGCCTCCGTCCTCTTCTGGTCGATCTTGTCCCGCAGCTCTATGCTCTTGACGCCGACCAGCACCAAAATGAGCACCACCACCAGCGTCGCCAGGAACATGCTGAAACGGTTCTGCTGTCTCTTTCTGTATGCAACCCTCTGCCTTCTCGCCATACGCACCCCCGTTTCAAGTCTTGAAGTTTATTTTAAATGCTTTCAGGAAAAACGTCAACCTTAATTTCACGGCCCGGCGCAATTTCCCCATCCGCCTCCTGAACCGCCCTCCGGCTTTGTGTACCGCGCTGCCCGTCTTCCTGCCCGCCAGGCCGAAGGGCTTCCACAGCCAGCCCAGGACCTTTTTCAGGAGGGCCAGGAGCTTCGTGAGCAGCAGGGAGGCGTATCTCACCAGCAGCGGGCTGACTGTCTTCTTATAGAAGAACATCCCAGCCAGGGCCCCCAGCACGGCGAACCACCGCAGGGTCCCGTTGCTCTCACGGTACATCAGCAGGAAGACCTCCCCGCCGCAGTACACCCAGAAAGCCAAACCCTCCAGCGACACCAGGAACTGCCCGTGGGGCGCCACCCGCCTGAAGATCCGCAGCAGATCGTACACGAAGGTGATGAAGATGCCCATGAGCAGGGAGTGCAGGAGGAACACGTTCTCGTCCACCATAGGCTCACCTGAACAGGCGGGTCAGCAGGGACTCGCCCTTGCGGCCCACGGCGCCCGCGTCGGAATAGGTGAGGCTGTCGATCCGGCCGTCGATGTCCACCTCGCCCTTCTCCAGGGTCAGCCGGCTGACATGCAGCTCATCCCCCTTGATCATCAGCATCCCCTGCTCCGTCTCCAGGAGAATTTCATGTATATCGAAAGAAAGCACATCCTTCACGCCGCCTATGGTGCAGCTCCTCCGATTGGTCATGGCCACCTTGTGCATGCGCGCGCTTCCGCTCAGATCCTCCATAAGGCCCTCCCCCCTGCCGGAAACCTCTGTCCGGTTTTTCCGTCGTCTGAATAAAATATATGAGGGGGACGGGCAGGTTAGAACTCGCGCCCGGCAGATTTTGCGGTCACAGGTAGCGGAAAAGCTCAGCGGCCGCCTCCTTCTTCACGGTCTCCTGTACATCCAGCACCTCCACCTTCACCTCCCGGTTGCCGAAGGAGATCGCGATCACGTCCCCCTGCTTCACCTCGGCGGAGGCCTTTGCCACCCTGCCGTTGATCGTCACCCGGCCGCCGTCGCAGGCCTCGTTGGCCACGGTGCGCCGCTTGATCAGTCTGGACACCTTCAGGTATTTATCCAATCTCATAACTCCACGCCTTTCCCATGCCAGCCGAATAGGACGCAAAAAGCCCGGAGCACATTCTCCACCGGGCTTTGAACTCATCACATATTGGCTGATGCTATCACTCGTTCACCATATCCTTTAAAGCCTTGCCAGCCTTGAACTTAGGAGCCTTGGAAGCTGCAATCGGCATGGGCTCGCCGTTCTGGGGATTCCTGCCTTCTCTGGCCGCTCTCTCCACTACCCCGAAGCCAACCAGCTGAACCTTCTCACCCTTCTTCAGTTCGTCAGCAACCACATCCGTAAAAGCCTTCAAAGCCTTTTCTGCGTCCTTCTTGGAAATCCCAGCCTGCTCGGCGATTGCTGCGGTCAATTCAGTTTTGTTCATATTGAACCCTCCTATAATGAGTTTTCTTTGTTGGTGTACATTTCTAAGTTATCCCTCTGAAACGCCTATAAATATATATATATGGTTTTCCCTGGTTTGTCAAGGCATTTTACACAAATATTCACAACGAATCTTCTAAAGTCCAGCAGGGCCGGGCCTTGCGGGCTCAGCCGGAGGAGGCGCTTTCGGACTCCCCGGAGGACTCTTTCGTCTCCTGGGAGGACCCTCCACTCTCCTGGGAGGATCCTCCGCTCTCCTGGGAGGATTTGCTGCTCTCCTGGGAGCCGGTGGATTCCGTGGCGTATGCCGCCAGATCCGCGAAGGAGAAGGAGATGTCCTTTTCCTCATTGTCCACCTGGATCGTATAGCTCCTGGTCTCATGGCCCGCCTTCCGCAGGATGATGGTATGGGCACCCTCCACCTTCCGGAAGCTGCAGGGGGCGATCCCCACATAGCTGCCGTCCAGGTACACCTCCGCACCCTCCGGCGCGTCCACGTACACCTTATAATAGTCCGTGGTGGTGTCCGTGGGAACCGTGGAGCTGTCGCTGTCCGAGGGCTCCTGGGACTCTCCGGCGTCCGCCTCCTCCAATGTCAGGTCAAAGGCCAGGGATTCCTGGGCCACCCGGATGTACTGGGTAATGGAATGATACCCCTCCGCCCTGGCGATCAGCTGGTGCAGGCCATACTCCAGCGTCTGGGGCACGGAGGTGTCCACCAGCCCGCCGTCCACGTACAGCTCCGCGTCGGAGGGGTTTACGGAGAACAGCACGGTGCCCGTCTGGGGCTCGGGGATCTCCAGGTCGCTGATGTCCAGCACCGTCTCCTGGTTGCGGTCCACCCGCACGCTCTTGACGCCGCCTCCGCCCTTGTGGGAGATGTTCACCTGGTAATCCCCCTCCGCCACCACCAGCAGCATGTCCTCCGTGATTCGCTGTATCACCGACTGGCCCACCTCTATCCAGCCGCCCACGAATTTCTCATCGCCCTCCAGCCGCAGGTAGCCATGCCCCTTTTCCACCCGCACGCTCAGGATCTGGTTCCCGATGCCCTGGAAGCTCAGCGTGTCCGCCGGGTTCAGATCCATCAGCTCTATCTTCATGCCCTCCGACAGGTACTGGGTGTTGGAGGTGAGCTTATAGGTCTCCTGGCCGATGGTCACCTCCCCCCGCACCGGGTTCACCTCATAGCGCTCCACGTCCGCGTAGGTCCAGCTGTTCACCGACTGCCGCATGGTGGTCAGGTGCTTCTTGGACTTCAGGAAGGTCACGTCCACGATGTCCCCCTCTTCTATCTGGCCGATGGAGACCGCGTCCCCGTATTTGTCATAGAGCCTGGTGGTGCCGTCCATGGCGAGGGTATAGTTCCTGCCCAGCTCCAGGTTCAGCAGGGTCACAGTGCCCTCCTCGCCGTCCATGCCCACCAGGACTGCCGTATCCGCCGAGTCGAAGCTCTCCGGGCCCGGAACCACGAAGCCCGTGTCCGCCCGCTCCTGGGACGCCGCCCCGTCTTCCTTCAGAAACGGATCCGTATCCTGCCCTGTGAAGGGCAATGTGCAGGCAGAAAGTGACAGCACTGTCATAATGACCGCCGCCAGTCCTTTCCCCCTGCACCCTGTCTTCTTTCTGTCTCTCCTGTATCGCATCTTTCCTCTGTCTTCCTTTTCGTACAGCCTTGCCGGGCCCCGGGGCTTACCGCGCCCCCACGTCCCGGAATATCTGATCAAGAAACCGCTGCTTCCCCTTCTCCTGCTCGATGACCCGCTCCAGCTTCTCCTGGTTCTTCCCGGGGATCCAGGCCTTTCCGGAATTGTAGTAGAAGTTCACGATCTTCCAGAACTTCTCCGGATAGGCCAGCCTGTAGTACAGGTCGATCCAGTCCCTCGCCGGTATGGGGCGCTCCCTCTCGTAGGCGGAGAGCAGCTCCTCCCCCAGGGCCACTGACCAGTTGCTCTTCTCCAGGAGCTTGCGCAGCAGCAGATAGAGGTCCCGGATAGGGGCATCGCACATGCATTTCTCGAAATTCACCACGAACCACCCGCCCACCCCCTGGAGGATGTTGTGGTACTGGTAGTCCCCGTGGCAGAAAGCCACCCTGTCCGCTTTCCGGGCGGGCCCCTGTCCCTCCCCCTGGAACGTGCGGCAGTATTCCCGCCACTGCTCCGTCACGGCAAGGGCCTCCTCCAGAAAGGAGTCGAAGACCTTCCGCAGGCTGGTCTCGAACCATGTCTTCTGCCCCTTCTGCTGCAGGTACTTGCGCACCCGCTTCAGCTCCTTATTGTGTTTATCATACTCCTTTTCCGGAGAAAAAGCCACTGGAAGATTGGGGGTGTCCCCGGGCAGCTCCATGCTCCCGTGGAGCCGGGCCAGGAGCCTGACCGCCTCCACGCACTCCCCCCTGTCGTGGACGCTGCACTCCCTGCCCTCCTGCCATGTCTTCAGCACATACCCGGTGCCGTCCGCGTCCTTTACCAGAAGCGACCCTTCCCTGTCGGGGATGATGCTCTCCACGCGCACCAGCCCCGCATCCTCTACCTGCCGGAGCAATCTGTCCTGAAGCCTGATTCTGTCCAGGCTTCCCGAATATTCCCTGAAAATCAGACATCCCCTGTCGGTGTCGCACAGAATCGCGCCCCGGCCCTTTCTGGTACGAAGCACCTCAATCTCATACTGCTCCAGCAACTCAGCCGCCCTGTCGTTCATTACCGTCCCCTCCTGATTGGTTTCTTCCGCCCTGTGTTCAGTTTGGTTCATAACCTATCATATGAGAGGATTTCTGAAAGCAGAACATTCCCTGCCCGTTTTACCTGCGATATTCTTCCGCCGCGGCCAGCAGGGCCTCCTTGGTGTTGCGCTCAGGCTCCTCCAGCACCAGCTCCAGAAGGCGCTGCAGGGCCTCCCCCAGCTCTTTCCCGGGCTTCCAGCCCGCGGCCAGCAGGTCCGAGCCGCCCACCGCAAGGGTCTTCAGGGATACGCACTGGTTCCTGTCCAGGATCTCCCTGTAGATGTCCTGCCATTTCTCCAGCATGGCCAGCTTCTCCCGGCGCATATATCCGCTCTGGGCCAGGATGTCGGCCCGCTTGACGGCGAAGATTGCCGGAAAGCTCTCCTCGCCCATCCTGTGCATGGCCCTGCGGGCCATGCGGATGTCTATCTCCGCGCCATTCCCATAGTCGTGGTGCAGCACCAGCCTGCACACCCTGTGGATGGTATCATTGTCGAATTTCAGCCGCCGCAGGATGTCCTCCGCCATCCGGGCGCTCACCGCCGCATGGCCGTGGAAATGGCTCCTGCCCTCCTCGTCCACGGTGAGCACGGCGGGCTTGCCGATGTCGTGGAGCAGCATGGCAAGCCGCAGCACCTTGTCCGGCTCCACATGCTCCAGGGACTTCAGGATGTGCTCCCCCACGCTGTAGCAGTGGTGAGGATGGTTCTGAGGGGTCTCACACGCCTTGTCAAGCTCCGGCAGGAAGACTTTTGTGACACCCATGTCATAAGCGATCCGCAGGAAATCCGGATGGGGCGACACCAGAAGCTTTACCAGCTCCACCTGGATCCGCTCCGCGCTGATCCTGCATAAAGAGGGCGCAAGCTCTTCCATGGCTGCCGCCGTCTCCCGCTCTATGCCGTATCCCAGCTGGGCGGCAAAGCGGATGGCCCGCAGGATGCGCAGTGCGTCCTCCCGGAAGCGCTCCCGTGGATCCCCCACGCAGCGCACCACCCCGGCCTCCAGGTCCGCCATGCCGCCGAAGAGATCCACCAGCCCGGCCTCGTCGTTGTAGGCCATGGCATTGATGGTCAGATCCCTGCGGCGCAGGTCCTCCCCCAGCTCCCCGGTAAAGGTCACCTGGCTGGGATGCCTGCTGTCCTCGTAGTCCCCGTCGATCCGGTAGGTGGTCACCTCGAAGCCCTCCCCCTGAAGCATGACGGTGACCGTGCCGTGCGCAAGTCCGGTGTCGATCGTCCTGGGGAAAAGGGCCTTCACCCGCTCCGGCGGGGCGGAGGTGGTGATGTCCCAGTCCTGGGGCTCCCTGCCCAGAATGGAGTCCCGCACGCAGCCGCCTACCGCATAGGCCTCGTAGCCCGCCTGCCGGAGGGTCTCTATGATATGCTTCCCCTTCGGGGGCAATGTTATCCTGATATCCTGTTCCATGGCCCTGTCGAAACCTCCTTGCCGATACTGTCCTGCGCCTCCGGACGCTGCCTGCCTTCCCTCTCCTCACGCCCCGTCCGCTGGCACGAACCGCCGGATGACCTCCAGCAGCCCGTCCTCATCGTTGGTGCCCGCCATGTAATCCGCCGCGTCCTTCACCGCCTGCCAGGCCTTCCCCGTACAGCGTCTGCAGCTCCTTCTTCAGGGCCACGGCCCTTTCGTCCTCCGCTGTCATGAAGCATTTGAAGACCCGGAAATCCACGTATCCCACGAAATCCTCCGTCTGCCTGACGGGCATCCCGTTGATATGGGCCTCCCAGGACACGTATCTGTCCGGCGCGAAGGCGGAGATCACCGTGTCCTCCTGATGGGCGGCCAGCCCGCAGCCATGCGCCGCCGCAAAGGCGTACAGGCCGGGCAGGGCGGCCAGGGGCAGTCTTTTTCGTAGATTGTCTCCCCGGTGCCGTAGGCCACGCTCCGGGCCCCATTGTGGGAGAGCAGGTATCCGCCGTACCGTTCCAGTTCCCGGGCATAGCGGCCACAGCCATGCGCCGGACGGCCCGAGGCCAGCACGCCTTTATGTCCCCTCTCCAGTGCGTCCAGTATGCACGCTTTCGTGGCCGGGGCAATCTCCTTCCCAAAATTCGTCAGCGTACCGTCAATGTCCAATACCAGCGCTTTCGCTCTCATGTCAGCCTCCCTGCCCTCCATCCGCCGAATCCGCCTCCCCCTTTTTGTCGGGGGTAGGCCTCCCGCGGGAAAATGTCCCTCTCCGCGCCCTGCCCGCGGCACCGCCCACGGGCAGGTGTAGGCAAAAGGCGGTGAGGAGCCCCACCGCCTTCTGCGCCTTATTCTCCGGCTTCCCCGGAGTCCTCCGGGCTTTCTGCCTCCTCCGATGCGCCTACGTCCTCTGGGGATTCCCCAGCGCCGTCGGAGGCCTCGGAGCCTTCCTCAGAGCCTGTGTCCTCTGAGGATTCCCCAGCGCCGTCGGAGGCTTCGGAGCCTTCCTGGCTTCCTGTCTCTTCTGATGCGCCTGCGTCCTCTGAGGACTCCCCAGCGCCGTCGGAGGCCTCGGAGCCTTCCTCAGAGCCCGCGTCCTCAGAGGAGCCCTCCCCTTCGGCCGCCGCGGAGGATTCCTGGGCAGCGGCTTCCGCCTCCGCCTGCACCTTCAGGTAGCGCAGGTTCCCCTTGGGATCCTCCACCTTGCCGTCGGCCGTCAGCTCCTCCACATACTCGTTCATCCGCTGGCCGATCAATGTCTGGCGGATGCTCAGGATCCACTCCGCCTCATTGGTCCCGCTGTAGTACACCACAAAGGTGTTCTCCTCCCCTTCGGGAGAAATGACAGCCGTGTCACCTACAGCCCTGGCCTCGTCACGGATCCAGGCGTTGATGTCGGCCGGCACGGAGGAGGATGTCACTGCCTCCAGCAGGCCGCCCTCCGTCACCGTCACGGCGGGATCATTGTACTTGTCGCACAGCTCCGCGAAGCTCTCCTCCGTGGCAGCCCCCGCGCTCCACTCGTCCAGGATAGCCTGTCCGTTCTCCGCGTCCGTCACCACCACCCGGATATCCGAGGAGAGCACCTCGTCCAGATAACGATCTGCGAATTCCACCACGTAATAGCGGTGCCCGGTGGAGTCCTCGATCACCGTGGAGTCCCCGGCCTTCCTCTCCTCGTCGAACAGCCAGTCCTGGAGCAGATAGGTGGCGGCGCTCTTTTTCACGTTCTCCTGCAGCTCGCCGTCTGCCTTCACGGTGTCCACTGCCCCGTCGGCCTTCTCCTTGGCCTCCGCCATGGCCGCCTCTATCTCCGCCTCAGAGGGCTGGTAGGCCTGCTCCTCCCCGCCCTCGGCGCCGTCCTCTGCCCCGGCCTCCTCTTCGCCCTCGGTCTCCTCCACGGGATCCGCCAGCTCTGTGGGCTCAGTGGGCAGCTCCGCGTCCACGGTCATCAGATAATAGTCCACGGAATCATAACTGGCCTTATTCTCTTCATAATAGGCCTGGATATCCTCCATGGAAGGGGTCTGGCGCTCGGACAGTTCGTCATAATACCCCGCCAGGTACAGAGCCTCCTCCACATAGGGCTTCAGCCTGGACTCCGTGGCATAGGGGCCGTACAGCTCCTTCAGGTAGCTCTTCGCCGTGGTGTTGTTCTCGGAAGCCGCTTTCTCCAGGGACTCCCTGTACATGGCGTAATCTTCGGCGGTATCGTAGGCAAAGCCCTCCGCCTTTGCCGCCGCCAGCAGGCTCTTGTTCCTGATCATGTTCTCCACGGCCATCTGCTGGAAGTAGTCTCCCCAGGTCAGGGTATCGGAATACATCTGGGAGGTGAAGTCGCTGGTGGGGTCTATGCCCATCATGTACAGGTAATAGGCGTACTGGCTCAGGTAATTGCTCACCGCCACATTGTAATTGTAGTCGAACTCCACCTTGGATACGTCCTCTCCGTTCACCTTCACGTAGCTGCCGTGCACCGTGAGGTAGTTGCGGATGGGGAAGGACGCCACCAGGCACACAAGCGCCGCCACGATCACGACGCCCAGGATATTGTCCCTGCGCCTGCTCTTCTCCGCCCTTTCCTTCTCCTCCTTTCTCCGCTGCATCTTCAGATCATATTTCGTCATCACCTTCTCCGGTGCCTGATCCGCATTCTGTGTCTCTTTCTTGGACATGCCGAATGTCTCCTTTCTTATTCCAGTTCCTGTCCGTTCCAGTTCCTGTCCGGTTCCTTCCCGGTTTCTGTCCGGTCCCGTATCGCATATCAGCCCTTGCCGCCGATACCGACTTATTTTACCATGATTTCGCGCGTCCGAAAAGCTATTTCACATATTTTTCAAGCTTTTCCACGATATTTTTCATGCAGCCGGCCTCAAAGGGGCTGTCCAGGCCCACTTCCTTTACCATATTCGTGAAGAAATCGCTGGCGGAGAGCCTGCACAGCTTCAGATAGCTGGCCCAGGCCCCCTCAAAATCCGCGTCCATCTTCACCTTGTACTGCAGCGCGCAGCTCTGGGCCAGGCTGTAGTCGATGTAGTACAGAGGGGAGGTGTAGATATGCTGCTGCCTCTGCCAGAAGCCGCCCTTCCCGAAGAAGGGATCGTCGCCGTAGTCCTGGTGGGGCCTGTACTGCCGCTCCAGTTCCAGCCACGCGGCGTGCCGTTCCGCCGGGGTCATGTCCGGGTTCCCGTAAGCGATGTGCTGGAACTCGTCCACCATGCAGCCGTAGGGGATGAAGGCCGCCGCGTCCTCCAGGTGCATCTCGATATAGTCCCGGGCCCGCTCTCCGAAGAACAGAGGCATCCATTTCTGGGCGAAGAACTCCATGGACATGGAGTGGATCTCCGCGGTCTCCATGGTGATGTCGGAGTGCTCCCTGATGGGATCCTTGCCGGAGAGCCACCCCTGGAAGGCGTGGCCGCACTCGTGGGTGATCACGTCCACATCCCCGCTGGTTCCGTTGAAATTGGCGAACACGAAAGGAGCCTGGTACACGGGCATATACGTCATGTAGCCCCCGGCCCGCTTGGTCTTGCGCCCAAGTACGTCGAACAGTTCATTTTCCATCATGAAATCGTAGAAATCCCTTGTCTCCGGGGAGAGCTCGCCGTACATCTTCCGCCCGGCCTCCAGAATCTCCTGGGGCGTGCCCAGGGGCGCGGGATTGCCTTCCTTAAAGTAGACGGCCGTGTCGATGCAGCTTAACTTCTCCAGGCCCAGGCGCTGTCTCCTGCGGTCGTGGAGCTTCTCCGCAAAGGGGACGAAGTCCTCCTTCACCTGCTTTCTGAAAGCCTCCACCTCCGTCCGCCCATAGCAGTTGCGGCACATCCTATAATACCCCAGCTCCAGATAGTTGTCGTACCCCAGTGCCTTGGCCTGAGCGGTACGGTTCTTCACCAGCTTGTCATAGATGTCGTCCAGGGTCTGCGCATTGGCCGCGAAAAATTCGCTTTGGGCCTTCCACGCGGCGGCGCGTACGGTCCTGTCCCGGTGCACCGTATAGGGGCGCAGCAAGGATAGGTTCAGCACCTGTCCGTCAAAAGGAATCTTTGCACCCGCAATCAGCTTGCTGTACTCGGTGGTGAGATTGTTCTCCTCCTGCATCAGGGGAATCAGCCGCTCGTCCATGGCTTTTTGCGCTATCTCCATGTTCTTGAAAGCCACCGGGCCAATCTTCTCCACCAGCTTGTCCCGATAGGGGGAAGCGTACAGCTTCTTCTCATATTCCAGCGCCAGATTGTGGTAGATGG
>OFHO01001533.1_pt1 | contig 16364 bp, 18 predicted proteins | sample 1521531 | NCBI WGS metagenome assembly OFHO01 (sample SAMEA3504124, study PRJEB24116) | mouse gut metagenome | biome: mouse gut; feature: mouse-associated habitat; material: faeces | place: Denmark | collected 2011
AGGAACGCAAGCAGCACCAGATGGAGTGCATCTCCGCCGCCAAGGAACGCGGCGTGCGCTTCGGTCCCCGTCCCGCGCCTCTGCCGGACGACTTTGACGAATGCCATCAGGCCTGGCGGGACGGACGGCTCTCCCTCCGGGAAGCGGCGGAGTCCTGCGGTATGGGAAAGACTTCCTTCCGCCGCGCGGTCCTCCGTAAGGAGGAGACCAGCACCAGCATCCCCCAATAGAAAAGCTTTCACTGGCGCGGAAGGATACCGCGCCCTGCACGGCGAAAGGAGATCACCTTGTTATTTTTGCAGCTCAAATCCGGCGAATACCTGACCATCGGCGAGGATATCGCCATCCAGGTCTTTCAAGAGACCAATGACCGTATCCGCGTAGCGGTGACCGCGCCCCGTGACATGACCATCCTTCGAGGCGAGGTCCGCGAACGCACCGGCGCGAACCGCCCCAGCACCATCATTCCCACCCCGGTTTCTCCCGGCTGACGAGCCGGTGGAAATATAAACAGGAGTATCCGCGTTCCGGCCAGATCGGCCGGGTGACTGGAACGAAGATTCTCCCATCCTCAGTGTGTGGAGGCTAAGGATGGCCGAAACACAGAAAATAATTTTATAAAGGAGTATAGAATCATGCGCATTCAACACAACATTGCGGCGATGAACGCCTACCGCAACTACAACATCAACACCTCCGCCGTCTCCAAGAACCTGGAGAAGCTGTCTTCCGGCTACAAGATCAACCGCGCCGGTGACGACGCCGCCGGTCTGGCTATTTCCGAGAAGATGCGCGCTCAGATCACCGGTCTGGACGCTGCCAGCAAGAACGTCAAGGACGGCATCTCCCTGGTGAAGACCGCCGAGGGTGCTATGCAGGAAGTTCAGGACATGCTCAACCGCATGGTCTACCTGGCCACTCAGTCTGCCAACGGCACCTATGACAACGATGTGGACCGTATGAACCTCCAGAAGGAAGTTGACCAGCTCCAGTCCGAAATCAACCGTATTGCTGACTCCGCCAACTTCAACGGCATCAAGCTGCTGGACGGTTCTCTGGACACCAGCTTGAAGACCACCAGTGAGACTGATCTCTTCACTGATGGCACTCTTACCGTTGTTGCCGATGGTCAGTTGGGCAAGAAAGCCCAGGCCGGTGTCTTCGAGGTCGACTTCACCGGCTTTGAGGCTACTGCTGCCGCTAATGGCGATGTGAAGGTCAATGTGTTTGGTCAGGATGTTACGGTCAAGGCCGGTGCAACGAAGGGCGACAAGATCACCGGCGAGATGGTCGCTGAGGCTATCGCGACGCATTTTGACGGCTCGACCGCTGCCAAGGGCGATTATACTGCTGACTATAACATTAAACTTACCGGTGAGCAGAACGGTGAAAAGGTCACCCTTACCATGAGCGATGCCCCCTCCAAAGCGTGGGATGTGGCGGCTTCTGCTCTTGCGAGCGGTTTCAAGTTTGAAAATGCGTCGGTGTCGCCCGCCGGCGATCTAGTTGGCGGTAACCAGTCCTACGGCGGAATGGTCAAGACCCTCACCGAGCCGGTGGACAACACCGCTGGCCGGGAGTATGCCCACGCCTCCCTTGACCTGACCCAGCTGACCATTGAGGACGGCACCACTTTGACCATCGGCGATACCACCTATACCTTCGCCGTGGGCAAGGGCAGCAAGTTCAAGGATGGCGACAACGTTATCGACCTGACCGACCTGACCGAGGTCGATATGACTGATAAACTCACCAAAGGCAAGGTGGCCAGCCGTGTCACCACCGCAGCCAAGGATAACAAGAACTTCACGGTCACCGGCAAGAGCGCTATGAACAATTTGGCCGACGGCGTTATCCACCTTACCGAGAAAGAGGGCGGCGTAGACACCGACAACTACAAGCTGGAGGGCAAACCGAACAGCGCTGTAGCTGATAACAAAGACGGCGACTGGACTGGCCTGATTAAGATCGGCAAGGTGGACACCGCCAACATGGGCACTGCCCTGACCCTGCAGATCGGCGACACTTCCGACAGCTACAACCAGCTGAAGGTCTCTATCGGTGATATCCACACCAAGGCCCTGGGCATTGACAAGATCAGCATTGCCACCCAGGAGGGTGCCGCCGCCGCTGTCAACACCATCAAGACCGCTATCAACAACGTCTCCTCCATCCGTGGTACCCTGGGCGCAACCCAGAACCGTCTGGAGCACACCAGCAACAACCTGTCCGTGATGAAGGAGAACATCCAGGACGCCGAGTCCACCATCCGCGACACCGATGTCGCCGAGGAAATGATGAGCTACACCAAGAACAACATCCTGGTGCAGTCCGCCCAGGCCATGCTGGCCCAGGCCAACCAGATCCCTCAGGGCGTTCTCCAGCTGCTGGGCTAAGAAGCAGCTTAAAAGCAGCATAGCGTTTCTCCGGGCGGGGTGACCGCCCCGCCCGGGGAAGCCCTGCAAACCGTTTTCATTATCAGGAGGAACTATCATGGCAGCATCTGCGGAAAACCAAAAGACTTCTGGCCTGGCCAACAAAAAGATCATTGCAATAGCCGCGATAATTATCGTGCTGCTGTTGGGGACGATCATATTTCTGCTGGCACGTCAATCGACAACAAGCATTTCCGATGGAGACGTGCCCAAGATCGGTTACGCCGCAGAAGCTTCGGTCATCCTAGATCAGGATGCCCTGCAGGCCGCCGCGGACGAGGCTATCAAGAACGCGCGGGAAAACCGTATCGCCCTGAAGTATCAGAACAACGCATACAGCAAGGACGGCAAAACGTTTTCCTGCCTGCTGGCCAACTCGCCCAGCAATCTCTATGATATGTATCTCACCATCTTCGCTGATTCGGCGATGACGGATCAGGTCTATCTCTCCGGTCTTGTCCCTCCCGGAAGCGGATTTGAGGAGATCACCCTTGACCGCGCCCTGGATTCGGGGGACCACACCATGATCGTGGTCCTGACCCAGGTGGATACCGACGAAAACGGGACCCAGGTGCTGAAAAACCAGGTATCCCACACCGTGGAGTTCCACGTGGAGTAATTCATCTTGAATCAACCAAAAGTTGATACAAAAATACGTAAATAGGAGAAACAGTTATGAAGTTCATGAACATGAAGCGTTTCGCTTCCACCGTCATGGCCGGCGCTCTGACGCTGTCCCTGGCCGCTCCCGCCTTTGCCGCTGACAGCCAGACCGTGATCACCGCTACCTATGCGGAGACCCCTCTGGATGTGGTCGTCCCCGCCAACACCAATGCCACCATCAATCCCTACGGCCTGCCCGTCACTATGGAGGATGGCCTGACGACCCTTTCCGGCCAGCCCATTACCATCGCCACTCCGCTGACGGTTCAGAACCAGAGCAGCGTTGCCCTGAAGATGAATGCGAAAATTACGACCACCGTCGAGACTGGCATGACGCTGGAGGCCGCGGATGGCGGTGACTATGACACAAATACAGCCAAGGAGTTGTTCGTTGAGTTCCAGGCCTTCGAGACGGCTTTCGATGGAACGACCGTTTTGGATCCCACGAAGACCGGTCCCGCATGGGCTGGCCTCGAGGATGATGCCGCGGCTCTGAATGTCACTCTTAAGACTACGGCTGTTGATACGGCCGCAGACGGCAACGGTAGCATCGTGCTGAGAGAGGGCAAGGACAGTTTGGCCCAGGCCGGCAGCATTGCTTTCGTCCGCCTGAGCGGCAAGGTTGCCAAGAAGGCGACTTGGGCCGCGACCGACAAGCTGGTCGCTACTATCACTTACTCCTTCGAGCCTGCTGTTTATACCAAGTCTGCTGGTACCATTGCGGGTGCTGGTGGTGACACAGCAGCATCTGCTGATGGCGGCACTCTCTCTGTAACTCTGACTCCCGACCTCCCGACCGGCGTTACCGTAGACAAGTGGGAGTGGTCTTCTTCCAATACTACGGAGGCTACGGTTGCAGCGTTGACCGACACGACAAAGGCAACTCTGACCGATGTGACTGGCGGCACTGCTGGTACGGTTGAAATTACTGCGACCGGTACGGGCAGCGATGGCGTGGTTTATACGTCTACGTTTACCTTTACCACCAAGGCTGCCTGATCTTATAATGCATCATTAAATTCTCATAATCCCGGGCCGCGCGGCGCAACCGCCCGCGCGGCCCCCTTTGTAGAAGGAACAGACCATGAAGCGAAAACGGCTGCTATGCGTCGTGCTGGCGCTGGCTCTGCTACTTTCCGCACAGTCCGCGGCAGCCGCGGCGGAGGCCGCCAATGAGCGGTCTATGATCATCACGGCAACGACTAGGCTGCCCGTCGTCAAGGTGACCGTGCCCACCAGCGGCCAGGTCTACCTCAATCCGCTCCAGCTCCCTGTGGACGTCTACGGGGACGCAACGACCGACCAGATCATTTCCTACCCGCTCACCATCGCCAACGAGAGCGACGCCGCCGTTCAGGTGGACGTGCGGGTGACTGGGAAGGTCAAACCCGAGAGCGATATGACGCTGGCATCCGCCCCCACGAATGGGACTGGCACAAGCAAGAGCGCGTTTGTTTACTTTGAGATCAAGCCCTCCGACCCGTATGACCCCTACAGCGTGGAATGGGATGAAGCGTATGACGCGGCGAAGCATATTCCCGTCACGACGGGCGGCTCGTCGAAAAGCAACCTGGTCACGTTGGACGCGGTAGGCATGTACGGAGAAGTCCAGGGCGGCGCCGCCTTCCGCCTTACAGGCGACGCGGTCAAGACGCCCACAAATGCGTGGACCGCAAAGGATGGTATTGATGTAACGATAGCGTTCACATTTACACCGATCCCGTTTGAAAGCTGACTCCCCGCCGTGGGGCCTCACGGCCCCACGGCCTTTTTCTATGGAGAAACTGCCATGAAGAAAAGAAAACTGATCTCGATAATACTGGCGCTGCTGTTAGCGCTTCAATGGATAACGCCTGCCTTGGCTTCGGAGGAGGATATCCCCCCGGAGTTTGGCGAGGCGGTAGAGGCCCCGGAAGTCCTTCCGGAGGAACCGCCGGAGGCCCCCGCGCCGGAAGAGCCGGAAGACACCCAGCCTCCGGAGGATGTGTCGGACCCGGATGATATCCCGGATATCCCCCAGCCCCCGGAGGACACGCCTCCGGACGAGTCCCAGCCTCCGGAAGACGTAACAGGCCCGGAGGATATCCAGGAGCCCGAGCCCGAAGACGAGCCCCTGGAGGACCCCGAGCCGGACCCCGTGCCCCTGGAAGACCTGATCAACGTCCTGGTCCCCAGCAGCGGGGAGCTGATTATCAATCCTTATGGCCTGGAAGTGGATATGGACGGAGGCGTGACCACGGACCAGATCGTCCATTCCTGCCAGACGCTGATCAACCTGAGCGATTTCCCGGTGGTGGTGGATGTTTCCGTAACTGGAACCATTCCAGCGGAGAGCGGGGCCGGGTTTGTGTCCGCGCCTCCCGCCCAAGACGCGCCGGGTAAGGACGTGTTCCTGTACGCGGAGTTCCAGCAGGACCCCAGCGCGTGGGTAGGCGAATACTGGGGATTGCCCTATCAGGTATTGGCGGACGCCTCCGGCGAGAACGTGCTGACCCTGGATGCCGGAGGGGAAGGATACTTCCGCATGTTCGGCGCGATGTCCGTCTACCCGGAGGAACCCTGGAGCGATACGGACACCTTCGGCGCGGTGCTGTCGTTCACGTTCACGCCGGTCTACCCCGACCTGGAACCGGTCGAAGAGCCGGAAGCGCCTGAGGAGGAAATCCCGGAGGAACCCGAGAACCCTGAGATACCGGAAGAGGAACCCCCGGAAGACTCCGAGACCCCGGAAGTTCCGGAGGAAGTCCCCCCGGAGGAGACCCTGCCTCCTGACCCGCCGGAGGAGGTCCCGCCAGAGGAACCCCTCCCCCCTGACACACCGGAAGAAACCGTCCCCCCGGAGGAAATCCCAACGCCTGACGTACCGGAAGAAACCGTCCCGCCAGAGGAAACCCCGATGCCTGACGTGCCGGAGGAAGCCCCCGAAACCTCCGTCCCGCCGGTCTCCGTAGGGCGCGACGACCCCGGCGCGCCGTTAGCATGATCTTCCGATCGACGGCACACCCGCTGGTACGATCTACCCACCAACGGTACACTGCTGGCATAATCTGCCCATCAGCAGCGCGCCGGGTCGTCGCGCCCTACGAACGCGGCGCTATTTTCTCGATATTGACTTTCCTTTCGGGTGGATCAGACGCATGAAACAGCGCTAAAACCTCAGAGGACCAGGCAAAAGCCCGGTCCTCTGATATTTTTTATTCACAATTGCAGAGACGTTGCATCGAAAACGGCAACTTACAGGGATATCCACGGTATATATAGTAGTGATCCCCGATGAAGAGCGCGGCATCGTTACCGGGCAGAAATCCAGGAACAGCAGAGACCCTAGTCTCGAACTTAAAGTTCTTTTTGATCCTTTTTCTTTCAAGAAAAAGGATGGCTGCCCCGTTATAATTTTTCCACGTCCCGCAGCGCCCCGTCCTGCCAGCGGCAGCGCCAGCCGCCGCCGTTGGGGGGCTGCCAGTCATAAAAGCGATGTCTGGCCTCGAACGCCTCCAGCAGGGTCATAATGGTCCCGCCGTGGACCACCAGGGCCGCCCGGTCCTCCGGGCCGTGCCGCGCCGCCAAGGCGAGAAATGCCTCCGTTACCCGCCGCCGGACGGCCTCCCTGCCCTCCCCGCCGGGAGGAGCCGCCGCCCCCGCGCCGTCCAGCCACGCCCGATAGGCGGGATCGTCCTTCAATTCCTCATAGGTATGACCCTCGAAGCTGCCGAAACCGGTCTCCCGGAAGCCCGGGACCACCTCCTGTACCATCCCGGGGTACAGCAGCGCCGCCGTCTCCCTGCATCGGAGCATGGGGGATACATATACCCGGTCCGCCTCCGGAGCCCGGACCCCCGCCAGCGCCTCCCGCCCCTGGGGACAAAGAGGCTCGTCGGTGGAGCCCACGTACCGGCGCTCCAGATTCCCCCGTGTCTGTCCGTGCCGCAGCAGAAAGACCGTCATTTGATCCGCACCCCCACGCCGCAGTGTACCCGGTAGACCGCCTCCGCCTCCGCCGCCAGACGGCAGCAGGCCCGGCCCACCTGTTCCCGCCACGCCCGGTCCTCCCGGTCCAGGGGCGTCACGCCGCAGCCCACCTCGTTGCAGACGATCACCCCGTCCGGATGGGCCGCGCACCAGGCGTCCAGCGCCTCCCGCCAGTCCGGCGTCTCCCGGATGACCTGCTGGAGGCCGTAAACGCAGTCCGCCTCCCCCAGCGCGCCCTCGCTCCAGGCGGCGACTCCCAGCTCCCGCCGGGCGAAGTCCAGCTTCCCCTGGGCCATGCCGCCGACGATCAGCACCATATCGCGGCCATCCTTTCCGCCAGCACCAGCGCCGCCAGCGCCGCCAGCTCGCATAACTGTAAAAACCAACCCGCCAGATCGCCGGTGAAGCCGCCGAACTGCCCCAGCGCCACCGCCCGGTACACGAAGTAGACCGCGACCGCCGCCGCCAGCGCCGCCAGCGCGGGGACCAGGTCCCCCCACAGCCACACCGCCCCGGCCCAGAGGACCAGATATCCCCCCAGCATCCACACCGGGAACCGGCTGCTCCGCTTCAGCTCCGACCCCATGCCCGACCTGGGTCCCGACACGGGCCGGGCGGAGGGAAGCCGCTCGATCCCCCAGGCGCTGAGGCACCGGCTGAGGATAAAGCAGGCCGCCGCGGTGGCGGCGCTCTCCAGCTCCGTCAGCAGGGCGAAGTACAGCAGGAACCATACGCAGCACCAGATCACCGCGAAGGCTCCCGCGCCGGAGTCCTTCAATATCTCCAGCTTCCGCTCCCGGGAGGCGTGGGAGGCCAGCGCGTCCACCGTGTCGCAGTACCCGTCCAGATGGATGCCCCCCGTGACCGCCGCCGGGACTGCGGCCAGCAGGGCGGCCCGCAGGACCGTCCCCAATTCCAGCAAACGGCACAGCGCGTCCGTTCCCCAGAACGCCGCCCCCACCGCCGCCCCCACCAATGGGAAGAAGGCCAGGGTGTGCCGCATATTTCTTTCGTTCCACTCCACCTGCGGCATCGGGATCCGGGAATAGGTGGAGAAGGCGATAACGCAGGAGGAAAGCAGATGTCTCATAAAACGCCGCCTTTTCTCGATCATTTCTCTAAGGATACCATATTTTTGCCATTGATGCAAGCGGCGCGCCGGGTCGTCGCGCCCTACAGATGCAAAATCGATCTTCCCGTCGTTGACAAAATCCCCAACCAGAAAAAGTTCGGAATCGAACAAAAACAGGGGTGACAAACGGGCCGCGATATGCTATACTTCCTTCCGACAGGCGCTTCGCCCATAGAAAGGAGTATCCTATGAACGACCAAGCAAATCCCGGCATGTCCCAGCAGCTGGGCACGGCCCCCATCGGGAAGCTGCTGCTGAAGCTGGCCGCCCCTACCGTGGTAGCCCAGCTGGTGAACCTGCTGTATAATATCGTGGACCGCATTTATATCGGCCACATGCCCCAGGTGGGCGCTCTGGCCCTGACGGGCATCGGCCTGTGCTTCCCGGTGGTGTACCTCATCGGGGCGTTCACCATGCTCGTGGCCCAGGGCGGCGCGCCCAGGGCGGCCATCGCCATGGGCAGCGGGGACAACGCCCTGGCGGAGAAGATCATGGGCGGCTGCTTCACCTGCCTAGTGGCCGTGGCCCTGGCGCTGACGGCCCTGTTCTGGGGATTCGGCGAGGAGCTGCTGTGGATCTTCGGCTGCAGCGAGGAGACCATCGTCTACGCCCTGCCCTATATGCGCATCTACTCCAGCGGCTCCCTGTTCGTGATGATGGCCCTGGGCATGAACCTGTTCGTCACCACCCAGGGCTTTGCCACCGTCAGTATGCGCACGGTGATCATCGGGGCTCTCTGCAACATCGTCCTGGACCCCGTCTTCATCTACGGCCTGGACATGGGCGTGGAGGGCGCGGCCCTGGCCACGGTGATCTCCCAGGCCGTCTCCGGCATCTGGGTGCTCCGCTTCCTCACCGGGAAGAAGACCACCCTGCGCCTGAAGCGGAGCACCCTGCGTCCCAGCTGGCGGCTCATGGCCCCGGTGCTGGCCCTGGGCGTGGCCCCCTTCGTGATGCAGTCCACGGAGGCGCTGCTGAACATCTCCTTCAACTCCTCCCTCCAGCGCTACGGCGGAGACGTCGCCGTAGGGGCCATGACCATCGCCAGCACGGTGATGCAGATCGTGTGGATCCCCGCCCAGGGCCTCGGCCAGGGCGCCCAGCCCATCATCAGCTACAACTACGGCGCCCGGAACGCCAAGCGGGTAAAAGAGGCCTTCTTCGCCCTGCTGAAGGTCAGCTGCATCTTCCTGGCCTCCTTCTGGCTGCTGGTGCAGCTGTTCCCCCGGTTTTTCATCAGCATCTTCAACAACGATCCCCAGCTGGTGGATACGGCGGTGTGGACGCTGCGGGTCTATACGGCGGTGCTGGGCATGTTCGGCGTCCAGATGTCGGTCCAGCAGACCTTTACCGCCATCGGCAAGGCCAAGGCCTCCCTGTTCATCGCCTGCCTGCGCAAGGTGATCCTGCTGATCCCGCTGATCTTCCTCCTGCCTCTGTTCTTTGAGAACAAGGTCCTGGCGGTCTTCCTTGCGGAGCCGGTCAGCGACTTCATTTCCGTCACCGCCTCCGCCATCACCTTCTGCCTCGTCTTCCGCCCCGCCATGGCCGAGCTGGAAAAGGAGAAGTAAACCGCGTTTACCCCCGTCAAAAAGCGGCCCGATGTTCCCATCGGGCCGCTCTGTCAAAAAAGATACAAACCATCTTTTATGACCCATAGATCAATAATACGCCACCAGCAGATCGACCACCGTGCCATAGCTCTGTATCCCGGCGGTCTGGCCGTAGGACCTCAGCGCGTTGTCATAAACGGCTGTGCTGACCTTGGCCGTCAGCCCCTCGAACTGGGCCCAGTAAGCGCTGTGGTACCGCAGATCTGCCGCTGCCTCCTCCGGCAGCAGGCCCCGGATCTCCGCCCAGCGTTCCGGGTCCGCCCGGTACAGCGCGTTGGAGAGATGGATGTACCCCATAAGATACCCGGAGTATTGGTAGACCGGGTCCTCCGAAGACACGGCGGCGGCCACGGCCAGGAAGTTGCACTCCTGCTCCGAGGCGATGCCCCGCTGGTGGGCCAGCTCGTGGGCGATGTTGGCCGGAAGCAGGCAGGCGGGGCTGTCCACGTTCAGATTGGACTCCCCGGTGTAGGGACTGTAGAACCCGGTAAAGTTCATGGCGCTGAACAGCCGCGAGAAGAACATTTTCTTAGGCGTCCTGTCCCTCCGCGCCAGGAAGGGAAACTCCTGAGAGAGGTTGTCATAAACGCGGGTGCTGTGATCGAAAATTTCCTCCCTGGGCACGGCGAACACGCCGTCCTCATCCCGTCTGACCTGCCCCGCCGTCTCCGCCAGCTTTTCGGTAAAATACAGCGTCACCCGCTCCAGCTCCCCCGCCGTCACCGGCTGGGCATAGATGCCGCTCTTCACCTGGAAGCCGTCGGCGTAATAGTTCACCCCCCAGGTCACGCAGTAGAAACCGTAGGTAGTCAAAAACAGGCACGCCAGCCCCAGCGCCCCGCCGTAAAACGTGTCCCGCCGCCGTCCCTTCCGTGTCCGCAGCCGGTAGAACAGTACCGCGACCCAGGCCATCACCCCCAGGATGAACGCCGCATAAAACCACTCCACCACGGAGAAAGGAAACAGATACCACAGCCCCGCATACCCGTCCTTCATCCCCTGAGTAAAGCCGGATACAGCGTTAGCGGCTCTCGGACTGCTGATGCCGTACCAATATACGCCGAACAGCGCCAGGACCCCCAGCAGCCAGATATGTACGCCCCTGTGCCGTTTCAAAAATCCCCTCATGCCCGCCTCCTCTACGCGCCTCAACGGAAGTTTCTCTTTTACCAGGAAGACGCTCATCGAAAATAGTCTTCCCTTACCATCTCCAGCTCAATGATCTTCCACAGTTCCCCCATCAGCATACACTCCGCGCCTTCCTTCTCGGAATCCTTGAATCCGGCACTTTTATAGCATCGATAAGCCGGCAGGTTGTTGTCGAACACGCCGAGGGTCACCCTGTCCGCCTTCAATATCTCAAAAGCGTATCGGAGAGCGAGTCGGATCAACTCCTTCCCATAGCCTCTCCCCCGTTTCGCCTCATCCACGATAACAAACCCAAACCGGAGTACCGTCTTTTCCGCGTCCGTGAACCGCATGATAAGGTGTCCCGCGATACCCGTCTCGTCAAACGCCGTCATGGGGTAAAAATTATCCGGCTCCAGGCAGTCCCCGTTGCGGTCCATATATTTTTCGTTCATATCCGCTTCCGTGATCGGAAACGACGCATACCGGTCCCCGGTCCATTTCCGAAAAGCGGTCTCATCCCTGCACCAGGCAAGGATCGTCCCGGCGTCGCCGGGCTTGTACGGCCTGAGCCTCAACATACGGGCATACCCTCCTCTTTCCAAACGCGGAACTATCTATAGGCAACAGTATACCCTCTTGGCAAATATTTGCCAAGAGGGTATTGCTGCCAATTTTTCAAAACTCCGCTCCCCCAGCCGGGGGAACCCTTTTAATTATTCTATCGGAAGCCCATGCAGCTTCAGGAACGACAGCTTATCCCAGTATCCCCGCTGAAACAGGATCTTCCCATTGACCACCTGGAAAAACCCGCACCCCCGCAGTCCTATCGGATCGCGCCATTCCAAGATCGCCCACTGCCCGTCCTCGAAAATATTGTCCACGATGCAGACCATCTCCGCCTCCGAAAATTCATCCTCGAACATCCTCCGGATGGCGCCGCACCCGATCACCGGCTCATTTGCCACCTGATGGTTGACCGCGTCCTCATGGTATAACCCGACGATCGCGTCCACGTTCCCCTCGTTGAAGGCATCCACCCACAACCGCACAACTTCTTTTGGTCTCAGCATCTTGAGCCTCCTTTAAATTTAAATCATACTATCCCAGCGCCGGACGGCCCATCCGGTCACTCCCGATTTTCCTTCTTCTTCGCCACGCTGTTGGTATCCAGAGAATCCCGGAACACCACGAACCGGTCATAGAGGAACTCCAGCACGAAGTTGGCGATCATATTGATGGCCGTCACCAGATACTCGTTCCAGTGCAGCCCCTCCGCCAGATAATTCCCCAGCAGCGTGGACAGCGGCGTGAACACGCAGTAGAATCCGAACACCAGCGCCATGGCCTTGGGCACATTGTTGGCGGACTGGAAGGTGTACCGCCGGTTCAGCGTAAAGTTCCACAGCACCGACAGCACCAGCGCGATCAGGTAGCAGGGCCAGTAGCTCCACGCCGTCAGCTCATTGAGCAGGGAGAACGCCCCGATCTCAATGATCCCAGCGGAGAGTGAAAACAGGAGGAATTTCAAAGAGCGCAAAATTTCCTTACGATCCATGACCGCACATCCTTTCTAACCGTTCAGCGCCCGGAACTGGGCCTTGTTGGCCCCGTACAGCTTCCGGAACACCGCATAATTCTTATCATAAGCCGCCTTGACGGCGGGGTCCGGCACAAAGGTCCGCTCCGGCGGGATCAGCGTCCCCACCGCATCCAGGTCCGCCGCCAAGCCCAGTCCCACCGCCATCACCGCCGCAGCCCCCACGCTGCCCGCGTTCTGGGGACTGGCTACCGTCTGAACGGTCCGCCCGGTCACGTCGGCCAAGATCTGAGACGTCACCGGTGACAGCGCCCCGCCGCCCACGAACCGGATGGGATCGGAGGTGGGCACCTTTTTCGCCTGACACTCCAGCATCCAGCGCAGATGGAAGCACACCCCTTCCAGCACCGCCCGGATCAGCTCCGTCTTCCCGGTGTCCAGCCGGATGTTGAAGAACATCCCCGCCGCCGCCGGGTCCTCAAAGGGACACCGGTTGCCATGGAGCCAGGGGGTAAAGACGACCCCTCCCGCCCCCGGCGGCACCCTGCCCACCGTCTCGGTGAGATAGTCGTAAAGGCTGGCGTATACCGCCTCCTGACTGCCGGTCACGTCCCGCTTCTCCAGATAGACCCCGATCTCGTCCAGGGCCAGATGGTCCTTGACCCACTCCAGACACTTTCCGGCGGTCTCCATCTCGGCGAAGTAGTTGTACCGCCCCGCCTGGGCCCCCACGATGGCGGCGATCATGGCATCCACGTCCACCAGCTGCCGGTCCGTCACCGTGGACACCCACCCGGAGGTGCCGCAGTAGATGTGGGTGCTGCCCACCGCCGCCGCGCCGGCGCCGATGCCGATGAGGGAGGCGTCCCCGCCGCCGCCGAACACCGGTGTACCGGGGACCAGCCCCAGCTCCTCCGCCGCCCGGCCCGTCAGGCCGCCCGCCTTGTCCGCGCTCTGGATGACCGGCGGCAGGTGGTCCATGTTCACGCCGAACATCCTGCATAAGCTCTCACTCCACGCCCGTTTTTTCGTGTCGTAGAGCAGGGTCGCATAGGCGGAGTCCTCCGTCATCACCGCACGTCCGGTGCAGCGGAGCAGCAGATATTCTTTCACGTCCAGCCACTTGTCCGTTCGGGCGAAGTTCTCCGGCTCATGGCTCTGGACCCACTTGTACTTCCACACCGGGTCCTTGACGCTGCTGGGCACCGCGCCGTTGGCCTTCAGGCATTTCAACAGCTTCACCACATTGGCTCCCGCGATCTGGGGGCCGTGGGCCAGTCCTTTTTTCAGCTCCGCCCCCGCCCGCTGGTCCATGTAGCTCATGGCACGGCGGACGGGGGTCCCGTCCCGGTCCACCAGCACCAGCCCCTGCATCTGGGAGCAGAAGGACAGTCCGGCAATCTGTTCCGGCTTGACGTCCACCTTGGAGAACAGCTCCCGGGTGGTATGGCACATGGACTGCCACCACTCCTCCGGCTCCTGCTCCGCGCCGCCGCCCTCCACCAGGTACAATCCGTAGCCCTCCTGGGCGCTGGCCAGCAGGCCGATCCGCTCCGCCACGGAAAACAGGCAGGTCTTTACTCCCGTGGTGCCGATATCATAAGCCAAGACATAGGTCATGGTATCCCTCCTCACACATGATCGTTTCCACACACCGCCGGGGTGGACGTTATCCTCCCCTATGGCCTGTGGACGATCTCCGATCCCTCAAATGTAAACGCCGATTCCAGAAATTTCAGCAGCTCCCGTTCCAACCGCTCCTCCTGCTCCTCCGGCGTGCCGCCGCAGTACAGCCGGAAGCGCTCCCGGTAGTAATCACAGCATCCGGCAAACTGGACCATCATCAGCAGGTCGTCAAAAAAGAACGCCAGCATCTCCGGGTCCATGTCCCGGCGCAGGTCTCCCGCCGCCTGTCCGGCGGCGATGGCCCCGGCATACAGCCGGGAGGTGACGCCCTCGATCTCTCCCGCCAGCCGCCGGGCATCCTCGCCGCCGGAGGCGGCCAGGGCGCAGTACAACCGCACATACCCGGCATGCTCCCTGGAGAAGCGGAGCAGGGCCCGGATGATCCGCCGGGCGTACTCCCGGAAGCCGGCCTCCTCCGAGGTGACCTCCGCCAGGGTCCGATCCAGGGCTTCCAGGCTCCGGTCCAGGCAGGCCTGGAAGAAGCCATCCTTATCTCCGTAGTATTTGTACAAAGCCCCTACGCTGATGCACGCCCGGTCCGCGATAGTCCGCATATTGGCTCCCGCGAGGCCACGACGGGCGAACTCCTCCACCCCGGCCTCCAGGAGCCGCTCCAGCTGCTCCTCGGACAGCTTTTTCAGCATAGATCCTTCTTCTCCTTGTAGGACTTCTGGTAGACCAACCGCTGGAGCGCCGCGTCTGCGGGGCTCAGTGGACGGCACCCGGGGACCGCCCGGGCGTACAGCCGCGCCTCGCAGCCCTTGGCCATCAGGGCACGGACGGCGTCCACGTCGCGCTCGGAGCTCCCGGCGCAGAGGGCTCCCATGCCCCGCAGCAGCACCGCGTTCCGGCCCCGGACGGCCCGTTGCAGCCGTCCCGACTCCGCCGGGACGCAGAGCACGTCCGCTCCGGCGATCTGGGCCAGGTCGTCCAGATAGGGGCGCAGGCGGCGGCCTAAGACGCTGACCGCCAGCACCGCCGGAGATGTCTCGTGGGCGACGCACTGGAAGCGCCCCGCCCGGTAGACCGCCGCGTGGAGCGCCGCGGCACGGGGAAGGGAATCGCTGCCGACAGGATAGAGGCGGCTCCGGCCCTTCCGGGTCAGCCGGAAGGCGTCCCCCTGGCGGATGCTGGTCCCCAGGTCCGGCGGGACGGGGAAGGGACTCCCCTCCTCCATCTGGTCTCGGACGCGGGCCTCGCAGACCTCTTCCAGGGCTTGGGCGGCGGCGAAGGCGTCCTCCATATCCCGACCCAGGCACAGGGCGCCGTGGCTTCGCAGAAGGAAGGCCCGGCAGTCCGGCCAGGCGGACGCCTCCGCCTCCACCGCGCGGCGGAGGCGGGCCGTTCCCGGCAGGCCGTAGGCCGCGCAGGGGACCCGCTTCCCCAGCAGGGGATGGCAGAAGCCCGTCAGGGCCCGGCCCTCGATCCCGGCCACGGAGGCGTAGTACTGGTGGGTATGGATCACAAAGTTCACTTCGGGGCGCAGGCGGTAGGCGTCAGCGTGGATGCCCTTCTCGCTGGAGGGCTTGACGTCTCCCTCCCAGGAGGCGTCCGCGACGTTTACCAGCACCAGCTGCTCCGGCCGCAGGGTCTCGTAGGCCAGGCCGCTGGGGGTGATGAGAAATTGCGTCTCCGACAGCCGGGCGCTGATATTGCCCCAGGTGCGCTCGATCAGGCCCTCCCCGGTCAGGCGGGCCGCAGCCCGCAAAATCTGTTCCCGGACCTGGGTCTCCGCGGCGGTCATGGCTGGACCTCCAGGGGGCCGCAGCCCGCGAACACCCGGTCGAAACGGGAGAGGACATCGTCGATCATCTCCTCGGTATAGGCCGCGCTGGTGTACAGACGGGAACCGGCCAGGGTGACGATGCCCTCGGCCATGTAGGCCGCGCCCATGTGCTCCATCTCCTTCTGCCGGACGCCGGTCTGCTTGAGGATCTCCGGGATGGTCCAGGGCTTCTTCCAGTCGATGGAGAAGTGCATGGTGCCTGCGTTGTCCAGGTGGCAGATGGAGCCCTGGTTGAAGGCCACGAAGGGGAGGCCGTATTTCTTGATCAGCAATTGCAGGCCGCGGGTCAGGCGGTCGCCCATGCGGCCCGCCGTCTCGCAGGCGTTGGTGCGCTCGATCTCGCACAGGGCGAAGTAGCCCGCCGCGCAGGAGATGGGGGTCGCCGCCATGGTGCCGCCGCACATGGCCTTGG
>OFHO01001536.1_pt1 | contig 16347 bp, 11 predicted proteins | sample 1521531 | NCBI WGS metagenome assembly OFHO01 (sample SAMEA3504124, study PRJEB24116) | mouse gut metagenome | biome: mouse gut; feature: mouse-associated habitat; material: faeces | place: Denmark | collected 2011
TAGGCGGTCTCGCCGTCAGTTCCCTGGGCCACAGGGGCGATCACAGGGATGTATCCGTTGTCCAGCGCGTCCACCACCGGGGCGGTGTTGACGGTATGAATTTCCCCTACCAGGCCGTATTTTTCATCCAGCTTTGCGGCCTGGAACAGCCCGCCGTCCAGGCCGCAAAGGCCCAGGGCGCGGCCCCCCATCCGGTTTAGGGTAGCGGCCAGATTTTTGTTGGTCTGCCCACAGAGAATTTGCTGGACAATCTCCATGGTCTCCCGGTCGGTGTAACGCAGGCCGTCCACAAATTTGGACTCCTTGCCAATTTTTTTCAGCATCTGGCTGATTTCCGGGCCGCCGCCGTGAACCATCACCACCCGGATGCCAACCAGGGAGAGCAGGATAATGTCGGAGATGACTGCCTGACGCAGTTCCTGAGAAACCATGGCGTTGCCGCCGTATTTGACTACAACGGTCTTGCCGGTGAATTTCTGGATGTAGGGCAGGGCCTCAGCCAGGACCTGCGCCCGGTCAATTTCATGGAAGGACATATTGTATACCTCCAGATTAGGATGTAGGGCCGGTCTGCGGCGGTTCGGCTCAGGTCCGGTAGTCCCCGTTGATTTTTACATACTCATACGTGAGGTCGCAGCCCCAGCACTCGACGCTCTCACAGCCCTCGTTCAGGTTGACGGCGATGATCACTTCCTTCTGAGAGAGCACCTTTTTGGCTAGCTCCTCATCGAAAGCCAGCCCATCCCCTTGGCGGCAGACCAGGATGGACCCGGCGGTGGACTGGAAGGAGATGTCCACATGCTCCGGGCGGAAAGGGGCCTTTGAATAGCCCATGGCACACAGGACCCGGCCCCAGTTGGCGTCTGCGCCGAACATGGCCGCTTTTACCAGCGCGGAGGCTACCACCGCTTTTGCCAGCCGTTCGGCGGACTCCTCGCTCCGTGCGCCGGTCATGTGGCAGGTGACCAGCTTGCTGGCTCCTTCGCCGTCCCCGGCGATGGCCCGGGACAGATGGCGGCAGACATAGGACAGTGCGGATTTGAAAGTTTTGTAGTCCTCATCCTTCCACTCGATCAGCTCGTTGCCTGCCATGCCATTAGCCAGCACTACGGCGGTGTCGTTGGTGGAGGTATCGCCATCGACAGTGACCCGATTAAAGGTCTTGGCGCTCACCTCCCGCAGGGCGTCCTCCAGCATCTCTTGGGTGATAGCGCAGTCGGTGGTAAGGAATGCCAGCATGGTACCCATGTTGGGATGGATCATGCCGGAACCCTTGGCGATAGCCCCCAGTCGGACTTCCCTGCCTCCCACGGAGAAGGAGACGGCAATTTCTTTTTTTACGGTGTCGGTAGTCATGATGGCCGCCGCCGCGTCGCCGGAGCCGTCAGAGGACAGGGCTGCGGCAGCTTTGGGCAGGCCGGTCTGGATGGCCTGAATATTGATGGTCTGGCCGATGACCCCAGTGGAGGCCACCACAAAATCCTGAGCCTCCCGTCCGGTGGACTGGGCGGCAAAGAGACACATTGCCTCCGCATTCTCATGGCTCATGGGACAGCAGGCGTTGGCGTTGCCGCTGTTGGCGACAATGCCCCAGGCTACTCCGTTCTCCAGGTGGTCCATCGTCACATAGATGGGAGCTGCCTTGACTCGGTTCAGGGTGTAGACCCCGGCGGCGGTACACTCCTTTTCAGATAGAATCAGCGCCAAATCTCGTTTCTCCGGACTGCTCTCCGCCTTGACCCCGCAGTGTACTCCGGAGGCTTTAAATCCCTGGGCGGCGCAGACGCCGCCGGAAATTTCTTTCATCATACCGTTATCTCCTTACAAATTCAGACCTTTTGTCTCCTCAAAGCCCAACATCAGGTTCATGTTCTGCACTGCCGCGCCGGATGCGCCCTTACCCAGGTTGTCGAAGAGAGCGGTAATGGTAAACTGGCTGTCGTTCCCTGCGACAATCAGGGAGAGGATGTCTTTGCCCTGCCACATATTGGCGTAAATCTTAAAGCCGCTGTCGATACCGGTCTCCGGGTCGGTGGGGTCGCCCTCTACCCGGACGATACCACCCTCACCGGCGATCTGGAGATAGAAGCCGTGGAGTTTCTTCCACAGGTCATGGAGCGTGGATACGCCGGTCAGCTGGCCCATATGCAGGCAGATGGTGGCGGCCATGCCCTTGTAGTAGTCATCAACAATGGGAACGAACACCGGAACCGTATGCAGGCCGCATACCGCTTTCATCTCGGGTAGATGCTTATGGTTTTGCAGCAGGCCGTAGAGCGCGGGGCTGGAAAAGGCGGGGGGACGGGGTTCCTGTTCGTACTGAGCAATCATGGTCTTGCCGCCGCCGGAATAGCCGGTGAGGGAGAAACAGTTGAGCAGGGTGTCCGGGGGCAGCAGACCCATCTGGACCAGGGGGGCGGCGATGCTGACAAATCCGGTGGCGTGGCAACCGGGATTTGCTACCCGCTTTGCGGTCCGGATGGCGTCTTTTTGGGTTAGGTTCCGTTCCGGAAAGCCGTAGACCCAGTCCGGCTTGGTACGGTGGGCGGTGGAGCAGTCGATGACCCGGGTGCCGCCGTTTGTAATGAGGGATACCGCCTCCACGGCGGCGGCGTCGGGCAGGCAGAGAAAGACCAAGTCGGCCTCGTTAAGGAACTTTTTCCGCTCGGCAGTGTCCTTCCGCTTGGCCTCGTCGATGAGGAGCAGCTCAATATCCTCCCGCTGGGCCAGCCGGTCATAAATTTGCAGGCCGGTGGTGCCCTCTTTGCCGTCGATGTAGATTTTGGGTTTATTCATAGGGGTTCCCTCCTTATACACGGTGTTGGGATACGAATTCCTCAATAAGGGAAATCTGTTTCTCCACAGCCTCCTTGGCGGGGCCGCCGTAGACCTTTCGGCCATTGACGCAGGTTTTCAAGGCAAGCGCGTCGTAAACATCGGAGTCGAAGAGGCTGGAGATAGCTCGGAAGTCCCGGAGGGTGAGGGTGTCCAGTGTGTCGCCGGTTTTGATGCACAGGTTGACCAGCCGGCCTACAATCATATAGGCCTCACGGAAGGGCATCCCCTTGCGGGTGAGGTAGTCGGCGCAGTCGGTGGCGTTGATGAAGCCGCCCGCCGCTGCCCGGGCCATATTTTTGGGCCGGAGGGTGAGGGTATCCAGCATGGCCCCGAAAACGGGCAGGCAGATCTCCACCGTGTCGATGGCGTCAAAGAGGGGTTCCTTGTCCTCCTGGGTGTCCTTGTTGTAGGCCAGAGGCAGGCCCTTCATAACAGTGAGCAGGGTAATCAGGGAGCCGTAGACCCGTCCAGTCTTCCCCCGAACCAGCTCAGCTACATCGGGGTTCTTTTTCTGGGGCATGATGGAGGAGCCGGTGGAGTATGCGTCATCCAAATCCACATATTTGAATTCCCAGGAGCACCAAAGGACAATCTCCTCGGAGAACCGGGACAGGTGCATCATCAGGATGGACAGGGCGGACAGCAGTTCAATGGCGTAGTCCCGGTCGGACACCGAGTCCATGGAGTTGTCGGTGGGTTTTTTAAAGCCCAAAGCCTCCGCAGTAGCGAACCGGTCGATGGGATAGGTGGTGGTAGCCAGTGCACCCGCCCCAAGGGGACATTCGTCCAGCCGTTCCAGGCAGTCCTCCAACCGGGTCACATCCCGCTTGAACATGTTGGCGTAGGCCATCATGTAGTGGGCGAAGGTGGTGGGCTGGGCCCGCTGGAGGTGGGTGTAGCCGGGCATGACGGTGTCCAGGTTGGCCCTGGCCTTCTTCACCAGCACCTCCTCCAGCGCCAGCACCTGGCCGATGAGGACGGGAATCTCCTCCTTCACATACAGCCGGGTGTCCACCGCCACCTGGTCGTTGCGGCTCCGGGCGGTGTGCAGCCGCTTGCCGGCCTCCCCCACCCGCCGGGTGAGCTCGGCCTCAATGTTCATGTGGATGTCCTCGTTCTCCAGGGTGAACTCCACGCCGCCGGCCTCAATGTCGGCCAGAATGGCCTTCAGGCCGTCTACAATGGTCTCGGCCTCGTGGGCCTCAATGATGCCGGTTTTGCCCAGCATCTCGGCGTGGGCGATGGAGCCGGTGATGTCCTGCTTGTACAGCCGGGCATCGAAGCCGATGGAGGAATTAAAGTCGTTGACAAGGGTGTCGGTTTCCTTTTGAAACCGTCCGGCCCAGAGTTTCATAGTAATCGCTCCTTATTGAAATTCCCTCGTCCCCCCGCAGGGACAAGCCTCCTTTTGAAAGGAGGTGCCCCAGTTCGCAAACTGGGGCGGAGGATTGTATTTCGCCGCAGGCGAAATGTGCGAAGCAAACACGGGTTTGCAGCCCTGGGTTTATTTCATACATTTTGCTGCGCAAAATACAATCCTCAGTCAGCCTGCGGCTGACAGCTCCTTTCAAAAGGAGCCTTGCGGCCCTGTGGGGAACGAAGGTTTTATAGCTTCCCTTGCTCCCGCAGCGCCTGAACCTTGTCGGGCAGGCCCCACAGGTTGATGAAGCCCTGGGAGTCCATCTGGTCGTAGTCGCTCTCCTCGAAGGTCACCAGATTCTCGGAGTACAGGGTGCAGGGAGAGGTGACGGAGGAGGTTATCACATTGCCCTTGTAGAGCTTCAGCTTCACGGCGCCGGTGACATGCTTCTGGGTGTCCACAGCGAAGGCGGTGAGCGCCTCCCGCAGGGGGGTGAACCACTTACCGTTGTAAACCAGGTCGGCGAAGTCCACCGCCAGCTTGGTCTTCATGTGCTTGGTGTCCTTGTCCAGGGTAATCATCTCCAGAACCTCGTGAGCCCGGTAGAGGATGGTGCCGCCGGGGGTCTCATACACGCCCCGGTCCTTCATGCCCACCAGCCGGTTCTCCACGATATCAAGGAGACCGATGCCGTTCTTGCCGCCCAGGTCGTTGAGCTTACGGATGATATCGCTGGCCTTCATCTTCTCCCCGTCGATGGCCACAGGCCAGCCCTTTTCAAAGTCCAGGGTAACATAGGTGGGGACGTCGGGGGCCATAGCGGGGGAGACGCCCATCTCCAAAAAGCCGGGCTTGTCATACTGGGGCTCGTTGGCGGGGTCCTCCAGGTCCAGGCCCTCGTGGGACAGGTGCCACAGGTTCTTGTCCTTGGAGTAGTTGGTCTCCCGGCTGATCTTCAAGGGGACGTTGTGGGCCTCGGCGTAGTCGATCTCCTCGTCCCGGCCCTTGATATCCCACTCCCGCCAGGGGGCGATGATCTTCATCTCAGGGGCGAAGCGCTTGATAGCCAGCTCAAACCGGACCTGGTCGTTGCCCTTGCCGGTGCAGCCGTGGCAGATGGCATCGGCCCCCTCCTTCTTGGCGATCTCCACCAGCCGCCGGGCAATGATGGGCCGGGCGAAGGCGGTGCCCAGCAGATAGTCCTCATACTTGGCCCCCATCATCATGGAGGGGATGATCACCTCGTCCACCATCTCGTCGGTGAGGTCCTCCACGTAGAGCTTGGAGGCGCCGGTTTTGATGGCCTTCTCCTCCAGGCCGTCCAGCTCGGTGCCCTGGCCCACGTCGCCGGAGACAGCGATGATCTCAGGGTTGTTGTAGTTCTCCTTCAGCCAGGGGATGATGATGGATGTATCCAAGCCGCCGGAGTACGCCAGCACTACTTTTTTTACGTCTGCCATGATAAATATTCCTCCAAAATTCCCGGATTGGGGCGCTCTGGCCCTCCTCCGAATTCTATGGGGACAAGTCTATCACGGATCGCCGGAAAATGCAAGTGTGGTTTTTGAATGAGTATACAGTCACTGCCCCATAACTTCCGCATATTTTTCACAAAAATGTATAATACCATCTGCATACTGTATATTTATACACTTGTGGCTATTGGATGGGCGGAAGGGGGCCTGTCCCCTGAAATATCCAAGAAAAATCACATAAAAAAAGGAAAATTCCCCTAGCCCGGTCTGATAAACTGTGATATAATAGCGGCACTCTGCTTATGCCTGCCTGAGAGGGGGCGGCAGCGTAAAAATTGGCCAAGAAAGGAACGACTTATATATGGATGAGATGCAAAGCTGTCTGAATGTCCTGCGGAATAACGATGTGGACGTGGATAACGCGGTGGACCGGCTTATGGGCAACGACGATCTCTATCTGGAATTCATCAAGCGTCTTCCGGAGGAGCTGCACCTGGCAACCATTCGGGAGGCCCTGGCCCAGCAGGACGCCGAATCCTTCCATTTTCATCTTCACAACCTGAAGGGCTTTGCCGTCAATCTGGGCATTACCGAGATTGCCGACGCCGCCCAGGCCGGCCTGACTGAGTTCAGAGCCAGCCAGTTCCGCAATATTACCAAGCTGGAGGGTCTGCTGGAGGAGATTGAGGCCTCGGGTGAAAAATTTGCCTCGGCTCTGGTGGAAATCGAGGAGATCGAGCATGCCGGCGACGATGTTGAAAAATTAGAGTGAGGAGGAAGTGAGACATGCGAAAGTCCCTTCTGATTATTGACGATTCCGAGCTGGACCGTGCGATTTTTAACGAAATTTTCAAAAAGAATTACCGTGTCCTCCGCGCCGCTACCGCCTATGAGGGGCTGGACCAGGTGCGCAAGAATGTGTCGGATCTGGCCGTGGTGGTGCTGGATATCTGCTTGCAGCGGGGGCCCAGCGGCTTCTCGGTGCTGGAGCGCATCCACAAGCTGGAGGGCTGTTCCCGTATTCCTGTCATCCTGCTCACCGCGGAGCCGGAGCCCCAGTGGGTCTACCGGGGCGTGGAGATCGGGGCTGCGGACTTCCTGGTCAAGCCCCTGGCCCCGATTGCCACGCAGGAGCGCATCCGGTCCATCATCGAGCAGCACTGGGGCACCGAGGAGGAGCAGGACGCCGACGCCCCCGAGGGCAAGATTTCCCTGGCCCAGGCCGAGCTGCTGACCCAGCGGTGGCAGCGGAAATTCCTCAGCTTCTGCCAGAATCACGACATTACCTTCTCCAGCTACGTCCAGCGGCTGCGGGTGATTACCAGCGCCTTGGCCAACGCCTATTGCGAGCTGTATCCCGAGTCCGGGCTGACCCCCTACGATGCCAAGCTGATCAGCATGGCCTCCGGCTTTGCCGAGGTGGGGCAGCTGGCCCTGCCGGATGACATCATCTGGGGCGGGGCGGAGCAGCCGGAGCCGGAGCGGTCGCTGTTCTACCAGCACACCAAGCTGGGGAGCGAGTTCTTCAAGGAGGGCCCCCCGGAGTGGGAGCCGCTGCTGAGCTACTGCGCCGAGGTGGCCATGTTCCACCACAAGAATTACGACGGCTCGGGCTTCCCCACGGCGCTGTCCCGGGATGAAATCCCCCTGTCCGCCCAGCTGGTGCACACCGCGATGATGTGCAGCGATTTGGCCGACCGGTATGAGAATGAGCACAACATCTCGAAGATGGTCTACCGCGCCCTCTCCCTCCGGGCCGGGAGCATTTTGTCCCCCAAGATGCTCAAGGCGGTGGAGGCCTCTCAGAAGCCGCTGGAAAACGTCTTCCGCACCATGCGCCACCAGCAGCGGGCGGAGGATGTGGAGGAGAAGCTGCGGGTCAAGGAGGCCCTGTCCGTCCGGCCGACGGAGCCGCCCGCCAAGAGCGGCGGAAAGCTGGGGCTTAAAAATCCGCTTATCAACCGCCGTCCCAAATAACCGAAAGGCCCGCCCCATGTGGGGCGGGCCTTTTGTGCGTATTGTGAGGAAAATGGCTGATGGATTAGCCCAGCAGCTGGAGAACGCCCTGAGGAACCTGGTTGGCCTGGGCCAGCATGGCCTGGGCGGACTGCACCAGGATGTTGTTCTTGGTGTAGCTCATCATTTCCTCGGCGATGTCGGTGTCGCGGATGGTGGACTCGGCGTCCTGGATGTTCTCGGCCATCACGGACAGGTTGTTGGCGGTGTGCTCCAGACGGTTCTGGGTAGCGCCCAGGTCGCCGCGGACGCCGGAGACGTAGTTGATGGCGTCGCGGATTTTCTGGATCGCGGCGGCGGCATCATCCTGATTGCCGATGTTCAGGTCAGCAATACCCATAGCCTTGGTGTGCATATCGCCCACGGAGACCTTCAGCTGGTTGTAGCTGTCGGAGGTGTCGCCAATCTGGAGGGTCAGGCCCTTGCCGGTATCGGCGCTGGTGGTGGCCTTGGTGAAGCCCAGGGACTTCTCAATGCCCTCCTCGGTGGTCAGATCAAAGGCGGTCTGGCCCTCAACCTCGGTAATGGTGATCTCGCCGGCGGCGTTGGTACCCACGGTGTAAACCTTGTTGTCGGCGGCGGCGTCGGTCAGCTTCTCGGCAATCTTCTCAAGGCTGTCGCCCTCGTTGTACACCACATAGCCCTTCTGGCCGGCCTTGGAGGCGTCGGTGGTGAAGGTGTACTTGTCGTTGCCGATGGTCAGGGTGCTGCCCTCAGAGACCATATCCTCGGTCAGCTCGAACTTGGTGCTGGCCAGACGCTCGCCAGCGGCATCGGCCTTGGCGCTGATGTCAGTGGTGGAGGCGTTGTAGTCGCCGCTGATGGAGCTCTTGGCGGCGGCATCGGGATCAGCAGGACCAGCGTCAGGCGCGGCGGCGGTGATGGTGATATCTGTGCCAAACACAGTAGCATCAGCAAGCACAGCCGCATTCGCAGCCGTCAAAGTAATCGCGGCACCAGTGGAAGTAGCAGTGAAATCACCGCCGTCAGTATCGTTGATCGGATCGGCGTTCATGGCAGTTACGAGCTTACCAACGACCAACTGATCGATGGGAGTCGTGCCCTTATCGTTGAACTCATCCTCGGTAACTTCGACCTCATAGGTCTTGCCCGCGATAGTGAAGCTCAGTTTGCCGGGACCGTCAACATCCAAGCCGTCTAAATCGAAGTCGTAAACAGCATTGGCACCACCAGCACCTGCGGTAGTCTCGGTGATGCTAAGGTCAGCGGGCTCCGTGACATTGGGAGCGGTGCCAGCGGCGGCACGGGTGGCGGCGTCAGTACCGTCGGTGAAGGTAGTGGCAACGGTCGCGGTAAGACCACCGGAAGCGGCACAAGTGGGGTTAGCGCTGATCGTGCCGAACTCGTGGTCGGTCTCTCCGGTTGCACCGATGGTATCGGAGGTCAGGGTCAGCTTGGTTCCGTCAAACTCCGCCGTGTAGCCGGCAGGTGCGCCAGTAACAGCCCAATTCGCGCCGTCAAAGGTGGCGGTCAAGTTCAGGTTGGTAGTTCCGCCGGTGCTGGTAAATGCAACCTCATCGCCGTTGGCCCAAGTGGGAGTGGCGGAATAGGTCAGAGTGGACTCAGCCTTCGCAGCAGTGCCAGCGCCAGCAGGAGGATTGGCATCGGTAGGCGCATTGGGGTCGATAACCTCAACGGTGGCGGGGATGCTGTCCACATCCTCCTTGGTGGAGAAGACCAGCTTATTGCCAACGGCCTTGACATCGAACTCCACATCGTTGATGGTAGCCTTGCCAGCGTTAGCGGTCATAGCATTGCTGTCGGCATCCTTAAACTTGCCCTCGGCAAAGGCCTGAGCGATAGCGGCGGCGTCCATCTCGTCGCCACCGGTTCCCTCAAGGGTAAACTCATTGTTGCCAATCTTGAGGGTCATGGAAGCATCGGCGGCATTGGTAAACTTCAGGTTGTGCAGCTCCACGGAGAACTCGTTGGCGGGAGTGCCCTTATCCGCGCCCTTGTGCAGCACGGTGTCGGTGCCTAAGATCTCGCCCTTGCCGGGCAGGCCGATTGTGCCGTTGGCAGTGGTGCCGCCCACATCGAAAGCGCCCGGGGTCACGGTGGTGCGGCCGCCGGAATCCTGAGAGCCGTCCAGCAGCTTGATGCCGTTGAAGTTGGCGGAATCGGCGATACGGTTAATTTCGGACTTGAGCTGCTCGACCTCCTTCTGGAGGGCGGCGCGGTCCACATCGTCGTCATAGGTGCCGTTGGCGGACTGAGTGGCCAGGTAGTCCATGCGGTTGAGCATGTCCTGAATCTCCTGCATGGCGCCCTCAGCGGTCTTCACCAGGGAGATACCGTCCTTGACGTTCTTCTGGGCGGCGTTCAGACCGGTGATCTGAGCACGCATCTTCTCGCTGATGGCCAGACCGGCGGCGTCGTCACCGGCGCGGTTGATCTTGTAGCCGGAAGACAGCTTCTCCAGGTTCTTGGCAACAGCGGAGGTGTTGGTGTTGTAGTTGCGGTAGGCACTCATAGCCATAATATTGTGCTGAATACGCATAAAAAAATTCCTCCTTAAAATAGTAGGGGAAAATCCTTTTTCCCCGTGACCCCGCTATCCATGCGGAGCCTGCGCGAGACCCATCCAACTCCCCGGGGGCCCTTCCGGTCGGTCGGGTGGACAGCACCGGTTTCCCGGTGTACATTTCCTATATCGGCTTCTTTTTCGGTAAGTTAAGTGGTTTTTTAAAAAAATTTGCGGGGAAGATGTTTTCCGGATTCTCCGCAGATATCCAGGCTGGAGAGTGTTTCCTCCCTTCCGTATCAAATTTTCCTTGATACAGACCGGATTCTGTGCTATAAAGAAAACTAAACGGATTTAGGAGGGTGAAATACAATCACTGCAGCAAAAGGAGTGGGGCAGGCCAGCCGAAGCATCAGAAAGCCTTGCCATACCCTCAAAAGGAGAACGGATTTATGTATTTTTTAGTGGATTTTGAAAATGTCAGGAATTTGGGAATGCGAGGGACGGAGTTTCTTCTTTCCTCGGATTGCGTGATTCTTTTTTATAGTGATGCTGCGCCTACTATTGAGCAGCGCCATTTAAATAATATTCAACTTGCCGGCTGCGGCTTTGAAAGCTGCAAGCTGCTGAAAAAGAGGAAAAACGGACTGGATTTCTATATTGCCAGCAAGGCTGGCGCGTTATTTGGTGCCGAGCGGTGCCAAAATTTAGTGATTGTCAGCAATGACGGCGGCTTTCAGGCGGTCCGGGAGTACTGGCAGGACCGCTCCGGCACAAAACACCGGGTGGCGCTGAGCGAAAGCATTGAACATGGCATCCTTGCGGCAAACGAAAACAGTGAACGGGCCAATTTGATCCGCTCCTATCGGAAGACTGTGGATGTTGGACAGTTTACTGCCGCTTATCAGGAAAAACAGCGGATTCAGCGCGCACTGCTGGCTGCGTTTCAAAATACTGAGTTTTGTGACCGGCTCCAGGATATCCAGGATATTTTAAAGGGTGGGACCACGCCAAAAGTAATTTACTTAGACTCTCTCCGGCGGTTTGGACGGAAAAGTGGACAGGAGGTCTATCGGATTATAAAGAACTGCAAAGATTTACAGGGGCCTTTTGCAAAAGCCCAGTGAGGAGGCACAGAGGCCCCGTCCTGTAACTGTGAACAGCGCCGGGAGCTTCCCGGCGCTGTTTTTACGCTTTCGGGGCCTTGGGCGGGCCGTTCAGGACCAGGCGGTAGTAGTCGGTGTCCAGAATGGTGGCGGAGTAGGCCACCCGGTTCTGCACATCGGCCACCATTCCGGCCACCTCCTCCAGGTCGGGGGCGGCGCCGTCCCAGCGGGTGAACTGGTCCAGGACGGAGTTGTAATACCCCTCGCCGTTGATAAAGCTGTAGTTGGCGAAGATGACCAGGGGGTCTTCCGCAGACAGGATGTCGGAGCCGATGATGAGCCGGGAGTCGTAGTCCAGGCCGAACAGGTTGGACAGGGTGGGCATCACGTCCAGGCTGGAGCAGTATTTATCCACATGGACGGCGGTGCCTTCCATGTCGCCGCTCCAGAGGATGAGGGTGTTCTGAAAAATCTCAAATACCGGGTCCACCTCATGGCCCAGCAGCTCGCTGTACTGCTCGTCGGTGAGGCCGTAGGGGTAGTGGTCGGCGGACAGGACGATCACTGTGTCGTCCAGCTTGCCCGCGGCCTCCAGCTGGCCCAGCAGGCTCTCCATGGCCAGCTCCAGCTCCATCTGGCAGGCCAGGTAGCACCGCACCTCCTCGCTGTAGGGCAGGTTGGCCACCGCGTCCCAGTGGCGGACGGACATGGCGTTGGTGTCCAGGGTGTAAGTGAGGTGGCCGCTGACGGTGAGACAGTAGACGGAAAATTTCTCCTCGTTGATGAACATGGGGACGATCTTCTCCATCATCTCCAGGTCGGACAGGGGCCAGGTCTCCTCCAGTTCCAGCCCCTGGCCCAGGGCGTAGTAGTCATAACCCATATTGGGGTGGGATTTGTCCCGGTCGTAGTAATTATAAAGGTAGTTGTGGAAGGCGAAGGTGGAGTAGCCCTCCTTGCGGAACTGGCTGCCCAGGGCGAAGGGCATGTAGTTCTCGGAGGACAGGGAGTAGCTCCACACCCCGGATTTTGGGATCAGGCCGGTGGTGGTGACATACTCCCCGTCGGAGGTGGACAGCCCCCATAAGGGGGTGTAGAAGTGGTCGAAGACAAACCCCTGGTGGGACAGCTTCCACAGGGCGGGGGTGCGCTGGGGGTCCATGGCCAGGGTGGAGAAGCCCTCCGCCACGATCCAGATGAGATTTTTCCCCTCGAAGTAGCCCGTCCACAGGTTTTCCGGGGTGGGAGGGCGCTGGGAGAACCAGAGATGGGCGTTTTTCAGGCCCTCGTCCTCCTCATTTTCCAGGAGGGTGTCGAAGTCGATGGGCAGGGTGTGGTAGCCGGGGATGGGCTCGGGAGCGGGACGGACAATGCTGGCGTCGGGGCGGCTGGGCTCCAGGTCGGGGGGCGCCATGTCGGGGGCGGGTTCCTCCGAGGCGTCAGGGGAGTCGGGCTTTATGCCGAAAAGCAGCCGGCAGACCTCCAGCTGGGTCTGGGTGCAGACGCCGAAGTTCTGCACCTCCAGCTCCGGGGTGGCGGCCCGGTAGTAGATATACCGCAGGGAGAGCACCCCGCCGCCGCACAGCAGCACCAGTCCCATGGCGGTCAGCTGGATTGCGGCGGCCATGACCGCCCAGCGCAGACGCAGGCGTCTGCCTGCGTCATGGCCGTCTGGGATGATGGCCGCCCGGAAGACCCAGGCCAGCACTGTGGGGGCAGCCATCACGGTGATGGGGAACCAGCTGGCCAACACATTGCCCACCGCCGTCTCGCCGAAGGACTGGGCCACCATGGCCATTTTGGTCAGGGAGAAGATGGAGAGGAAGGCCTTGAACATATGGAAATATACCAGCTGGGTGCCGATCCACAGGGAGACCAGGGCGGTACACGCCGGCAGGAGGAGCCGGCCCCGCTTTGGTGATACGCTCCCGCAAAGCAGGCCCAGCATCAGAGCCACGGGAAGGGTGAAGAGAAAGGTGAAAACAACGCCCTCTACCGTTAGAGAGCGGAAGCAGTAGAGCTTTAAAAATAACTCCTCGCAGTAAATGGCCCCCAGCAGGAAGATGGAGGGGGCGGCCAGGGAGACGTATTTTGCCCAAAAAATTGAAAGGGAGCCATCCCTGATCTTCAAAATTGGCCACCTCCTGATGCAGACCTATTATCAAAAAATGGGTCAAGTCTGCCCTATTTTACTGTATCCCTGCCCGATTGTCAACGGCGGGCACTTTAATATGGTTGTACAACGGTGCAAAAAACGTCGAATAATTGGTTATATTTTGTTCACATCCACCAAACAATTTTCTTGAAAAAAGTGGAGGAATCTGGTATGATAGCTCTGCTTCATAATTTATTCACAAAGTCCCTCCGGGGACCCCGGAGAAAGGGAGGAAGGCCGTGTCCCAGCGCAGCGAGAGGGTTCTGGAAGGGCTGAAAAAGGCTTACACCACCTATTTTGACATTGAGGAGATCGACGACGGCACCGCCCTGAAGGCCCGGTGCGACTACCACATGCGGGACAGCCAGTATGTCCTGGTGAAGAAGGCGGAGCTGTGGGCGGCGGAGAGCCACGAGTACCTCTATTTGTGGGACGCGGGCCGTCTGGACACGGCCGGGGTGGAGGAGATATTCCGCCGCACCCTGGAAGACGGCGAGCCCCGGGTAAAGCCCCACTCCCAGCACATGTACACCTACCTCACCGCCGTGGCGCTGTATGACAGCGCCCAACCGGACGCTCTGACGCAGCTGAAAAAACTGAAAAAGCGCCGGGAATTTAAGCTATCGCTCCATGGATGGATGGAGTTCAGAATAGCCGCCGTGGACCTGTCCACCGGCGAAATCACCGTCAACCGGGCCGGGAGAGCCTTCGGGAAGGACCTCCGCCAGCTGACGGACCGCATCATCTCTGCAAACTAAATAAGGAGAGGAGCAAAAACATTTATGAATGCAGTACTGGTACTTTTGATCGGCTGCGCCATCCTGATCGTAGGTTATATCTTCTACGGCGGCTGGCTTGCCAAGCAGTGGGGCGTGGACGACACCAAGGTCACCCCAGCTCATGAGCTGGAGGATGGCATGGACTATGTCCCTGCCAAAGCCCCTGTCCTGATGGGACACCACTTTTCCTCCATCGCCGGCGCCGGCCCCATCAACGGCCCCATCCAGGCGGCCGTCTTCGGCTGGCTGCCCTGTATGCTGTGGATTCTCATCGGCGGCATCTTCTTCGGCGCTGTCCATGACTACGGCGCGCTGTTCGCCTCCATCCGCCACAAGGGCCAGACCCTGGGCGAGGTGGTGGCCGCCAACATCGGCGAGCGGGCCAAGAAGCTGTTCATCATCTTCTCTTACCTGACTCTGGTGCTGGTGGTGGCGGCCTTTGCCTCCATCGTGGCCGGTACCTTTAAGGGCTTTAACGACGACGGCACCCAGAACGCGGCCAACGCCTCTGTCGCTATGGTGTCCATCCTGTTCATTGTGATGGCCATCATCTTCGGCTTCTGTGTCTACCGCCGGGGCGCGCCCCTGTCTGTGGCCACCATCGTGGGCGTCATCGGCATCGTGCTGTGCCTGGTCATCGGCCTGAACTTCCACCCCATCTATCTGAGCGGTGATGTGTGGATGTGGATCATCGGCGTGTACATCCTCATCGCCTCGGTGGCCCCGGTGTGGATTCTGCTCCAGCCCCGTGACTACCTGTCCTCCTTCCTGCTGTACGGCATGATGATCATCGCCTTTGTGGGTGTGCTTGGTGCCGGCATCATGGGCCAGAACACCGCTTTGGAGATTCCCATGTTCACTGAGTGGAAGGACCCCATGACCGGCTTGGGCACCATGTTCCCCGCCCTGTTCGTCACCATCGCCTGCGGCGCCATCTCCGGCTTCCACTCCCTGGTGGGCTCCGGCACCACCTCCAAGCAGCTGGACCACGAGCGGGACGCCAAGCCCATCGCTTACGGCGGCATGCTCATTGAGTGCGCTCTGGCTCTGATTTCCCTGTGCGCTGTGGGCTATGTGTGGGCCGACTATGTGGCCGGCACCCGCACCCCCACCGTGGTATTCGCCAGCGGCCTGTCCGGCATGGTTTCCAGCATCCCCGGCCTGGGCGCCACCAAGGACGTTATCTACACCCTGCTGGTCCTCACCGTCTCCGCCTTCTGCCTGACCTCTCTGGACACCGCCACCCGTCTGGCCCGGTATATGTTCCAGGAGTTCTGGCTGAAGCCCGGCGAGACCTATAAGGACGTCACCGGCATCAAGGCCACCCTGTGCAACCCCATCGTTGCCACCGCCATCACCGTGGTGCTGGGCGTGGGCCTGGGCATGACCGGCTACAGCAAGATCTGGCCCCTGTTCGGCGCCGCCAACCAGCTGCTGGCCGGTCTGGCCCTGCTCACCGTCTGCGCCTGGCTGGGCAACATCGGCCGGAACAACAAGATGTTCTACATCCCCATGGTCTTCATGATGATCGTGACCATCTGGTCCCTGTTCCAGACTGTTACCAACCGTATCGGCCAGATCACCAGCGATAACCCCGAGGTGTTGGCCAAGGTGGACTGGGGTACCTATGCTCAGGCCATCTTGGGCACCCTGCTCATCGTCCTGGCCCTGTTCCTGGCCTGGGAGGGCATCCAGACCATCTTCTTCAAGAAGAACAAGAAAGCCTAATCCACCCTGTTCCATCCAACAGAGCAAAAAGCGGGTCCGGAATACCGGGCCCGCTTTCTAATACAGGAGGTTTCACCCATGAAAACCAGCAAGCTGCTGTCTGTTGTCCTTTCCGTATTGATCGCCCTGGTGGTGCTGACGGGCTCTGTCGCCGTGCCCCTGCTGTGCCGGTCCTTCTACTACGCCCACATCGGGCCTATGGGGCTGGAGGGGTACGGGCTTTCCCGGGCGGAGATCGAGACCGCCTACAATGAGATGATGGACTTCTGCCTGGGCAGGCGGGAGGACTTCTCCGCCGGGGTGCTGGCCTTCTCCCGGTCCGGGGCGGACCACTTTGCCGACGTGCGGGGGCTGTTCCTGCTGGACCTGTGGGTGCTGAGGGCCTCGCTGGCCGCGCTGCTGGCG
>OFHO01001540.1_pt1 | contig 16303 bp, 13 predicted proteins | sample 1521531 | NCBI WGS metagenome assembly OFHO01 (sample SAMEA3504124, study PRJEB24116) | mouse gut metagenome | biome: mouse gut; feature: mouse-associated habitat; material: faeces | place: Denmark | collected 2011
GGGCCGGGATACTTCCAGGCCCAGCCGTGGTCGGCCAGCATAGCCGGGTCCGGAACGGCCTCCGGGTCGGTAATCTCGGTGAGGGCCTCGTCCTCGCCCACAAACACCGGAACCAGCTCCATGCCGTTGCCCCGGGGGACCTTCCAGGCCCAGGTCCGGGGCCGGCCCTCGCCGGCGAACAGGGAGAGGGTGCCGTTGGCGTCCTTTTCCGCCGCCACCAGGGTGACTGAGCCCTCGTTGATTTCAGCGGCGGTATCCATCACCTCAAAGATGCGCTCCGCGCCGGCCATGGCGGACAGCAGGGTGGTCATCTGCTGGGAAATCTGGTTCAGGGGCTGGCCCACCTGCCGGGAGTAGTTGAGGTAGATGGCCAGCCCGCCCAGGTCGAAGCCCTGGAGGACAGAGAGCAGTCCGCCAAAGGCGGCGGTGAGGGCGTAGCTTATGTTCATCAGGTTGCCCGCTACCGGCATAATCATGGTGGAGTAGAAGTTGGCCCGCTGGGCGGCATTGCGGTAGGCATCGTTCAGCTCCTTGAACTTGGCCTTGGCCTGGGCCTCATGGGTGAAGGCCTTTACCACCTTCAGCCCCTCAATGGTCTCCTGGATTTCCCCGTTGACCGCCCCCAGGGCGGCCTGCTGTTTCTGATAAAACTTCCGGCTGCGGCCCCCCAGCTGCTTGAAGAAAAACATGGTAAGGGCCAGCACCAGGGCGGTGGCAAGGAACAGCTTCCAGTTAATGACCAGCATCAGTACCACCAGCCCCGCAAACATCAGACAGCTGGAGAACAGGGATACCATGCTCTGCTGAAGGGCCATCTGCACATTGTCCGCGTCGTTGGTGAACCGGCTCATGAGTTCGCCGTGGGGGTGCTGGTCGAAGTAGGAGAGGGGGAGCTTTTGCAGGGCGTCGAACAGGTCCTTGCGCAGCCGGTTGACCCCCTTCTCCGCCAGCCGGACCATGGCGGCGGACTGGCCGTAGGTGGCCAGACAGCCCAGAAGGTAGACCCCCGCCAGCTGGAGGATGGCCAGGCCCAGTCCGGCGAAGTCGGTGCAGCCCGACCAGATAAAGTTATTGATGATGGGCCGCATCAGATACGACCCGCCCAGATTGGTCCCCACCGAGACCAGAAGGCAGAACAGCACGAACAGCAGAGGCAGCTTGCTTTTGGTGAGGTAGCCCACCAGGCGGCCCATGGTCCGTTTCAGATTTTTAGGCTTGACATAGCCCCCCTTTGGGGCTTGATGAGGTCCTGGCATTATCCGCCCACCCCCTCTTGCTGAGATTGGTAGATCTCCTGATAGATTTTGTTGGTTTTCATCAGTTCCTCATGGGTACCCTGGCCGGCGATGTGGTCGTCGTCCAGAATGAGAATTTCGTCAGCGTACTGCACGGAGGAGATGCGCTGAGCGATGATAATAACGGTAGTGTCCTTGAGATTCTTGTGGAAGGATTCCCGGATGGCCGCCTCAGTGGCCGAGTCCACGGCGGAGGTGGAGTCGTCCAGAATGAGGATGGCCGGCTTGCGGAGCATGGCCCGGGCGATGCACAGCCGCTGCTTCTGCCCGCCGGAGACATTGGTGCCCCCCTGGGTCAGCCGGGTGTCGAAGCCGTCGGGCAGGCCCATGATGAAGTCGTAGGCCTGGGCGTCCTTGGCGGCCTGGACGATCTCCTCCTCGGTGGCGTCCGGCTTGCCCCACAGCAGGTTTTCCCGAATGGTGCCGGTAAAGAGGATGTTGGTCTGGAGCACCATGCCGATACGGCCCCGCAGCTCCTCCAGGGGGTAGTCCCGCACGTCCACCCCGTCCACCAGCACAGAGCCGCCGGTGACGTCGTAAAACCGGGGGATCAGGTTGACCAGAGAGGATTTTCCTGTACCGGTACCCCCCACAATGGCCACAAACTGGCCCGGCTCCACGGTAAAGCTGATGTGGGACAGCACGTCGTCCCCTGTGCCGGAGGCGGCGTACTTGAAGGAGACATCCTTAAACTCCACCATGCCCCTGGGGGCGGGAAGGAGGGAAGTTTCCTCTTTGTTTTGAACGGAGGGAACGGCCTCCAGCACCTCGTTAATACGCCGGGCACAGGCCTGGGCACGGGACAGTTGGAGGAGGGACATAGCCACCATCATCACGCTCATCAGCACCTGCATGATGTAGCTGAGGAAGGCGTTCAGGTCGCCCAGCAGGAAGTCGGCCCCCATAACCATCCGTCCGCCGAAGTAGAGGACGGCCAGGGTGGCTCCGTTCAGGCACAGCATCATGATGGGCATAATGGCGATAATCCGCATACCCACGGTGAGCCCGGCGGTCATCAGCTCGTCGCTGGCGCGGTTGAACTTCTTCCGCTCGTGGTCCTCCCGGACAAAGGCTTTTACCACCCGGATGGCCACCAGATTCTCCTGGAGCACGTTGTTCAGTCCGTCGATCTTCTTCTGCATGGCGTCGAAGAGCTTGGTGCACACCTTCATGAGCACGGCGATAGCCAGCACCATCAGGGGGATGACGACCAGAAGAATCACGGCCAGCCGGGCGTTGAGGTACAGGCTGACCCCCAGGGCGGCAATGAGCATCACCGGAGCCCGGACCAGCATCCGCAGACCCATGGCCAGCATCATGGTCATGGCGTTCACGTCGTTGGTCATGCGGGTGATGAGGGAGGCGGAGGAGAAGCGGTCGATGTCGGCAAAGGAGAAGTCCTGCACCTTGTTGAACAGGCACTGGCGCAGGTTGCCGCCAAAGCCCTGGCTGGCGAAGGCGGCGTATTTGGCGGCCAGCACGCCGCAGGCCATGGAGACGGCGGCCAGAACAAGCATAGTCGCCCCCAGGGTGAAGATATAGCCGGTGTCCCCCGAGGGGATGGCCACGTCCACAATCTCCGCCATGACCAGGGGAAGGAGCAGCTCGCAGATGACCTCCAGGATAATGAGGACAGGGGATTTTATAGCGTCTTTTTTGTAACCCTCCAAATGGGTCAGGAACAGGGAAAGCAAAGTAAAATCACTCCTTTTCGTGGGAATCCGGGTGGGTCAGATTGTCCAGCATCCGGCGCTGAAAGCCCATCAGCTGGCTGCACTCCTCCAGAGAAAATCCGGCCATCATGCGTGCGGATACCCGGCGAAACACATTCCGGCAGCCCTTCACAGCAGCGGCCCCCTTCTCCGTAAGGAATACCCGGTTGCGCCGGGCATCCCTCTGCCAGGGCTCCCGGCGGATATAGCCGTCCCGCTCCAGGCATTTCAGCGAGTTGGCCACGGCGGCGGGGGAGACATGGAGCAGGCTGGCCAGTTCCCGCTGGGCCTGGCATTGGCCGTCTGGGTCCTCCCCGGCGGACTGGAGGATGGACACCAGCATAGGGTGTCCCACCTCGCCCAGCCCGGCGGCATTCAGCTCCGCCTGAACAGCGGCCCGATGGGCCTGGTTGAACTGGCGGGATAGTAAATCCATCTCGTGAAACAGGTCTTCCACGAGAAAAACCTCCTTTCAAAAAAATCATTAACCGGTTAATGATTAATGCGTTAATCATTTTACTCCGGCCGGAAAAATTGTCAAGCGGTTTTTGTGAAGTTCAAAAATTGTTTACAGACACAGAAAAGCGGCCGTCCTCAGGAGGCCGCTTTTCAAACCGGATTGCTGTAAAGAAGGAATACCTCCCCTTTTCGGGCGGTTCAGACTGTCCTGTTCAGGAGGCCAGAAAGGCCTCGATCTGCTCCCGGGTGGGCAGGGCGGGGATGGCCCCCTTCTTCTGCACGGTCAGGCCGCCGGCGGCGTTGCCGTACTCCATGGCCCGGCGGACGATATCCTCCGTCAGCTGGCCGGCCTTTTCCACCCCCTGGATGCGCAGGCTGGACAGGAACGCCCCCCAGAAGGCGTCCCCCGCACCGTTGGTGTCCACGCAGGGCACCTTCCGTCCGGCCACGTCCCAGCACTTTCCGCCAAAGAAGCCCCGGGCCCCCGCGCCGCCCAGGGTCTCCACCACCACGGCAATGCCGTACTCCTCCATCAGTCCGGGCAGGGCCTCCTCGCCCCCGACCATGCCCACCTCCTCGTCGGACACCTTCAGCAGGTCCACATAGGGCAGAATCTCCCGCACCTTGGTGGCGCAGGCTGCCTGATTGTCGTTCCACATCACATTGCGGTAGTTCACATCGAAGCTGACCAGCTTACCCAGCTCATGGCCCAGGCGCAGCGCCCTGGCGGTGGCCTCCGCCGCCGGGGAGGCAGACAGGGAACAGGAGCCGGCGTGGACAATGGCGCTGTTCCGGATATCCTCCTCCTTCACCGCCCGCTCCTCCAGGAACATGTCGGCCCCCGGCTTGCGGGCAAAGGTAAAGCTGCGGTTACCGTCCGGGGCCAGGGTGACAAAGGCCAAGGTGGTAATGGCTTTGGCGCACAGATTCGGGTTGATGACCCGCACGCCGTTTTCCTCCATCGTCTGCACCAGAAAGCGGCCGAAATCGTCGTCGCCCACACTGCTGCACACCCCCACAGACAGCCCGCTGCGGGCGGCGACGATCGCCGCGTTGCCCGGCGCGCCGCCGGGATTGCGGATATAGCTGGCCGGCTCACTGCCGGGGGTAAAGTCGATTACGAGCTCTCCAATGCTGTACAGGTCCATCACGCATCCGCCTTCCTGAATATTGTAAATCATATAAGCTTCCGGGCGGAGCCGCCGCGGGGCGGCCCTCCCGCTCCATGCCCTATATTATAGCAAATTCCAGAGGGATTGCAAGTGCCTCAGGGCAACAGCATTTGAAATTAGGCGAAAAGGATATCAAGAAGACGTTGAGGATTCAGGGCGGCAGCAAAGCGCTTTTTCCGGATGCTGACCCTACGGCCAAAGCCAGCATTTTTGTAGCGAGCCAGAGCAGTTTTACGCAGAACATTCAAGTTGAGCGGGTACATATCTTTACAGGCCCTGAAGGCATCCTCGTTAAAGATGACATCCAGACACCAGTGCAGCTGGTTCTCTACAGGCCAATGCTTGTGTACCGCATAGGCAAAACGTTCCACGTCGGTGACAGAAGAGAGAAAATATCGGGTATCTGTTGTAGTTTTATCGCCCCTGCTGATCGTGGCAGTCACCATGCCGGCAGCTTGCAGTCCATCCCATTCCGCCGCTACGGTAGCCAGGGCAGGGCAGCCAGTAAGCGATACTCCCGCCGCCGCAGGTCTTCTACCTGCTCCAGCTTATAATTTTTCTAGTTCCATATTCCTTACGCCAAGGGAAACCCCGATTTCTCTTGGATGGACGGAGCAGGCGGCATTTTAGACAGACTGAAAGAGGTAGCTGACCTGGTGGGGCTGATTGCCGCTGGCCTGGCACTCTGGAAACTCAGTGGGGACTTCGCTCGTAGTTAAAGCACCGGATGTGCAGTTCCAACTCTCCGACGATACATTTAGTATCAAAGATTTAAAAACCTCTGTCAGTGACAGGAAGGCCGCGATTGCGAGTGCAATTACTGACAAGGGGGTTAGCACTAGCCCTACGGCTGCCTTTTCGACTATGGCCCAAAATATACGTAGCATTCAAAGTGGTGGACCTTCCAGAACCTGTTCTATTAAAATCGTAATACTTCCGCTGTCAGTGTCTATTTTATATATTTGGGTACAAATACCACTAATACCGATGACACATTACTTTTTATATATGTTAAGAGCGGCTCAACTGAAACCATCAATGCAGTACTTAAAGATAAAACTAATATTTGGGTTTTTAGAACAGACGTTAATACGTCTAATGTTTTTTCAATAGACTGCTCCAATGCCGATATGAAAAGGAACGCGAACATGGGTAGCTACGATCAGTTATTTTATGCTTGGAACAGCATTCCATCTCGTTAACTTTAAACGTAGTTCCATGGCATAGATGAAAAGGGGATTTATATGCAAAGGTGGGTGCTAAATGACAGAAAAGAGAGATACCATGAGCGAAAACTGTGAAAGCTGTCAAGTCTCAGCGTGAGCGGAAAAAGCTTTGTTGCTGGTCCTGAAGTCTGAATATAAAATAGTGGTTGCGGTCATTGTAGAATCCCCTCTTTCTATTCTTTTTGCACTTTTAGCATACCAGCATGAGATTATAACTGCAATAAACCATTGGTTCAGGAACCGCAAAAAAATTAAAAATTTTTTGCCTTGTACTTGACATAAGGGGGCCTAAGCTCGTGGAAGCGGATGTGCTCCAGTCCCGCGTCCTTTAGTATCTTTTCGTGGAGCTTTACTACGGAGTCTGGATGGTACATTTCTCCGGTCACTGGCGAGGGAAACATGTACTGGTTGTTCGGGTGCTTGCTGCACTCTTGGATCAGCAGGTCGACGGTATCCTGCGGGATGGATACCTGCCGCACCGAGGTCTCTGTCTTTGGCCTGGAGAGTATCACTTCCCCACCGGGGTTGCGAACGTACTGCTTGCTGACGGAGATCCTCTTGTGTTCTGCGTCCAGGTCACTCCAGAGGAGCGCCACCAGCTCGCCTTTCCTCAGTCCGCTGACCAGCTCCAGGTAGAACATGGGCAGGACATCTCTGGCGTGGGCGGCATCCAGGCAGGACTACCACAACTTCTGGCGGCTGAAACGGAACTTCCTTATAAACGAGTTTCAAATTGTTTACCAATTCAGAGAGTAGCTCCCCTCATTCCTCTACTACAACCTCCAGAGTATAAAAGCGAAATCCTATTTTCGTTCATAGAAAAAATTTTTACCGTAAAAAAATCACCCGCCAGAACCGAGTCTGGCGGGTGATTGCATCGGAAAATCTTTGCCTTGATGCTGGGCTATACTTCCTGTTAAGCAAAGCAGTTTTGGAAAATGCATAATTGCTAGCACTCGAGGTCATGTTGGGGGGCGCTATCAACAGATAAGGCTGTCTTTGAGACACATGCAGAGGTCCGTGTGGCCCGTCTTACAGGCGGAGATAAATCAGTTGGGTTTTCGGGTTAGTAGAGCTTGCTCAGGCCAATTTTTTTCTCTACCAGGTAGATTACTGCTGCAACCACGATAATAAACAGAGTAGAGTAAGCAGAGATAAGGGGTGTAAAGGATTCCGTAATATAGGAATACAGCCGGAGAGGGAAGGTGACGGTTTTAGCGCTTTTCATAAACAGAATGATAACGCATTCATCAAACGCAACCACAAAGGCGAACACCGCTCCACCCACAATGCCCTGGCGGATACAGGGGAGAGTAACATGGAACAGAGTGCGAACGGGGGAGGCCCCCAGCACCAATGATGCCTCCTCAAAGCTGGCGTCTAGCCCCACCAGGTTCGCGGTGACCGTCCTGATTACATAGGGCATTTGAATCACCGCATAGGTCAGGCACAGTTTCCAGTAGTTGGTGAACAGTCCACCGAACAGGACAAAATACTGCAAAAAGGCCACCGCGCTAATGATAGTGGGAATAATAATGGGGGAAAGGAAAACAGATTCAAAAATCCCCTTTGCCTTGCTGTTGGACTTCCAAAACCACAGGCTGACCATCGTTCCCAATACGCAGGCAATAAACACGCTGACCACGGCGATGCGGACGGACAGCAGCAGGGAAGAGTTGAACTCCGCGCTGTGGACGGCCCGCTCAAACCAGCGTAGGGTAAAGCCGCGGGGCGGAAAGACTACCCGGTTGGTATCGCTGAAAGCGGTAAACACCACCACCAGCAGGGGGCTAAGCAGAAACAGATATACCAGGAACCGGGCCAGCCTTCCGGCCAGACTTGTCAGCTTCATACATCCTCCCCCTCTCCCCGCATAGCGGCGCGCAACAGCTTTTCGGAACGGGCGGTTTTTCTGGCCTGCCACAGGTCGTAAAGCTTGCCGGAATTACTGATAATCATAGAGACAATCAGGAAAATGACCGAAATGGCGGCGGCAAAGCCCCAGTCGTAGATATAGGTGGCCTGTTGCTGAATCAGTGTGGTCATGGTTATGATTTTTCCGTTACCCAGGATGACGGGGACCACAAAGGCGGCGGTATTCAAAGCGAATACCAGCATGAAGCCGGATACCAGACCCGGGATAGTCAGCGGGAAGGTAATGCGGAAAAAGGTGGTCCAGAACCCTGCCCCGCAGACATAGGAGGCCTCTTCCACGCTGCGGTTGACGTTTCCAATAGGCCCGGTTAAAATCATGATCATATAGGGCAGTCCGCAGTAAACCAGTCCCATTTCCACCGCCAGCAGAGTGCCTGTCTCTACAAGGGACATCAGACCAAACAGCCGCACGGTGATGGGCACCCAGAGGGGCAGAATAGACAGTGCGGTGAGGATATGCTTTGCCTTGGCGTTGACCCGGCAGAGATGGTAAGCCACAGGATAGCCCATCACCACACAGATTACAGCGGACAGAAAGCTCAGCCCTACAGTTAGGCCTAAGACCTTCCAATAGTAGGGGTCCATCAGAAATCTGGTATAGTTGTGCCATGTGAACGCCCCCAACGCCTTGCCCACACCCTGAAACTCAAAGAAACTCATGTAAATCATTTTGAAAATCGGAGTGACAAACAAAAAGGTGACGTAGGCCAGCGGGATAATCAAATACCAGATGTTCACATAGGACCAGGTGTCTTTTTCTCGTTTCATGCGGCTCCCTCCTTTGCAACGGCGCAACTCTAAAAGGGCGGGGAAGGGTCAATTCCCCCGCCCTTTTGTCAGACAGAGATTACTTGAATTCCCGGTTCCAGCGCTCGATCAGGGCGGGTTTAACACTCTCCAGAGCGGCAGAGTCCATGTAGATCAGGCTGGAAACCTGCTCCTGCCCATAGGGCATGTAGTCCTGAAGCTCCTCGTCGATAACAGTCTTGGAGTTGGAAGGGGCATAGTAGTTGTTCTCGGCGTAAGCCTTCTGTCCCTCGGGGGCCAGCAGCTCGTTGACAAACAGATAGGCCAAATCCTTCTTGGTGGAACCGCTGCTGATGGCCGTCAGAGAGGTCATGGCGATAGAGCCTTCCTTGGGCTGGCAGAATTTCACATCATAGCCCTCTTTCATCAGGCCAATGGCCCGGCCGTTGGTCTCCACGGAGATGACAATCTCTCCGCTGGACAGGGCGCTCTCCAAGTCGGCGTGCTGGCTGGCATAGATGCCGATATTGCCCTTCAGAGACTGCAGCTCATTGAACAGATTGTCCCAGTTGGCGGTATCCTCAATATGGCTACCCTGAATGCGGGAGACGGCCTCCAGGAACTCCATGCCGCCTCCCATGCTGTAGTCGATCATGCCAGCTTTGCCTCCGGCGTAGGCGGAATCCCAGAGGTCCAGCCAGCTGGTGGGCTCCTTCTCCACCAGATCGGCGCGGTAGACGAGACCGTAGGTGCCCCAGTTGGTGACCACGGCGGTGTCATACATAAAGGCCTCCTGATACAGGTCCTTGGCATTTTCGATCTTGCTGGTGTCCAGCGTCTCCAGAACGCCCATATCGGTGCCCTGAACCACCTCGAAGGTGTCCACGTGCAGTACGTCGATGGAGGCGTTATTACCTTCGGTGGCCAACTGCGCCAGAGGGGCCGCGCCGCTGACTACCTCAACCTTGGCACCTGTTTTGGCCTCAAAGCCGGGGATTACATGGTTGCGCAGAGTCTCCTCATAGGTTCCGCCCCAGACCTGAACCACCAGGGTCTCGCCGGCGTAGGGCAGGCTTCCACCGCCTTGGCCGGAGGAGGAAGCTCCGCCATTGGGGACAGAGGAATTTCCGCTGGACTGTCCGCCCCCGCCGCCGCCACAGGCGGCCAGAGACAGGACCATCGCGGCGCAGAGCAGCAAAGCAGTGATCTTTTTCATTTGATTTTCTCCTTTCGATTTTGAGGTTGACAGTTTATCTATCCACCAAAATCAGGTTGTTCTCGTCCAGGGAGAAATGGATTGTGTCTCCCTCACCGCAGTCAACCAGATGCTTGGTTTGTAGATCGATTTCGATCTCCTTTCCCTCTCCCGCATCCACCAGATAACGCACGGTAGAGCCCAGATAGATGCGTGCGGTCACAGTACCGGAAACAAGGTTTGGCCTGTTTTCACCGGTGCCGCCGGCCAAAATGTTTTCCGGCCGGACGGCAAGGGTAACCTCTTTCCCAAAGGAAAGCTGGCTGGCGCCGGGAACAACGGCCTGGATCAGATGTCCGCCTTTGGACTTTACCAGGATCCGGTCCCCGTCCACATGCTGAACAGCGCCCTCAAAGAAATTGGCGTGGCCCACGAACCCGGCAATAAATCTGGTTGCCGGCTTGGTGTACAGTTCAGTAGGAACGGTAATCTGCTCAATTTTCCCCTTGTTCATTACAGCAATGCGGTCTGAGATGGTCAGCGCTTCCTCCTGGTCGTGGGTCACATAAATAGCGGTAACATTCATCTTTTTCAGCAAGTTCCGAATTTCGACTCGGGTACGCTCCCGCAGTTTGGCGTCCAGGTTGGACAGCGGCTCATCAAAGAGCATCACCTTTGGCTCCACAATCATGGCTCGGGCCAGGGAGACCCGCTGCTGCTGGCCGCCGGACAGCTCCCGGGGCAGACGGTTTTCCACTCCGCTGAGCTGAACAATGTTCATCATCTCCCGCGCCCGCTCCATCAGAACCTTTTTATCCCGGATTTTCCGCATTTTCAGGCCATAGACAATGTTTTCATATACGGTGAGATGGGGAAAGAGAGCGTAATTTTGAAACACCATAGAAATATCGCGCTTGTGTGGAGGAACGCCATTCATATTCTGTCCCTGAATGCGAATTGTACCCTTGGTAGGTTCGATAAGGCCGGCGATCATCCGCAGCGTGGTCGTCTTGCCACAGCCGCTGGAGCCCAGCAGAGAGATGATTTCTCCCTTCTCAATTTGCAGGTCAACGTTGTCTACCGCGATAAAATCTTTGTAGTGTTTGGCGACGTTGGTAAGTTCCAGTTGATAATCCATGGCAATTCCCTCCCGTGCGGTGCGTCAAATGTCGTTTGTGTTCTGCTGCCGGTCAGCCTAACTGTTTGGACAACTCGGTAAATATTACGCCCAAGGCGTGGGCGCCGGCATCGGGGTAGCCCAGGCTGCGCTCGCCTACCGTCCCAGCCCGGCCCATGCGGGCTACAATTTTTTCTGTGCTTTTGGCTCCTTCAACGGCAGCCCTGGCCCCCTCCTGAAACAGCTGAAGCATGGTCAGCTCTGTACCGGACTTCTCCTGCCACACTTGGGCACAGGGGATCAGGGCGTCCATCAGTGTCTTGTCCCCCACCTGAGCGCCCCGCCCGAAGGAGCGTTCGCCGGTGGTCTGAATCCCCTGGACGACGGCAGCGAGCATTTCGGCAAACTCCTGTTTGCTCAGTGTGTCTTTGCCCTGGCAGTACCGGCCCGCAGCCCGAAAGCCGGAACCCCAGATGGGGCCAGAGGCCCCGCCGCAGTACTCCATAATAATAATGGAGCTGTCCAGCAAAAACTGTTCCAGGGTGGCACCCGGAGCGGTCAGCCTATTCCACCCCCTTTTTAGCTGGCGGAAGCCCTTGGCCACGCTCATCCCAAAGTCTCCGTCCCCCGCAAAGGAGTCCAGCTCGCAGAAGGTCTTCTCATTGCAAATAATACAGGCGCTCATTGCATCCACCAGATAGATCAGGTTGGACAGGGTAAGCTTCTCATCACGGATGACCGCCCAGGCGGGATCGGTCTGGATGCTGCCGTCCACCTCAACAGAGGAATGCTCCGTCCCTGTCAACGGCTCATATGGAACAGGGAGCTGAGGACCCTTCAAGGTCCAGCCGGCAGTTTCACAGGGGTCAAACAGCAGCTCTTTCAATTCACTGTCCAGCTTCAGAATAGAGACAGAGGCTCCTGCCATGTCAATGCTGGTCATGTAGTTGCCCACCAGAGAGCAGACCACCTGAAGCCCGGGGTGCTCTGACAGGATTTGCCGGACAGAGTGGTTCAGCACATACAGCTCCTGGGCAGGAGTGGCACCCAGGCCGTTGATGAGCAGCGCGATTTCATCGTCCTGCCCCTGGTCCAGCCCCAGTTCAGAGAGCAGCTGTTCCGTCATGCGCCGGGCCAGAGTGTCGGCGCTGGTCAGGGGTTCCCGAGACCGGCCGGGCTCGCCGTGAATGCCCACACCGTATTCAATTTCCCCCTCGCCCAGCTGGAACGTGGGCGTTCCCTTCGCGGGTACGGTGCAGGAGGTCTCGGCAAATCCAATGGTCCTCACATGATCCGCCGTCCGTTGAGCCAGCTCCTTTACCCGGGCGAGCTCATAGCCCCGCTCGGCGGCGGCTCCAGCAATCTTGTGAACAAAAACAGTTCCGGCAACCCCCCGGCGGCCTATTGTATACAGGCTGTCCTGAACGGCAATGTCGTCTTCAACTTTTACATAATCTACTAGCATTCCGTCTTCCTGTGCCAGGAAAGCGGCGTTTTTAAAGTTCATCATGTCTCCGCTGTAGTTTTTGATAATCAACAGCGTCCCCCTGTTGCCCCGGGTCTGGCGCAAGGCCTGATAGACCTGAATTTGCGAAGGAGAGGCAAATACGTCGCCGCACACAGCCGCGTCCAGCATACCCGGACCTACAAAGCCGGCGTGAGCCGGCTCATGGCCGCTGCCCCCCCCGCTGATGAGTGTCACCTTGCCAGGGTTCAGGCTGGCGCGGGAGACGATCTTATAGTGGCTGTCCCATTTCAAACCGGGGTTGGCTAAAATAAGGCCGTGGCACATCTCCGAAACAATATCCCCCGGGCGATTCATAATTTTCTTCATGGTCTGCCTCCTTGTCCGCATTTATATGTCTATTTAGCGAATTATAATACTGGCGTAATAATGCACGAAAGAAACCAAAAAGTCATCGTGAAAACTGTAGAAAAACCGGCCATTTCGATAACTTAATTTAAATATATTGTATATTGATTTTTGCCATTTAGCAATTTAATAATTATTATAGTGTTCATAGGAAAATTGAATGCATGGAGGAAGATATGAGTATTTTAAAATATAGGGCTTTTTTAACCACTATTGAGCACAATAGCTTGACAAAGGCAGCGGAGGTGCTGGGGTATACGCAGCCTGGAATCAGTCATATGATCTCGTCTCTGGAGAGGGAACTGGGCTTTCCTTTGCTGGTACGGGCCAAAGATGGGGTCTTTCCAACAGAAAATGCCCGGTATTTGCAGTATTATATGCGGCAGATCATTTCCAACGACGAGGCGCTGATGGAAACTGCCTATCAGATCCGGGGAATGGAGCGGGGTTCTCTAAAGATTGGGACCTTTTACAGTACTTCGACCCATTGGCTTCCGGAAATCGTCTCAAGATTTTTGTCAGAGCACCCCAATATTATTCTGGGGATTGACGAGGGAACCCATGACGAGATGAATGAGTGGCTTACCCAGGGGAAGGTGGACATTGCCATCACCTCGCTGCCGGTACCGGACGGTTACGACTTTCTATCTCTCTGGGAAGATCCTATTTTGGCTGTAGTATCCAAGTCAAACCCTTTGGCACAGAAAGATGTGGTGTCTGTGCACGAACTGGTGGAGTACCCCTTCATTGCCCCACAGGTGGGGGCGGATGAGAGTATCAACCAAGTTATGCATGAGGAAGGACTGCTCCCCCACATCAGGTTCCGTATCAAGGGGGATATGGCCACCCTTTCTCTTATCGGCAGAGATCTGGGTGTCTCTCTGATTCCTGAACTGGTCATTATGCCAATTCACGACAACATTGCCATTCTACCACTGGACAAGCACTATGTCAGGACCTTGGGGATCTGTCTCCATTCCATGAAACACGCTGCCCCGGCGGCCAAAGCTTTTATCGCCGAATTAAAGACATTTGTTCAGGAGACATGGGAGGGGTATTATCCCTGAGACAAATAAAATCGGACCGCACTGGGAGAGGGGAGTCCAGTGTGGTCCGATTTTACATAAAGGGTTTTCAAAGGTTAACAAATAAGGGGTACAGGGGCGCCGAACTCAGAGATATTTGGAAAAGTCCTGTTTGGCGAAGCCGTTAAATACACCCCAGGGAATAACGAGGTCCACCCACATATGATGGCGGTTGAAATACATCAGCGCAGCCTCAGACAGCTTAATCAGTTGCTCCAGATTCTCCACAGAGTCCAGGGCCTTCAGGTACATGTCAAGCAGTTCCCCGGCCATGGGCACACCGGTGAATACAAAGAATTTCGCTTTGTAGTCCAGCAAGTTTTTGGCGTAGCGCACCAGAGTGTGCAGATCTACGTTTCCCTCCTTGGCGGTCTCGACCAGATAAAACAAAACCTCGTCGCAAAGGGTGCGCAGTTCAGAGTCGGCGTAGAGAGCGGTCATCACATACTGGCCGTACACATTGGTGTCGCCGGGGACTACACCGTTACTCAGGTCATACACATCGCGGGGCATATGCTCCCAAATGGCCAAGCGGCGCTCTTCAAAAGTATCAATAGCAGTTTTCCAGTTCATTGTATAACCCTCCTTACTCAACTTCGCCCACAATAGTCATGATGCTGCCTTGCTTGAGCCAGTTTTTGATGCCGGCCACCTGAAGGGCCTCTTTGCCCTCGATAATACGGCCGATGCGACTGATGGGCAAGGGCTCGTCTGTGCACACACCGTAGGGGATGCACAGCTGGCAGCGGGGAGGATAGTAAGCCAAGTCAAACATGTCCAGGTCGCCGCCGCGGCACTTGTTCTCAAAGCCGCAGGGATAGGGTAGGGTGCCGAAAATCAGCTGACCGTTCAGCTTAGCGTGCTGCACCACGGCCCGCTGGCCGGGATTACCCAAAATCATGGAGCATATCTCAGGGGCTTTGTCCACATAGAGTTCCGCGACGATTCGGGTGTCATCAATTATTATTTCCACTTTTTTGTTTGCCATGTCGATCATTGATCCTTTCATTTTAGAATTTTTAGTGATTTTTGCTTCATACCTGCTTTTGAGTTTATCATACAGCCGGCAGAAAAATAAAGCAAATGAATGATTTTAATATGCTGGATTAATTTTTTGAATTCTGCTCAATGCACCATCCTGGCATTCGGGCAGCGGCATCGCAGGCGATAAAACGCTTTTGAAAACAAAAATCTCCCGAAGCCGTGGGTCCCCCCTGATTTGGGATAAACGGAGAAATACAGAGGTAAGAATCAAGCGAACTGCACAGCGACGATAGCCCCCTATATTGTTTACAGTGTAGCAAATTCTGCATGGGTGGTAGGACTTGTATTTTGTGCTCCTATATGGTAAACTGTTACCTGCAAAGAGGTGATAGTGGTGCGGTTTGAGGCATTTGTACTGGATGGAGAACACCAGCGAGACCCTGTCTCTATCGAACCGATGACACAGGAGTCTGCCGAGTCAACGGATTCTCCGCCGACTTGGCAGACTTTATGGACCAGCGAATATTTAGCTGATGATTGCCTACGGCATCAAGCTGTCTATTGACAACGGCTTCGCTGGGGACGTTGTGCTGGAGGCGAAGACGGGTGAACTGGCCCGGCATTATGAGCGGGATTTTGGAGCGGTAAGACTTCCGATGTTTGCTTCTTCCGCCCCAAGGTATTTGATAGCGGACGAGGCAGCGAAACGGATATTTTTCACATATCTCACTTGACTCAGGAAGTGCTTGGATGGAACACAGAAAAGAAAACCCCGCATCTGATGCGGTGTGATATTGCCGCAGAGACGCGGAGGAAGATCGGTTTTACGAGATTTTTTTCCAGATGTGCCGGAAGTACGCTGTAAGATGGGCCAGCGCGGACGAAAAAGAGCGGCGGTTTATTGAAGAGATCACCAGAGTCACCTATGAGCGGGAGCGGGCAATTAAGTTGGGACTTCCGCATCCCAGGTACTCATGCCTTTTGCGTACATGGACAGGATCTTTTCCTCGATGTCCGGGCTGATGCTGGTCTGGTTCTTCTTCAGCAGCTGTGGCTCAAACTCTCCCTTCCGGTCCCGAGGGATGGATACATCCACCTCTCCATAGCTGGTGCGCAGCTTCTTGGAACTGTGCCCATTCCGGCTGTTTTCCGTTTCTTTTTGCTTGTAGTCGTATTTGCTGTAGCCGAGTGCTTCGCTCAGTTCTGCTTCCAGACCATCTTCCATGAACTCGGCAATCGTCTCTTTGAACAGTTCCTGGATATCCGTCATACTGCTCGCACCACTCAGCTCCAGCAATTCCCGAATCTTTCCCCGGCGCTCCTGCTCTTCCGGGCTGCGCTCCTTCCTTTTTCCCATAATGTAAACCTCCTTAGTGATGTCCTCTACTCTGCGCACCGAGACACCAGCCAGGTACATTTCAATGAGAGCTTCCTCCACGCTCCCGCGAACCAGCTCCTTAAGTTGACCCTTGATTACTTCTTCATTTAGCTGTACAATCTTCT